>CEUS01117492.1_pt1 | contig 18652 bp, 15 predicted proteins | sample 427031 | NCBI WGS metagenome assembly CEUS01 (sample SAMEA2622837, study PRJEB7988) | marine metagenome | biome: marine biome (ENVO:00000447); feature: marine epipelagic mixed layer (ENVO:xxxxxxxxx); material: "saline water (ENVO:00002010), including plankton (ENVO:xxxxxxxx)" | depth 140 m | reverse complement strand
TTCCACCGGACCTGTTTGGCAACCGACCACACGATGGTTCATTCGAAGGAGTTGAAGAAAAATTCTACGGACCAAAAGATGTGATAGTACCCGCATTTCTGCCCGATACGCACGAATCCAGAACTGAGCTCGCTCAGTATTACCAGAGTTGCGCACGCATTGACCAAGGTGTTGGACGTCTCATTGAAATACTTAAAGAAAACGACCTATACGATAAAACCCTCATGGTGTTTACCTCCGACCATGGCATGGCCTTTCCCGGTGCCAAAACGACTATTTACGAAGGTGGTTTGCGCGTCCCATTTATTGTGCGCGATCCCTATCAGAAAAACCGGGGCGTCCAATCCAACGCCATGATCAGCCATATCGACATTACACCCTCTCTCCTCGATTTCGCATTTGGACTGGATAAGAAAAAGAACCAACCCAAGAAAATTATACCTGCATCTACCTTTTACAAAGGCAAGAATTACGTATTCATGGAAAACATGGGTACCGGAAAAATGGATACCTACCACGGAAAATCGTGGATCGGAATTCTTGGGAACCCTCGTGCTCGCCATTGGGATGTAATATTCGGATCGCACACCTTTCATGAAATACAGATGTACTACCCCATGCGTTCGGTAAACGATGGCCAATATAAACTTATTTGGAATATTGCCGCAGGCTTACCATATCCATTTGCATCAGACCTCTGGGCCGCATCCACCTGGCAAGCCCAGCTAGCCAAAGGCGACGATACCCCCTACGGGTTGATGACCGTCAACGAATATGTGAATCGTCCCACTTGGGAGCTTTATCACCTGGCAGATACAGGCCATGAAGACAAAAATCTGGCCTACGACCCATACTACGCAAGCGTCCTGGAAAGGCTCCAAGGCAAGCTGAAAGAGTATCAGGAGAAGATGAATGATCCGTGGATCATAAAATGGCGTTATGAATAATTGAGGGCTGGGTGGTGGATCGAAGGCATCCAGAAGAAACGCTTCAAGTCCCTGGGAGGCACAAGTGCTGAGTTTGGCTATCGACCCGATCTCTTCAAGCAGTTGGGCAAACCAACAGTCTGTAACCAGATCCGGGTAGCGGACACCATATACCTCTCAACAGAAGAAGGCTGGATTTACCTGGCTACCATCATGGGTCTTTACTGCCGACGTATCCTCGGCTGGAGTCTGTCCTGATGCAACGATGCAGGCCTCGTCAGCAAAGCTCTGAAAAACGCCGTACATACTAGAGGACAAGTGCCTCCCGGTATCATACATCACAGTGACCGAGGCAGCACCTACTCCAGCTACCGTTACCAATAGCTGCTCACAGCTTATGATATGCGATAGAGCATGAGCGGCAAAGGCAACTACTACGACAACACCACCATGGAGTCCTTCTACGGGCGCTATAAGAGCTCTTCAGCCAGAGGGCAACGCTTCTGAACAGCTCTCAGAAGAAATTTCTTCGACTACATCGAAGTCTTCTACAACCGCTTAAGGAAGCACGCATCTCTAAGATACAAAAACTCAATCCAATTTGAAAAGCAACAACAAGCAACTTGCTCATTTAAAAACCATTAACATAGAATCTCCTGTCACGCTTTTCCAATACAAATCAATTATATGAAGAAAAGAGCATCGCACAGAGGCACAAAGACTCAAAGCAAAAACAAGAGTCGGACAGAGAACCATTCAGTTAATGTATCCTGAGATGACTAATCCCCATTGACCCATAACTGCCTCAAATCATTTAATTCAGCCAATGAAATATCTCCTTAGCCTTTTGCTGAGTCAATTTGCGCTCACTCTCGCTTCCCACGACCACATGGTCACCATTCAAAATAATGAGTTGTCCGTAACGGTCGCAAAACACGGAGCCGAGCTGCAAAGCATCAAGCACATTAAAACGGATATCGAATACTTGTGGCAGGGAGACCCGGAGTACTGGGAGAAACGCTCACCAAACATGTTTCCAGTTAACGTACGCTTCAAAGACAATCGCTTTTCTTACAAGGGTAAAGAATACGAAATGCCGCGCATGGGGCTCGCCGTTAATGGCGCTTTTGAGGTTCATGAACAAACCGGTAAAAAGAGAGATGATGCCAAATTGGTTCTTAGCCTGAAATCTTCAAAAGAAACACTGAAGTACTATCCGTTTCCGTTTGAGCTGCGCGTCATTTCCCAACTGAAAGGCCTTAAACTCCATCAAAAATACCGTGTCACCAATACCGGCAATGAAACAATGCCCTTTGCCTTAGGTGGACATCCCGGATTCCGAGCACCCTTCATCAAACGAAGATACCGCTCCGATTACCAGTATACATTTTCAGAAAAACTGCACGTGCGCCGTAATGTAATCAGCGATAGCCTGATTCAGGATGAACAAGTGGATTTTCTAAATAAGGAAGACCGGTTGAGCTTGAGTGACGACCGCATTCCAATTGGAGGTATGCTGCTTATGGATCCTGAGGCACGTGTAATTGGCTTGGCCCTTAAAAGGAGAAACCCTTATGTAACTTTGGACCTACGTGACTTTCCGAACGTAAACCTCTGGTCACCGCCAGGCCGACCTTACTTGGCAATTGAGCCTATGGTCGCTCATCACGACCTCGCCGAAAGCCCGCTGGCAATTGAAAAGAAGGACTACTTGATTCGCTTAGAACCCGAGGAAACACGAGCTTATACCTATACCATCATGATTGATTCCAAAGAAGGGAAACGGGCATTAGGAGAATAGGAGGCCACTTCTAATTTGATTGCCAAATTCTACACCCTGAAATCAGATAATTTCGAATCCGCAAAACAAACTCCATGTATCTTTCGCGACGCTCCTTTCTTCAAAAAAGCGGCATAGGAACTGCCCTGTTGGCAAACAGTGCTGCAAGCTCTATAAAACTCTCGGCTGGGGAGCCCTTTCTCCGCCCTGGAAAACCGCGGTTACGCCTGGCACTGGCGGGATATTCCTTCCGCAAGCAATTCCTTTGGAACAAGGGGAAACCTCAAGCACCCAGAAACAAATCAAGACCGATGGATTTCTTTAAATTTATCGATTACTGTGCGGACCACGGATGCGAAGGCGCAGAACTCACTGGGTACTATATTCCGCCCGATGCTGGAAATAAGTATTTTCTGGATATTCGACGCCACGCACACCTTCGTGGAATAAGCATCTGCGGCACAGCAATCGGCAATGACTTTTCTTTAGCCAAGGGAATCAAACGTGACTACGAGGTCGAAGCGGCCAGACATGGAATCGATCAGGCAGCCATGATGGGTGCTCCGCACGTGCGATTTTTCGCGGGAACCGCAAAGGGCTTTTCAGCAGGATCGGAACGAATTCAAAACTGTATAGAAGCCCTCCAGATCTGCAGCGATTACGCGGGCGATCGAGGCATTTTTGTCGGCGTCGAAAATCACGGCGCTATCTCTGTTGGACAGCTACTTGAAATAATAAGCAAAGTAGACAGCCCTTGGATAGGCATCAATCTTGATACGGGTAATTTCTTTTCGGATAAACCCTACGATGATATCGAACAATGCGCCCTCCACGCCGTCAACGTTCAGGTTAAAATCAATATGCAAACCCCGGAGCGAAAAAAATATCCTGCCAACCTTAATAAAGTTATGGATATTCTCAAACGTGCTAATTATCAGGGATATGTTGTCCTGGAATACGAAGAAGAAGATCCTTTCGGTGAAATTCCACACTGGCTTGAAAAACTAAGCGAAGCAATCCATGCTTGATTTGAAAACACTCTCTCTTTTCTTACTTCTCACGCTACCTTTTTCAATATCCTACGCAGATGGTCACAAAAACCTTACTGCCGAAGACATCAAGGCAATGGCCGATGAGCTATCCAATTGGGGACGCTGGGGCGACGACGACGAAAAAGGGGCGCTCAATCTGATCACTCCGCAAAAAAGGATCGAAGCAGCCGCGCTGGTAAAGGAAGGCATTTCAATTTCCCTGGCTCGGGATGTATTAAAAACAATCGCTCCAGATAACCCTAGACCCTTCATGCACACCATGGTCGGTATGGGGCCCCAGTGGAATTCAGACAATTTCTCAGTTTCCTACCATGGCTTTGCCCACTCCCACATTGATGCGCTTTGTCATTACATTCATCAAGGCAGGATGTACAACGGATTCTCGAGTGATTTTGTCAGCAAAGAAGGCGCTGCTAAGCTAGATGTGAGGAACATGAAAGAAGGCATCTTTACTCGAGGGGTGCTGATTGATGCAACCAAGTTTAAGGGAGTTAAATATCTGGAGCCGGGAACAGCCCTTTTCCCAGAAGATTTGGACAGTTGGGAAGAAATGGTAGGCGTTAAAATCAAATCAGGTGATGCTGTTATCCTCTACACAGGCCGTTGGGCACGTCGCGATGATTTGGGCCCGTGGCCTGGGGGAGCGGGAGGACTCTACGCATCCTGCGCACGCTGGTTGAAGGAAAGGGATATCGCCGTGATAGGAAGTGATGCCGGTAGTGATGTCAGCCCCTCCGGTGTTGAAGGAGTCAGCTCACCAATTCACATGATGATGCTCTACGTGATGGGAGTTCCCATTCTAGACTGCCTGGAACTTGAGCGCTTGGCTGAAAAATGCGATGAACTCAATCGCTACGATTTTCTATTAACTGTCGCACCTATCCCAGTTGAAGGTGGTACAGGATCTCCGTTAAACCCAATTGCGACTTTTTAGAAACAGGTTAGCTTTAAAACTCAGATAAGTCTACGGTGCTGTCGGAAAAGCATGTATCCGAAATTTAATCACGCGATGATCGGCTTCACCACGTGCCCGTGCACATCGGTCAAACGATAATGGCGACCCTGAAACTTGTAGGTCAGCTTTTTGTGGTCCACCCCAAGTAGATGTAAAAGAGTAGCATGGAGGTCATGTACGCTTACGGGATCAGAGACGATGTTATAACTAAAGTCATCCGTTTCACCAAAACTGAAACCGGGTTTTACACCGCCACCGGCCATGAACATGCTAAAGCACCGCGGATGATGATCCCGACCATATTGTTTCGGAGTTAACTCGCCCTGACAGTAAACGGTGCGCCCAAACTCTCCACCCCACACAATCAATGTGTCTTCCAACATACCCCTCTGCTTCAAATCCTGAATGAGTCCGGCGGTAGCTTGATCGGTATCCCCACACTGCTTTGTCATAACATGAGGTAACAGGCCATGCGCATCCCAACCTCGGTGGAATAACTGGACAAATCGCACCCCGCGCTCAGCCAATCGTCTAGCCAACAAACAATTATTGGCATAACTGCCGGGTTGTTTGGCATCTTCACCATAGAGTTCGAAGGTACTGTCTGGCTCAGTCGATACATCCGCCAGCTCCGGAACTGAAGTCTGCATGCGAAAGGCCATCTCGTACTGGGAGATACGGGTTTCGATCTCCGGGTCGCCATAGTCATCGAACTTCATCTGGTTCATGGCGGCGATGTAATCGAGTGTTTTGCGTCGAACCTCGGAACTCATTCCGTCGGGATTATTCAAATAAAGAACTGGATCTTTCCCGCCGGAAAATTTAACGCCTTGGTGTCTCGAAGGCAAAAAGCCAGAACCCCATAATCGGTCGTAAAGCGGTTGTCCCTCTCGACCAGTACCAACCGAGGTCATCGCCACAAAAGTTGGGAGATTTTCATTTTCACTACCAAGGCCATAGGAAAGCCAAGCCCCGATACTGGGTCGACCCGCAATCTGGAAACCGGTTTGAAAAAATGTAATTGCCGGATCGTGGTTGATTGCCTCGGTATGCATCGACTTAACGACGCACAACTCATCCACCACCTTCGACAAATTTGGCATCAGCTCTGGGTTCATCCATAGACCACTTTCACCTACTTGCTTTAGGTCGTAAATCGACCTGGCAATGGGAAACGAAGATTGCCCGGCTGTCATACCGGTGAGCCGTTGGCCATTGAATACCGAATCCGGTGTCTCCAGCCCATGGACCTTGTTCAAGTAAGGCTTGTGATCGAACAATTCCATTTGGGACGGACCGCCTGATTGAAAGAGGTAAATAACCCGTTTGGCCTTCGGAGCAAAATTCGGAAAACCGGGAAGTCCGTTGCCTTTAGAAGGTTGAGCCAAGAGATTCTCATTCAACAAGGATGCCAAAGCTACACCACCCAGCCCCTTGGCTGCTTTGCCCAGAAAATAGCGACGAGTCATGGTCAATGGATTGCACGATAACTTTGCGTAATTGTGGCATTCGCTACTATGCATTTGGTTCTTCATCTATCACTCCTTAGTGACTACCTCATCAATATTAAGCAGCATATTAGCAAATGTCGTTGCGGCTGCAAGTTTCTTCGGGTCTAGATTTTCTAGTGCTTTGGACTCACCGACTGCGACAAGTTTCTCAGAAGATTCGATATCACCCGAATAAAGCCATTGATAATCCTTGTAAGCATTTTCCAATAAAAATTGTTCTCTGGAATTGGGATACCGGGCAGCCACCATGCGGAATGCAAATTCAACCTGATCCGTAACCGTTTCTCCGCCCTCAAGCAATATCCTTTGCCCCAAATTGCGTGCCGCCTCCACGAAGGCTTTTTCATTCAACATCGTAAGTGCCTGAAGCGGGGTGTTGGTCCGTTTTGGTAAAACGATACAGGATTCCCGATCGGCTGCATCCATCATCGTCATGGATGGAGGAGGAATCGTACGTTTCCAAAAGGTGTACAAACTGCGGCGGTAGAGATCATCACCCTCCGACTGTTCATAAGTCATATTGCTCAAATATTCCCAGAAATTATCCGGCTGGTAAGGGCTGACTGAAGGTCCTCCGATATTATCCACCAGCAACCCGCTCACGGCCAGCGCCTGGTCCCGTGAGGCATGAGCGGATAAGCGCTGCCTGGTACCCCGTGCATACAGCTGGTTATCCGGATCTTTTTCCAACAAATTGGCAGTTACACGGGATGATTGCCGGTAGGTAGCGCTGGATACGATCAACCTTTGCATTGCCTTGACGTCCCAATTGAGACGAACAAATTCATCAGCCAGCCAATCGAGGAGATCCGGATGCGTGGGACGAGATCCCTGAATCCCAAAGTCTTCAGCGGTCTTTACCAAGCCATGGCCGAAATATTTTAGCCAATAGCGATTAGCCGCTACTCGACTGGTCAACGGATGTTTTCCGCTTACCAACCACTCGGCCAAACCCAATCGGTTAGGAGCATATGGGGAATTAGAATCAGACAGTAAATCCGGTAGTTTGCGCTCCACTATGGCTCCAAGTTCGTGGTATACGCCACGCACGCGGATGTGTGTCTCCCTTGGTTCCTCCATTTCTTGCATAACCATGGTGGACGGAAGCGAGTCTTGATATTTCAGACGGTCCAACCGTGCCTCATAGTACGTGCTGGCCAATGCTTGGTGACGTTTCGATGCCGCATTACTCAAGAAATAAGAACGTAATTTTTTGGAGGCCGTTTCTGTTCTTCGCTTAACCTTTGTGGCCGCAATTTCACGGATTTGCTCCGGCACAGCGAGCATTTCAATTTCATCATCCCAAAGTGTGCGATTATATATCCGTAGCTCATCCACCATGCCTTTAAAATCAGGCCCATGAACGCCACCACCTACTTTGAATACTCCATTTTTTGAAAAGGCGTTGTGGTTGCTATTGGAGCTTTGAATTTGGTCCGTCGGAACTTCTTTTCCATCAAGGTAAATTTTCTGACCAAGGGCTCGCTTGGATCCGTCGTTGGTTAGTACAACGTGTCGCCATTCACCAGGTATCAGGGATTCAATTGTTTCAACAGCCCCTACTCCGGAAATCCAGCCCGAAATGATGTAGAACTGCAATTTACCATCCCGAAGTTCAACCGCCACACCGGGCCGGCCCATATTGGGATTTTGCCGTGATACAATAACGCCCTGGCTAACGTCATCCGGATTCAACCAAAATGAGAGACTGTATCGATACTCGCTAACAAATATAGGTTCACTTTCCACTTGAAAATGGCTTTCACCGTCAAGCCTGGCGGCTGTACCCGATACACCACTACTTAAATACGGCTGACCCTTGGTCACCGATAATCCTTTGTCTTTTCCATCAAAAGAGTAGTAATATACCAAACCGTCCTTCATGAAATTCTCCTCAGAAGCGTGAGACACTCCAGCGGATTCCCATGATTTTTGGTCACTGGCAATTTCCACTTCAGCTTGCTCAAGCGCTATAAGGGATTTGGCTATGACTTCATCCTTTCCAAAAACAACCTCGAACTCATCCTTTGTGGGCGCCGTGATCCATGGCTCGGAATTCCCATATTTTACGGCACGGCCCGATTCCCGAATACTGTTAAAAAAGGATATCAGTTGATAATACTCTTTCGTTAAAAATGGATCGTATTTGTGATCATGGCAACGGGCACAGCCCATGGTCAGCCCCATCCAGACCGTCGACGTTGTGTCCACGCGGTCGACTGCATTCTCTAGAAGATACTCCTCAAATACTATTCCGGATTCGGAATTATAACGGTGATTGCGGTTGAATCCAGTAGCGATGATTTGCTCCAAGGTTGGGTTCGGCAAAAGGTCGCCGGCAAGTTGTTCGATCGTGAATTGATCAAAAGGCATGTTCTGATTGTAGGCTTCGATCACCCAATCACGCCACCGCCACATATCGCGCGGACCGTCGTTTTGATAGCCATCCGTATCGGCATAACGGGCGGCGTCAAGCCAAGGAAGCGCCATCGCTTCACCGTAGTTAGACGAAGCCAACAGTCGATCAACGACGCGTTCATAGGCACCGGGGGCATCATCAGCCAGAAATGTATCGACTTCTGTGAGCGTAGGCGGCAATCCCGTCAGATCGAGGGTAACTCTTCGAATTAAGGTCGTTTTTTCAGCTTCTGGGGAAGGGGACAAACCGTTCTCCTCGAGCTTGGCCATTACGAAATGATCGATCTCGTTTCTGGGCCACTTGATATAATTGATTTTTGGCAAGGCTGGCCGGACAACTGGCTCAAAGGACCAGTGCTCCTCCCATTTTGCTCCTTCTTCAATCCAACGGCGGATGGTGTCTTTTTCGCTTTGTTTCAAGCTGAGCCCGGAATCAGGGTGTGGCATTAGGTCATCTTCGTCATCAGCGTAAATTCGCCAGATAATCTCACTTTTTTCAGGATTTCCTGGAACTATGGGGTAATAACCGCCACCCAAATCGGCAAAAGCACCTTCAGGAGTATCCAGCCGCATATCGGCCTCACGAGCTCTTTCATCCGGTCCATGGCATTTAAAGCAATTTTCCGATAAAATCGGCAAGACCTGGCGATTGAATTCGATTTCGCCAAAAAGCGATCCATCCAGCACAAATATAAGGCCAAATTGGACTAAACTTAGAAGGCGGTTTCTTATTAAATATACCACGTTGACGGGTAAAATGTGAAAAGACAGGTAAATCAATCCCTATTGGAATTCAATCCTATCAAGAGATTCTCTCATAACATTCAACTATAATTAAATAAGTAATAAGAATGCTAAAGGTCTTAATCTTGAGCTCAAGTAATTTATGATCTAAGATTATAGCAATCCAAATCTAATACCACGAACCATGAAAAATCTCCGAATCCTCGCACTTTTATTTTTCGCAGACACACTATTCGCTAAGTCGGAACAACAACTCGCCAACTTTTTAAACCGCAACCATGCATCCGTATTGGAAAAGTGAACACAACCTTGAGACCATCGGATTTTTCGAGGCAGTAAACGAACGACGCAGCTTTAATAATCGTGAACAGCACAAAAGCCATGGATGATTTTGATGCAGATAAAATCGTCCTATAGGGAGGTATCGGTGGATCCATGCTTGCAATCGGAACTGCTTCAAAAACCCATGTGGCGAGTGTGATCCTAGGTGAACTTGCAACAGTCCTCCTATTTTCAGAACTGGACTCAGCACGCAACCGGTCGGACTACGAATCTATCATGAAGGATCCTAAAATTTTATATGGGAGATTTCAAGAAACGGACACGTGCCATGTTCAAAGCAATCGACAGTCGCATCCTGATTCTACACGGCGATATCCACGCACTAAAGAAAATTAATTCCGAATTGATCGTGCCGGAACTCGAGAAACTCGGCAAGAACGCCATTTATTCGGTCTACCCCGGACTGAATCATGGATTCTATTGGGCAAACACCGGAGCCACCCTGAAACCCATCAAAAAAAATCTTGAAAGAAGTTTCGGCCCACATCGATAAACATACCGCGATAGCGCGGGCAAAATAGGCAGGGCGACTGCCTCCTCGTAGCGCCGTATTAGGTTATTCGGAATGGCAGAGCAGGAATGGTCTTGCCCTATATGCATTTTGGTTAAAAATTGCACTAAACACCGTTTCGTTTCATAATTCATCTCCTCATGAAATATTTTCACATACTACTTGCCCCCCTTTTACTTTTATGGGGTTGCCAACCTTCTCAAAAAACAGCAGGTCCCTCCATCAAGGTCCTCCTTATTGAAGGCCAAAACAACCACCGAAACTGGCCCGAAACCTCCCCATTGATGAAATCCACGCTAGAGAAAACGGGCAGGTTTGAGGTTACAATTACACGCACGCCTCCCAGTGATGGAAGGAAACAAGATTTCAGTGCTTCCCAGCCATTGATTGCCGACATGCCGGAAGACCTCCAGCAGCAATGGGCAACCTGGCGTCCCGATTTTACTCCTTACGACGTAGTTATTTCAAACTATAACGGTGTCTTCTGGCCGGAGGAGGTTCAGCTCGATTTTGTTGAGTTCGTAAACAATGGAGGAGGATTTGTCCCCATCCATGCTGCGAACAACGCATTTACCAATTGGGAAGAATATCAAAAAATCATCGGCGTAGGTGGATGGTATGGACGTTGGACCGAAAAACACGGCTCCAAAATCATATGGCAAGACGGAAAAATGGTATTGGACAATAGTCCGGGTAAATGTGGAGCGCACGGGAAACGACAACCGGTTTACATAGACAATCGCAATCAAGACCACCCCATCATTAAAGGTTTTCCATCTACCTGGAAACATCCTACCGATGAGATCTACTACAATATGTGTGGACCAGCAAAGGGGATTAATGTGGTGGCCAGCGCGTATTCAGATCCTGATACAGGAGGAAGTGGTAAAAATCAACCCATCGTGATTACCCTGAACTATGGGCAAGGCCGAGTCTTTCACAACATGCTCGGTCACACAACAGAGGCATTTACCGGCGCAGGGTTCCAACACCTTTTGGTCCGCGGGACTGAATGGGCAGCCACCGGAAAGGTAACCTTCCCTGAACCCGATACTGCTGATTTTTCCACGAGCACCATCGTCACCAAAGAACCCGGAGCCTGAGACTAATTTCAAAAAGGATACGGCATCGGCTATTGGGCTTAATCTTATAAATCAATGAATCTCCTGTCAAATTCTCCACCAAGAATTAGCGATTGATTCAACGATTGAGCAGAAAAAGAGATAGAGGGCTTGCCGAGTACGACTTCGTCAACAAACTCCGAATTTTGATCTCTTATTTGCTCTATGTTTCCCAAAAACCTGCATCAAAAAATCAAAGCCTCGAAAGTGGTGGCCGTTTTGGTAATCGATAAGGCCGAGCACGCTGTCCCGGTTGCCCAAGCACTCATTCGCGGAGGTTTAGCCACCATGGAATTGACCCTGCGAACACCTGCGGCGCTTCCAGCTTTGAAAGCGATAAGGGAGGGGGTTCCTGAAATGCTGGCGGGGATCGGCACGATATTGACAACCGAACAAGTCGATCAGGTAGTCGAAGCAGGGGCGGCTTTCGGAGTAGCCCCTGGAATGAATCCCATAATTATCAAACACGCTCAGGACCGAGGGCTACCTTTCGGGCCAGGCATCATGACGCCGAGCGACATCGAAACCGCCATTGAATTGGGTTGCCGCACTATTAAATATTTTCCAGCAGAAACCTCAGGCGGCATCAAACACCTGACGGGAATTGCCGCACCTTACATACACCTCGGATTAGACTTCATACCACTTGGCGGTTTGAATGCCAACAACATGACCGACTACCTCCGCTCACCTCTTATTTCGGCAATTGGCGGCTCCTGGATCGCAAAACAGGATGTGATCAACGCCGAAGATTGGGATACAATCGAAAAAAATGCTCGAGAAGCCCGAGAAATAGCTGACTCAATTTAATATGAAAACCATCGTAACCTTTGGAGAAATCATGGGCCGTCTATGCCCATTTGGATTCAAGCGCTTTAAACAGACTCTGCCGGGAGACATCAATATCACCTTTGCCGGCGCGGAAGCCAATGTGGCTTCATCAATCAGCATGCTGGGTGGCAATGCAAAATTTGTGACCGCGCTGCCGAAACACGACGTTACGGAAGCCTGCATCAACAATCTACGGGGATTAGGTGTTGATACAAGCTGTATTGTATCTACGGATACAGGACGCTTGGGACTATACTGGGTAGAAGCTGGCGCAAATCAAAGGCCAAGCCGGGTCATTTATGACCGAGATCACTCTTCGGTAAGCATGACGCCACCAAATGCCTACGATTGGGATTCGATATACGAAGGCGCAGGATGGTTACATATCACGGGAATCACTCCAGCACTTTCGGCCATGTCGGCCGAGTCCACACTCGAGGCAGTTCAGAAGGCCAAAGAGGCAGGACTGACCGTCTCCTGTGACCTGAATTTTCGAAAGAAGCTGTGGTGCTGGGACCCGGGTACTTCGGCCAACCACCTGGCACAGAATACGATGCGCCAAATTGTTCCCTTTGTGGATGTAGTCATTGCCAATGAGGAAGATGCATCCGATGTCCTAGGCATCCACGCCGAGAATACCGACGTTCAGGCAGGCAAAATCGACGCCGCAAAATACACCCAGGTCGCTGAAGAAATCGTGAGCCAGTTTCCCAATGTCGGAAAAGTTGCCATCACACTACGAGAAAGCATTTCGGCATCCCACAATAATTGGGGAGCCATGTTTTACGATGCATCTTCCAAACAAACTGTCTTTTCTCCCGACCATGACGGCGAATATCAATCCTTTGAAATACGAAATATCGTCGATCGGGTAGGCGGAGGTGATTCATTCGGTGCAGGGTTGATTTTTGCGTTAAACACACCCGAACTTTCCGAGCCAGCCATCGCACTCGACTTTGCGGTCGCGGCATCCTGCCTGGCACACTCCATTTATGGCGATTATAATTTCTCCACCCGCAAAGAAGTGGAAGCATTGTTGAAGTCAGGTGGATCGGGCCGGGTCGTTCGCTGACTTTCAGACCTCAATGGCATAAAGATCCCTCATAAAATTTATCCCAACAAACCTAAAAGGAGCCTATTTAATCGAAATTGAACCTCATGAGAACAATCGGAGGATTTTTGCCAGATCCTTTTTGCATACAAGAATTTGAAGAGCTCGATCTGCATTCTGAATTTGTCCAACAAAACCTTTCATTCAATAGGCATGAGGGCACTCTTAAAGGATTGCATTTCCAAAAAGCCGTAGCGGCCGAGATCAAGATTATGCGCTGCATTGCCGGAAGGATGTATGATGTGGTAATCGATATCAGGAAAGGCTCTCCAACAGAAGGTCAGAACTAAGCAGTCTAATTAACCGCAGCAAATCTGAAATCTTTGTTTATTCCGGAAGTTTTCGCCCATGGATTTCAGTCCCTCGAGGACAACACCGAGGTTCTTTACATGATGGGCACATTATGGATTTGCAACAGGAATTCGATATGACGATCCAAAATTTGACATTCCCTGGCCGTTAGAGGTTTCTCAAATATCATAACAGGATCTGGGATTGCCTCAATGAGGTGATCATGAACGGGACCCATGGAACGGCAACGGATCGCGATTGGTGGATTTTCAAACATCTAATCTCCATGTCGTTCAATACAGCAGACCACTTCATAAAACGGTAATCCTTAAGTGAGCTAAAAAATCACTTGCACAGTCTTCCTGAAAGTCTGGATCTGGTGCCCTATCGCATTTCATACTACAAAGAAGATTGGAGATTATACCAGTCTGAAAAGATTCGAAACTACTTGGAATAGTGCGTTCCACTAATCATTGGATCGGTATTGCTCTTATTTGCTGGAGGCCATTCTCAGGAAATCCAAAATTTTTGCCTAACTCGCAGATTTTTCAGTCATGAGGATGAGGCATCCAATCTGTGGAGATACCTCTGGCATTTCGGTTTGCTTCCAACTGGTTCCAATCAACTACCCCTACCCGGTCAGCCCATCGAGTATATTTTTCCAACAAATCTTTGAGAACATCGGAATACATAGCTGAAAGGTCATTCAACTCTGACCGATCCACTTCCATATCGTACAGTTCCCAATTCTCCCGGTCCCACCGCTTGACCAATTTCCATATGCCTTCGCGAAAAGCACAATTTCCTTCATGCTCCCAGGCTAAGGAGGGCCGGTCCACGGAATCATCCTCAAAAGAAGCTCGCAAACTTTCGCCTTCCATTTGGGAAATGGATCGCCCCCGCCTTTCGCTTGGCCAAGGCACTCCAGTTACATCCACTACCGTGGCCATGATATCCATCAGCTGCCCGGTGCTGAACCGCAATTCCCCTTGATCAGCAATCTCAGCTGGCCAATGGGCAATCAACGGGGTTGCGATTCCACCCTCATGTACGAAGTGTTTGTATTCGCGAAAAGGGGCGTTCGACAAGTTTGCCCAGGCAACACCGTAGCTTTGAAAAGTGGTTTCGTCTCCTGGCATGACGGCGGGATCATTGCCGTGCATCATAAGCTCACCGCTTTTGGTATGCGGGTGACATGTCAGCGGTTTAGCTCTGCCCTTCCCGGCTGGTTTATCGTACGGGTAAAACGTTTCGAAAATCTCTTCTGCACAAGCCCCATTATCGGATAGGCAAAAGATCAAGGTGTCATCGAGTTGTCCTTCAGCCTCCAACGTATTCAGAATCCTTCCGATGCCCTGATCCATGGAATCAATTTGGGCCGCATAAACCTCCATTCTTTTTTCCTGCCATTCCTTGTCGGGCGCATCCTCCCAGGCTGGCTGTGTCGAATCTCGTTTGGTCAGTTTCGTATCCGATTTTACTATACCGAAATCAATCATTCGCTCCAACCGTTGTTCGCGCAACTTATCCCAACCTCCGTTAAATCGTCCGCGGTACTTGTCGATCGTTTCCTGCCGCGCATGCAAAGGCCAGTGAGGAGCAGTGAAGGATGTGAACAAAAAGAACGGATTGTCTTCCTTTGATTGACAATGGTCTTGAATAAAAGAACAGGCATTTTCAGCAACCGCATCTGTAAAATAGTAATCATTGTCCTGGGGAGGATCGATTGATTCGTTATCTCGCGCCAGGGTTGGTGGATTAAAAAAACTGGCTGCTCCACCAATGATGCCATAAAAACGGTCGAACCCTCGGGCCAAAGGCCAGTTGGAACAATCGCCCTGAGTTGAAAGCTGCTGTTTACAAACATGCCATTTACCGGAGAGATAAGTACCATAGCCACCTTCCTTGAGAACCTCCGCAATGGTCACGCAGCGTTTGGAAAGGTCACCCCGGTAGCCATCGATATCGTCATTGAAATGCGCCATGTGCCCCATCTCCACCTGATGAGGATTCATACCCGTCAATAAACTCGCACGGGTCGGGCAACACCTTGCGGTATTATAAAACTGAGTGTAACGAAGGCCGTTCATAGCCAGACGATCCAGATTCGGCGTATCAGCTTCACCGCCATAGCATCCGATATCCGAATAGCCCATGTCATCGGCCAAAATGAGAAGAATGTTTGGTTTTTTCATCAGGTAAGTTTGAGGTTCATTTAATTCCAACGAAATTTAATTTTTCAAGATTGATTCTCGTTGCACTGCGTGATCCTTGACTTGTTGCGGAGTGTCACCCACAAATGCCTTACTTCTCGGCCAGTCGAAACTGGTCGGTTAATCTCAATCAAAGGAATTCGATATGGAAATTGGTTTTATTGGCGTTGGCGCGATGGGTGGCGGTTTGGCCCGAAATCTAATTCGCGCGGATAAAACAGTCTTGGTCTTTGACTTGAATCCGGAAGTGGTTGAAAAAACTTTGGTGGCAGGTAACTCTGGTCGAGCGGTAGAATCATTGGATGCACTCTCCACAGTCGATATTGTCTTTACGAGTCTTCCCATGCCTCAAGACCTGGAAAAGGTCATGTTGGGCAATGACGGAATGCTGTCCAAAATGAAATCAGGTGCCACTTATATTGACGTAAGCACAATCGATCCAAATACATCGCGAAAGCTTTCGGATGCTTGCGAGGTCTTAGGGTTACACTTCCTTGAATGTCCACTTGGCAAGACTCCCATGCACGCAGAAAAAGCGGAAGAACCGATCTTTGCCGGAGGCAATAAAAATACCTTCGAATCGGTAAAACCAATATTAGAAATTATTGGATCACCCGTCTATTATGTGGGGAATATCGAAGCAGCCTGTGCAATTAAATTGATCAGCAACCTTGTAGGAATGACCAATGTTGTGGTTATAGCTGAGGCCATGCGAATCGGGGAAAAAGCTGGCATCAATCACAAGGATTTCCTTAAAATGATGAATGACACCGGAGCAAAAAGCGCCCAACTGAACTTACGCGGCCCCTGGATTTCCGAAGGAGACTTTGAAAGCCGTTTCGGACTCGACCTTACCGTAAAGGATTTACGCTTGGGATGCGAGATGGCGGAACAGTGGGGCAATGATGCAAAGACAATGAAGGTAGCTTTGGATTATTATAAACGGGCCAGCGCTAACGGACTCGGCAAAGAGGACTGTAATGCAGTTTATAAGATCATAAGCTGATTTCATTGTTTTATCGGTTTCACCTAGTCCCATGGTTAAGGAAAAAAAGAACTCAAACAGAGGAGACCGAATCAGCCTGATTGTATTTTGGGCGTCCTCGTCGCTACTGCTAATCAATATTCTGGTTGGGAAAGGTTCTCAACTCTGGAACTGGAACATCTTCAATTTTGGAGACCTAGGTGAATTTCTTCTGCTTTTAACTGCTTCCATTTCGATCATCGTTGTCGCCCTCCATCGCGAAGCGATCCATGGAAATTCAGCACACCTCACAAAAAATCAACCTGAAGTATATGAAGCAATCGATTGATCCGTTTAAGAAGTTGAATGCCATGGACCGTAGGCGATTCTTGGAGCTGTCCGCCAAGTTCGGGTTCACAACAGCAGCGATTGCCATGACCACCGCCGGTGCAGGTTGCAGCAGGGAAACCGCACAGCGAGTGAACAACGAAGAACTCGAGCGAAGGGCAGCAGCCGAATTCACAATGAACTTGGCCTCCGGTTACATTTTGGGTGCATCCCGCTCCTACCCGATCATGCAACTGGACATGAAAGAAAATGTGCAAAACTGCACCAACGGGAAGGTCTATGTGAAAATTGCACCCGGGGGGCAACTTGGGGTCGGAAGTGCTCTGGTCCAAAAAGTCCAAACAGGAACCATTCAGGCAGCCCAACATTCAATCGCAAATTTTGCACCGTTCGCTCCGGCGGCCGATGTCATAAATATTCCCTACTGGTGTGGCGAAAGCCAGAAGTTCGCCAATTTAGTAAACTCAAACGTGTGGAAAAACGAAGTGAATCCCAAGGTCGAAGCTAAGGGATTCAAACCACTTTGGTATGTCACCATAGATCCCCGCACGGTCGCATTGCGGAAAGGTGTTACCGGTGGTCCTGTCAAAACACCTGCCCAAATGCGTGGCATGAAACTTAGGGTGGGTGGCTCAAGGATATTGCTGCAATTTTATCAATCGGTTGGCGCCAATCCCACTCCAGTAGCTTGGGGAGAAACTGCCTCCGCTATCAAACAGGGTGTGGCTGACGCCCTGGATCCCTGTGTGGAGGCTCTCTTGGTATTCGGATTCAAAGACGTTTTATCGAGTATCTCCTTCATCAACGCGGTTCCTGATGCGCAAGTCTATTCCTGCAACCTTGAATGGTTCAACAGCCTACCATTCGACGTTCGGGAAGGAATCGAGTTTGCCAGCGAAATTACCATGCGGCAAAACCACGCCAAGGTCCCGGCATCAAGAGCTTATGCTATGGCCGAAATGAAAAAAGCTGGTATTTCCTTTTACAGCCTGAGCGACGATGAACTAGCCGAATGGAAATCTGTATCCGGAGCCCAGCTTCCCGCCTGGGACGAGATAAAAAAGAAATTGGTAGGATCGCTCGCCACCTTTGAAAAACTCGTGGATGCAGCCAATACACCTTCAGGTTATTTTGTACATGACGTTCAGAGGAATGGGCAAGCTGGTGTAAGAATTGTGAAGGCCAAAAAGAGGTAGGGCTTCTTCATTGATAGAGCTGAAATTCAATGTGTGTAAAATCGATATTCAAAAAATTCGATCAGGATGGAGAACGCTGGTTGGCGCTGCCTTTATACACACTGGTCGTTTTAACCGTCTTTCTAGAAATCTTTCGCCGTTTTTTTCTTTCCTATTCGTCGATCTGGGCAGAGGAAGTGGCACGTTACGCTTTCATATATATTGCCTGGATCGGAGCGGCAGCAGCCATAAAAGAGCGGGCACATATTCGCATTGATTTTCTATTGCCCCTGTTGTCGATGAGGTGGAGGACCGTCGTTTGCGTTTTTGGAGACATTGCAACTCTGGTTCTAGCAGTT
>CEUS01191589.1_pt1 | contig 18654 bp, 19 predicted proteins | sample 427031 | NCBI WGS metagenome assembly CEUS01 (sample SAMEA2622837, study PRJEB7988) | marine metagenome | biome: marine biome (ENVO:00000447); feature: marine epipelagic mixed layer (ENVO:xxxxxxxxx); material: "saline water (ENVO:00002010), including plankton (ENVO:xxxxxxxx)" | depth 140 m | reverse complement strand
TCGGGTTTTGGTCCCGACAATGGAGGTTCGAGCCCTCCTCCCCGAACAGACCAGAGACGACTAGATTTTCGTTAGGCGGACTTTGCCGCAAAGAACGGAACCTATCGACGTGAACCGAGATCCTCATGGTCGTCGTATGAATGCGATCGTCCTAGCAGCGGGCAAGGGATCGCGAATGCGCTCAACGCTGCCGAAACCACTGCAGCCCGTTAATGAGCGACCAATGGTTAGCTATGTCGTCGATGCGATTGCTGGACTGGGGGTTGAACGCACGATCGTGGTGGTGGGACATCAGGGTTCGTTGGTCCGCGACACTCTGACCCAAGTGACCAATGCTGGCGAATCACTAGAATTTGTTGAACAAGAGATACAAAACGGCACCGCAGAAGCTGTCCGAATTGCCCTGACCGCATTCGATCAAGAGGAGTTCGAAACAGACGACGGCAACATGATGGTGCTGCCCGCAGATATGCCGCTTCTGACGACAGCCACGCTGGCCCATTTACAAGAGCACCACTTCAATTCTGGAGCTGCTGCAACGCTGCTCACGGCAGAATTCAGAGACGCTGCGGGCTACGGCCGAATCGTCCGCAATCAATCTGGCCAAGTCGATCGAGTTGTCGAACATGCCGATGCCTCGCGAGAAGAACTCAATATTTCTGAAGTCAACACTTCGGTTTATTGCTTCCGATCGAAGATGTTGTTAACAGCCCTCCGAGACGTACGCAGCGAGAACTCGCAAAATGAGTACTACCTAACCGACGTCATCGAGCTCCTCAACACGAAGGGTAATACCGTCCGAGCGGTCACCGTTGACGACTCGGACGAAGTGCGCGGAGTAAACGACTCGAAACAACTAGCCGAATGTGAGTCATTGCTAATGGACCGATCTGATGCCAAATAGCCCACAGGAGATGTCGCGTCGGGTACTGTCACGTGACCGCTCTACAAATCTTCTACATCAGGCGAAGCGATGGAACTCGTAACCAAAAAGCGATTGCATCTGTTCACAGGCAGAGCGAACCCTGCCCTTGCACATGAAATTTCTCAACACCTCGGCATCGAACTGGGTGACCCAGGGCTCATTGACTTTGCAAACGGTGAGATTAAATGTCGATTCGAAGAATCCGTTCGTGGTGGGGATGTGTTCATTATCCAATCTCACGCTGCGACCGAAGGTATGAGCGTCAACGACGCGATCATGGAACATCTGATCATGGTCGACGCCGCTCGACGCGCGTCCGCCAAACGCATCACAGCCGTAGCTCCCTTTTATGGCTATGCCCGACAAGATCGAAAAGCGCAGGGTCGTGAACCTATAACAGCGCGACTAGTTTCAGATCTTCTGCGACAGGCAGGGGCGGACCGTTTGGTAAGTATCGATTTGCATAGCGGCCAAATCCAAGGCTTCTTCGAAGGCCCTGTCGACCACCTGACAGCGGCACCGGTACTTATCGACCATCTGCGTTCATTCATACCGCAAGGTTCGGTAATTGTTTCCCCGGACACTGGCCGAGTAAAGGTGGCGGAGCGCTACGCGAAGCGACTCGACTGCGAAGTAGCGACCATCTACAAACGTCGATCTTTGCAATCCGCCAATGAAGTTGAAGCCCTAGGAGTTATGGGCGACGTAGACGGTCGAACCTGCGTCATTATCGACGACATGGTCGATACCGCTGGAACAATCTGTTCGGCCGTAGACACTTTGGTGGGCGGTGGAGCGTCAGACGTTCTGTGTGCCACAACTCACGCCGTTTTCTCGGGACCCGCAATTGATCGGCTCAAGAACTCAGCCCTGAGCAGAGTGATCGTCACCGACACAGTGCCGTTACCTGACTCGAAACGGTTCGACAAACTAGAAGTGCTGAGCGCCGCAGGGATCCTTGCAGACGCCCTTGAATCTGTTTTTGAAGATACCTCGGTATCTGAAATCTTCGACGGAGAAAACCACTCGTAGTGAATTAGGTCCTAGTTCGGGTGAGTGATGACAAGGCCTGCACCCTACAATGGTCACCCCGTTAAGCCCTTCCCTAAGGATCGGCCAAACAGTACTTACCTTGTAGGAGTTACCGGCGATGTCGTCAGAACTGAAGCTTGAGGCCGAAACAGGACGTGATCACGGCAGCCGGTCAGCGCGACGTCTTCGTCGCAGCGACAAAATTCCTGCAATCCTGTACGGACAGGGCTCCGAACCGCTTTCGGTCACTTTAGATCGCCTTAAGTTCAGGGCGACACTTAACGCTGCTGGCCCCAACGCAGTTATCACTCTCGACGTTGATGGAACTGACTACCTAACCATTGTCAAGAATATGCAACGCGATCCCATAGCCAATCGGGTTACCCATGTTGATTTCATGTTGATCGACATAGATCAACGCTTGATAGTCGATGTGCCGATTTCATTGGTGGGCGATGCCGTAGTGGTTCGCCAAGAGGGAGCTGTCGTTCAACAGCAAATGATGACCCTGACCGTCGAAGCGCCCGCTGGCAATATCCCTCAACAGTTTGAAGTTGATATCTCCGAAATGTCGATCGACAACCCGGTCCGCGTATCCGATATTGCATTTGGTAGCGGAGTAGTTCCTCAAGCGGAAGACGACTCCCTCATAGCGATCGGGCAGCGCAGTAGAGCTTCCATCGCCGCAGAAGAAGAAGAAGCTGACGTCGAGGGTGAAGAGTCAGATGAGCTCGGTGAAGGTGCAGAGGCTGGAGAAGACGCAGCAGATGACGCTGACGCCGGCGAAGATGCTGGCGACAACAGTTAAGTTGACGGCCAGTGTCAGTATTTCGCCGGGCCGCCCGACGGCGCGGCACCCCGGCTGATTACCTCGTAGTCGGGCTAGGTAACCCAGGAGACAAATACCTGGGAACGCGACACAATCTTGGCTACGAAGTCATAGAAGCGATAGCCCGAGGCTCTATGTCGTCGCTTGACGCGTCGAAACGTGACTTAGCTCGAATCGCCTTGATTACCCAAGATGAAAACCGAATTGTTCTTGCCTGTCCCACGACCTTCATGAACCTGAGCGGAGAAGCGGTTTCGTTGTTAGTTCGACGCAACGGGATTGAACAATCATCTCGCGTGCTGGTAGTCCACGACGAGTTAGACCTAGAACCCGGTCGGATCAAAATAAAACAGGGCGGCTCAACCGCCGGACACAACGGACTGAAGTCGATCCGACAACACATAGGTACAGATGACTTTGTTCGGATCCGCATGGGCGTAGGTAAGCCTCCCGACCCTCAAAACGGTAGAGACTGGGTTCTGAGGAGACCGTCGCCTACGGATCGTGCCTTACTCGACTCCGCTGTACATGTTGGAGTTGAGGCTGTGAAGACAGTCATGGCTAGCGGCGTGGAACAAGCAATGAATGAAGTAAATGGTCGCCAACCGTGAGCCCGGAGGGTGCCTTATCGGAGTTGCCTCGACGACTTGCCACTGACCAAGTTCTCCAACAGCTGTTAGGCAAAAGCAATGCGCAAGTAGTAGTAGCGCAGGCAGCCCGAGCTTTCTTCCTGGCGGGTGTAACAAACTTAAGTGAGCGCAGCCCGATCGTGGCTGTGACCTCCACCATTAATGAGGCCGAGATGCTGGCCAACGATCTTCGAATCTGGCTGACCGAAGATGAAGTCGAGACTTTCCCGGCATGGGAGACATTGCCCTTCGAAAGAGTCAGCCCCACCACGGCGACCATGGGAAAGCGTCTCGAACTGATCAACAAAATCCAAGAGGGACGCGCTCCGAAAGTCATCGTGAGTCCAATCAGAGCCCTCCTACAGCGGATTAATCCTGAAGCTCGTGATATCCAACCGCTCAAATTCGAACGCGGAGCCGAAGCCGACCTCTCCGAATTAGCCGATGCCCTGGTACTTCAGGGCTATAGACGCGAACTCCAAGTCGAAGGCCGAGGTGAATTCTCGATTCGCGGTGGAATTCTCGATGTCTTCCCCCCAACAAGTGCATCTCCAATCAGATTGGACCTTTGGGGTGACCGAATCGATCGTTTGAGTGAATTCTCAATTTCCGACCAGCGATCAACTGCCGAAATTCAGTCAATCACTATCACCCCAGCGCGGGAACTGACCCCCACCACTCGAGTGCGTCAATGCGCACAAGAACTAATGACCACTGAACCATGGGGTAAGGAACAATGGGATCGACTCGCGTCTGGTGAATTCTATGACGGGATGGAATCCTGGCTTCCGTGGTTAGTTGATGAAGAAGTGATCCTCGCAGATTTGCTAGCACCAAGATCACTAATTCTTTTGTTTGACCCCAAAAGACTGAAGGACCGTGCGTCGGAGATAGTCGCCGAAGAACAAGATTTGGCACAGTCGTTGGCGACTACATGGAAAGCTCTGGAGTCTGGCGGCGAACCCCGAACTTTCCCGGGGCTTCACGTTCCGTTTGAACGTGCGCTGAAAAGTTGTGCGTCCGACGTGTGGACGATTACCCACACCGCATCAAACCCAGATGAGCCTTCCTTTGAAAGTCAACCCTGGGAAACTGCAGCGGGAGGCCCCGATCGTCTTCTCGATCAGATAAGGGATTTATCCCAGCGACCGGACCACCGATTACTTGTTGCAGCGGATGGCCATGGCTCGGCTCAAAGAATGGCCGACGCGCTGCGTGCTGAAAACATTGATCTAACTCTGAATCAAAGCGAAAGGTACGAAGACAGCCCAGGCGGACAAATCGTTGCCGCGCCACTTGAGCACGGTTTCATAGCACCAACTTTGTCACTAGCGGTGTTAACAGAGAGAGACTTAACAGGCCGTCGAAGAACCCACCGCGTCAGCCGCCCGAAGAAGAATGTCCAACGACATTTCGAAGATCTGCAGGCCGGCGACTACGTAGTTCACCACCACCACGGAGTCGCCCGCTACGTCGGCATGGAACACCGGACCCTCATGGGTTCAGAGCGTGATTATCTGGTACTCGACTTCAAAGGTAGCGACAAGCTTTACCTGCCTAGCGATCAAATCGAGTTCATTCGCCCTTATATCGGTGGTGAGACACCTTCGCTCAGTCGAATGGGAGGCACTGAATTTGCAAAGCAAAAGCAGCGCGTCCGAAGTGCCGTCTCCGAAATAGCACAAGAGCTAGTAGTCCTATATCAATCACGTCTGCAAACCGCCGGACACTCCTTTCCCGCCGACACACAGTGGATGAAAGAACTTTCAGAATCGTTTCTATTTGAAGAAACCCCAGACCAGCTAACTGCCATCGAAGAAGTTCTCTCTGACATGGAGTCACCGCACCCCATGGATCGCTTGATATGTGGCGACGTTGGCTTTGGCAAAACCGAAGTGGCAATGCGAGCCGCCTTTAGCGCTATAGCTGAAGGGAAGCAGGTGGCTGTTCTTGTACCGACCACACTTTTGGCACAACAACATCATCAAACCTTTGAAGAACGATTTGCTGGCCACCCAGTGCGCGTGGCGGCCCTGAGTCGCTTTCTAACTCCTTCGCAACAACGACAGGTAATTGCCGAAACTATTGCTGGCGAAGTCGATGTGCTTATCGGAACCCATCGGCTGTTGTCGGAAGATGTGACATTCAAAAACCTAGGACTCTTGATCGTTGACGAAGAACAACGATTCGGGGTTACTCACAAGGAATCCATCAAAAAATTCAAAACCGATATAGACGTGCTTACTCTGAGCGCAACCCCTATTCCCCGAACATTAGAGATGAGTCTTACCGGGATCAGAGATCTGTCGTTGCTTCACACCCCACCAGCAGAACGACAACCCATCTTGACCCATGTGGGCGAATACGATGAACGGGCTACGGCTGAAGCGATCAGAAGGGAGCTACTGCGTGAGGGACAAGTATTCTTCGTTCACAACAAAGTAGAAGACATCACTGAAGTCGCAGCGCGGCTGCAAGAGATGGTCCCCGAAGCTCGGATCGGGGTAGCGCACGGCCAAATGGACGAAGGGTCCCTAGAGCAGGTCGTTATAGATTTCTGGGAACGATCGTACGACGTTCTCGTATGCACCACGATTATCGAATCTGGCATTGATATGCCCAGCGTAAATACCCTCGTGGTTGATCGAGCTGACCTCATGGGACTGGGACAACTACATCAGCTGCGTGGGCGAGTGGGGCGCTCAGAACAGCGAGCCTACGCTTACCTCTTCTACCCACCCACAAGAGCGCTGACTGAGAAAGCTTTCGAAAGACTCAGAACCATAGGTGAGGCCACACAACTTGGTTCAGGCTTTCGAATCGCAATGCGTGACCTTGAAATCCGTGGAGCAGGCAACCTACTCGGAGGCGCCCAATCAGGCCATATAGCAGCTGTTGGTTACGACCTTTACTGTGAGATGGTGACCGAAGCGGTAGCTGAACTCAAGGGTGACCCCATCAATCGGACCCCCGAGGTCAACATCGACTTGCCTATCAAAGCGTTTCTACCTAACAGCTATGTTGAAGCGGAAGAACAGCGACTCGAGGCATACCGGAAACTGGCTGCCGTCAGTGAACTCGTAGAGGTAGCCGATATCGAAGCGGAGTGGATCGATAGATACGGCCCCGTACCTGAAGTAGCTCAAACGTTGCTCCATGTGGGCTTACTTCGAGCAGAGTGTGTAAGCCTCGGAGTGGAGGACATCAGTGTGACGAACCGTAACCGCGTGCGAGTCTCCCCGATCGAATTGACTCAAAGTGAACAGATCCGATACCAAAGGCTCCTCAACGACGAAACTTTCAACGGCGGAACCTATAAAGAGGAGGTCGCCGAGCTAACTATCCACGTGCGCGAAGTGGGACCGAAACTTCCTGGCGACGTATTTAATTTTCTCCGCGAGCTTCGACCCACCAAATAGCGCACTGAACCCGTACCATTTCCTTCGTGACACTCAATTGGTTTAAGAATCTCAAGGTCCCAAGCACAGCCTTAGCGGTCCTGTTGGTCGCCTTAGTCGCCGGCTGTAGCTCCAGCGCCGAACAGGTGGAGGTGCTGGATCGTGACGAAATCTTCGACCGTATTGATCAAGACGGCGACGGCATAGCTTTGCGCGCTGATTATGAAACATTGCTTACCCTCAGCGATCGGACCAAGGTAATTGCGTTTTACCCTGGCGGTAACGTCAGTATCGAGACTGTCCTCGAAAGTCTGAAAGATTCCCCACCGAGTAATTTGGTGGAACCGGAGAATCCCTCCGTTGAAGTTTTTCGGGCACGTTTAACCTCCATGCTTCGGCTTCGTCTCGCAGCAGTAGCGATTGACGAGGCCGGATTTAACATTGACTTTGATGTGGATGACGAGCTCTTGAACTCGCAGGTTCAGACTCACCTGTCGGGTGGATTTGAAGACTGGGCTCAAGAAGAAGCCGTCAAAGCGGATCCCCGGTTAGAGAAGTTCGCAACACCCCACTGCGTCACTGTCATTGCCACAGGAACCGAAACTGAAGCCAGGGCGGCGAAACTGAGACTCGAATCCGGAGACTCAGCTGCAGTAGTAGCCTCAGAGGTCAACTTGGCGGGCACCACGCCATCACCAAACGGAGATGTTGGATGCGCCGATCTGCTCACTTGGGCCAATGCATTTGGTGATACAGCGGCTCCTCTAGGAGACATGAAAGCAGGTGACATCTCAGACGTGGTGTCGATGGCGTCTGATTACAGTCCGACCGGTCGTTTGTGGATGATTTTTTATGTTCGCGAGCTACGCCACGAAGAGAAGAACCTTGCTTTACTAGGCCCATTCGCACAGGGCATTCTGGCTGACCTTGTCGTGAACTACGACGTAGTCATTGACGATGGAATCGGTGCTTGGGATGCCGCCGGCCTTTCAGTGATGTCTGCCAGTTAGATCCACAATGCCCCTGATTGTTGTCGGTGGCCTTGGGCCTGGAACTGAAAGTCTCGTCCCGGAGACGTCGCTCAAATTAGCGAGAGATCACCGCACCTTCCTCCGAACTCGACAGCACCCCTGCGCACATTTGTTCAACGCAGAGCAGTCGTTTGACGAAATATACGATTCCAGCGACTCATTGGAAACCGTATATATAGCGATAGTTGAGAGCCTTGTGAGCGAAGCGAATCGCCATGGAACTATCGGATATCTCGTGCCGGGCTCACCTCTAGTCGCCGAACACACTGTTGACCTTTTGCGGAAGCAGACAAAGGTTGCCGTAGAGGTAATTCCGAGTGTTTCGTTCCTGGACTTAGCATGGGAAAGACTGCATGTTGATCCCATGGCGAAGCGGGTCACTATCGTCAACGGTCAAAATTTTGAAAAAGAAACTATGGGGCTCACAGGATCTGTACTGGTCGCTCAGTGTGACGATCGGTTCGTCTTATCAGACATCAAGCTGTCGATAAATACCAACGAGCCACCCACCGTCACGGTTCTTCAACGCTTAGGGCTCGACAACGAAAGTGTCTTCGAAGTGAACTGGGACGACTTGGACCGCGAAGTCAATCCCGACCACCTGACATGCCTCTGGATATCCGAGTTACCTGCGTCACTAACAACAGATGCAGTCACGCAACTTCACAATGTCGTCGGTCGACTTCGGAGAGAATGTCCCTGGGACCAAGAGCAAACCCACCACAGCTTGATTTCGGGATTACTCGAAGAGGCGAATGAAGTCGTAGAAGCCATTGAGCTGATGGAGACCAAAGGGGCAGGGAGCGACGCACTCGTCGAAGAACTGGGGGACTTACTGTTCCATATCGTTCTCCAATGCGCTATTGGCGAAGAAGAAGGGACCTTTGACCTAGCGGACGTTGCCACAGAAGTTCACGGAAAAATGGTGCGCCGACATCCTCATATTTTCAATCGAGACCCTGGTACTCCCATGCCGACCAAAGAAGAGCTGGCCGAACAATGGAAAGCCATAAAGGCCGCAGAGGGAAACCAAGCTTGAACTGGGCCTTCGATATTGTCTCTCTTCGCAGCTACCATCAATTTGAATCGATGTTTGTCCTTCATTTCCAAAACCTGGTCGGAGTCGCCCAATGAGCAGCATTACGAATGTGTTTGGTCGAGAGGTCATCGACTCCCGCGGCAACCCGACTGTCGAAGCCGAAGTTTGGCTGGCCAGCGGAGCCACAGGCAGGGCACAGGTGCCATCTGGCGCCTCCACTGGCCAGTTTGAGGCAATTGAAATACGGGATGGAGATGGGCGGTTTGCTGGGAAAGGAGTCCTCAGCGCGGTTCAAAATATTAATACTGAGATCGCACCTGCCCTATTAGGTACGGATGCCCTAGACCAGCGCGTAGCCGACGCGAAAATGATTGACTTGGACGGGACCGCCAACAAGGAACGACTCGGGGCTAACGCCATTTTGGGGGTCTCTCTAGCGATTGCTCACGCAGCAGCAGCTGAAAGCAAGACACCGCTCTATCGTTACCTTGGGGGAGCCAACGCTCATGTTTTGCCAGTTCCAATGATGAACGTCATCAATGGCGGCGAACATGCAGATAACAACATTGACCTTCAAGAGTTCATGATCATGCCAGTCGGAGCAGCCTCCTTTTCGGAAGGGCTCCGCTGGGGAATAGAGACCTACCACGTTTTGAAATCCGTGCTGAATGATCGAGGGCTCTCCACTGCGGTCGGAGACGAAGGCGGATTCGCTCCCAATCTCACCAGCAACGAAGAAGCTCTCGCCTTACTTGTCGAAGCTATCGAAAAGGCCGGATTTGTTCCGGGACAAGAAATTGCGCTCACTATCGATGCAGCAGCTTCTGAATTTTATGACAACGGCAAGTATCGACTGGCAGGAGAAAACAGAGATTTGGAGGCCCCGGACTTTGCTGCCTACCTAGCTGATCTCGTAGACCGATATCCAATCGTGTCAATAGAAGACGGAATGGACGAGCAAGACTTTGAGGGCTGGTCAGATCTAACGGTTGCGTTGGGAGACAAGATTCAGCTGGTAGGAGATGATCTGTTTGTCACGAACAGTGAGCGTTTAGAAGATGGCGTGAACCGAGGCATAGCGAATTCAATTCTTATCAAGGTGAACCAGATAGGCAGCTTGACCGAAACTTTGGAAACTATGGATCTAGCAACCACCAACGGATATACGAGCGTGATGTCGCATCGTTCAGGCGAGACCGAGGACACCACAATCGCTGATCTCGCAGTGGCTACTAATTGCGGCCAAATCAAAACCGGAGCTCCGGCTCGTTCTGACCGCGTAGCGAAATACAACCAGTTGCTACGAATTGAAGATGATTTGGGTGAAGCGGCTGCCTATCGAGGCCTGGAAGCGTTAGCGCTTGACTGAACCACCAGACGCCGAACGCGGGGATCAATCTCGCGATAAAAACGCGGGCGTTTTCCGAGATTCTTTACCGACACGCGTATCGAGATTCACAAGCTTTCGACTTGGCTTGATTGGTCGTCGTTCCGTAGCGTCTGTAGTAGTCATTGCGGGTCTAATTCTGGTCGGGGTCTCGCTCCTGCCGTTACGGCAATATCGAGAACAGAGTGGCGCGATAGAACAAAAGCAGCAAGAGCTCAGCGCGCTCGAGGAGCTACGAGCAGAGCTACAGACGAAACTAGATCGTGCCAAAAACCCAAAAGAGATAGAACGAATCGCGCGAAAACAAATGTCATACGTGAGCGAGGGGGATGAAATATTTCGGGTTGTGGTCCCCTCCGACATAGTTGATTTACCGAGAGCCTGGTACTTGCCGGGAGTGAAGTATTTGATTACCGGGAAGATTGATTAAACGCCCTCCACAGCACTAAGGCCGTTAGACGTCGGTCATTACTCGAAAAGCTCGTTCGACAATGACTTCTCTATATTTAGAAGGGTCAACGCCACGTTGCTCCAGAGACAACCTGATTATTCCAACGGCGCCCGCCGCTCGCATTCGGTCTTCAACTGAAGGGTCAGGACCTACGAGGTACGCGTAGAACTCACGCGCCTGGCCCCTTAACCGCTGGCCTATAGGGCTATGTTGAATAGCAGCATCGTTGTACACCAGACGAAACACATGAATATCGTCGGCCAACAAGTCGTAATACTGGCAAAGCGCCTCGCGCATCGATTCCGTGCTCTGATCGAACTCACGTATACGTTGCAGCAGAGCATCGCTGCCGTCGTGAAGTCGTTCCGCTAAGCCCTCTAGGACATCGTTCTTAGAGGCGAAGTGGTAATAGAGAGCTGCCGGAGTTATATCGAGACTCGCTGTTAATTGACGAATCGAAGTCCCGTCGTAGCCATGGGTCGCAAAAAGTTTCCGCGCATTTTCCAGAATTTGCGCCTTGGTATCGACTGACTGTTTGTTCTCTGTTTGCACTGTCGGCATCCCCCAAAACTTATCTAAATGTGATTCGAAATAGATGGTCATAGCCAACGAAATCAACAAAATTTTTCTGAGTGGCGACTGGCCTTCTATTCAGCGTCGGAACGACATGTCCCCATGCCCAAACCCTGCAAAAAAATAAATAGGTGGAATCGACCAAAGAAGTCCTGCATTCAGTGAGGCACTGTGTCCTTTCATAGGGCATGATTGGGGCCGGCTAATTGCCGCCCTACTGTTGGAGGAAGGGGACAACTGTGGAAATCAGCGTCACCGTAAATGGTGCCAACCAGTCAAGTGAAGTCGAACCGCGAACTTTGCTCGTCTATTACTTACGCGATGAATTAGGGCTCACAGGCACGAACGTGGGATGCGATACATCTTCTTGTGGCGCATGCACCGTTCACGTCAACGGAGAATCAGTGAAGTCCTGCACGATGCTTGCTGTGCAAGCCGACGGGCAGGAAGTGACAACCATCGAGGGCTTAGCTCCCTCCGCTGATGAGCTACACCCGATGCAGCAAAGCTTCCAGGACAACCATGGCCTTCAATGTGGCTATTGCACGCCTGGCATGGTCATGGCTGCATGTTCTTTACTCGACGAAAATCCCTCTCCCAGTGAAGCCGAAGTACGAGAAGGCCTTGAAGGAAATCTCTGCCGGTGCACTGGCTATCACAACATCGTTAAAGCAGTCTTGGCATGTAGCGGCCAAGACGTGAGTTGAAAGGCCAAATAGATGATTCCAGCAGCCTTTGACTACAAAAAAGCTGACTCAGCTGAGGAAGCGATTGCGCTTATCGCCGAGCACGGTGATGAAGCAAAATTGCTCGCAGGAGGACACTCCCTCATTCCCATGATGAAACTGCGGCTTGCAGTTCCGAGTGTGTTGGTAGATATCGCAAGCGTCAACGATCTGAGCTACATCGATGACCGTGATGATCACATTGCCATAGGCGCTCTTGCCAAACACCGCAGCCTTGAGACAAGCGACTTGCTTATTTCAGAATGCCCGCTACTCGCACATATTGCTAGCAAAGTCGGCGACCCGCAGGTCAGGCATCGCGGAACGCTCGGCGGCTCACTGGCTCACTCCGACCCTGCATCTGACCTTCCCGCTGCAGTCTTGGCATTGGGGGGATCGCTTGTAGCGCAAGGACCTAACGGTGAACGCGAAATCGCTGTAGCTGATTTCTTCACGGGATATTTCGAATCGGCTCTTGCCGAAGACGAAATGCTCACAGAGGTCAGAATCCCCAAAGCGCCGGGATCAAATTGGAACTACCAAAAGTTCAACCGCCGAGCGCAAGACTGGGCCATCGTCGGAGTTGCGGCGGTAGAGGTTCAAGGAGCGACCCAGGTTTCACTCGTCAATATGGGTTCGACGCCGCTACGGGCCTCAGCTGTTGAAGCTGCATTGGCCGGAGGAGCATCGGCAGCCGAGGCTGCCGAAGCTGCAGCCGAAGGAACCGAACCTCCTACCGATTTAAACGCATCGCCGGAGTATCGGTCTCATTTAGCTCGGGTGCTGACTCGAAGAGCATTGGAAGCTGGCGGGGTTTCGTAGCTCCGAGAAATTGAGCCAACCAGCCCTTACCTAGGCTGACGGTCATCAGAACCTTGTCTTAATCAAGGAGTCCGGATGCTTGTCCTCCGTCAATGAGTAAGCCGGTCCCCGTGATGAACTTTGCTTGTTCAGAGCACAGGAACGCGACAGCGGAGCCAAAATCGTCTGCATCGCCTGTGATACGCGCAGGAACCGTAGAAGCCGCTGTCTCTTTGTCCGGAACTATTTTCGCGACCCTGTCAGTCCAATGAGTTCCAGGCTGCGCCGAGTTGATCGTGACTCCGTCAGCGGCAACCTCCCGAGCCGTGATTTTCAGAAAGCTGGTCAGGCCCGCACGAGCAACTGAACTCGCCATCAGGTATTCGATTGGTTGTTTAACCCCGACGCTCGTTATCGCGCATACCCTGCCCCAACCGCGTTCGCGCATAGCGGGAATTGCTGTGCGGCACATCTCGATCATTGCTCTGCAATTCATATCGAACGCCGCCTGATAAGCGTCGAGATCAGTGTTCTCGAACGTCCCCGGCGGAGGACCGCCAGCGTTCGTTACGAGAATATCTAGTTGTCCTAGCTCTGAAGTGGCCTGTTCAACAAAATCTCGTCCTGAACTAGGTGTCGACAGATCTGCTTCAAGGGCGATGACATCACCACCGATAGCAACTGCAGCTTCTTCGAGTTTTGCGCTATCACGACCGCAAATAGCAACTCGAACTCCCTCCGCGGATAAAGCTTTGGCGGCGCCAAGACCCAGGCCTGCAGATCCCGCTGCTATGGCTGCCGTTCGTCCACTGATCCCAAGATCCATTTTTGTTCCCTTCAAATCCTTGGCGGCAACATATCTCCAAATAGGAGCGTTGTGTCGAATGAACTACCAATAGGAGCTAAATCGGTCACAGCCCGTATTCTGATTGGCGCATGTTTAACTTTCCCGACTCACCCGCAGCAGTGTCCGCAGCGTTAAGCGACCACAACTACTTGACTGACGAAGGTCTATCTACAGTGGTCTACTTAGCAATGACGATGCAACGCCCCCTATTTCTTGAAGGCGATGCGGGAGTAGGCAAAACCGAACTAGCGAAAGTTTTGGCTGCTTGGACTGGGGGAGAGCTGATCCGACTCCAGTGCTATGAAGGCATCGATGCTTCTCAAGCGCTGTACGAGTGGGACTACACCCGCCAACTACTGCATCTCAGAACAGCGGAAGCCTCAGGAAGAGCCGAAAGCGACTCGGAGGCGATCGAAGATGAGTTGTACTCCGATCGTTTTCTCATCCGCCGTCCGTTACTCCAGGCCATCGATTACAGCGGGGAACATAGGCCGGTGCTTCTGGTCGATGAAGTCGACCGAGCAGACGACGAGTTTGAAGCCTTCTTGCTGGAAGTTCTCTCGGACCACTCAGTCACGATCCCTGAATTAGGAACTTTAGGGAGTGGAAACCCGCCCCTTGTTGTTGTGACATCAAATCGAACGCGAGACGTACACGATGCGCTTAAAAGACGTTGCCTGTACCACTGGGTCAACCATCCAGACCTCGAACGAGAAATCGAAATTATTCGCCTCAAATCACCAGAGGCCGATGCGGCGCTCGCGCGCCAGGTAGCGCTTGCCGTTCAGGCAATGAGAGGAATGGGTTTGTACAAACCACCAGGAGTCGCCGAAACCATTGATTGGTCAACTGCGCTGGGGAAACTGGGGGAGTCAATACTGACTGAAGAGACCATCAAAGCAACGCTGGGCACCGTGCTGAAATACCGAGAAGATCAAGAACGGGTTTCAGGGCAGGGGATAGAAATGATCATGGCTGCTGCAGCAAATGGATGAAACTCCGAATGACGAACTGATCTCTAACCCGGCGCGAATAGTCGCCGGCTTTAGTCAGCTGTTGCGCGGACTGGGGATAGAAGTCCCGCTGAGCAGAGTGATGTCGTTTGTGCAGGCCCTTGGTTGGGTTGGGTTGAGCGAACGCCACTCCGTCTACTGGGCTGGACGAGCTACCTTGATTTCAGATCCTGAAGACATCGAATTGTATAACAGGGCTTTTGAAGTTTTTTGGGAAAGAAAACGTCCGTCAGGTCTCGATGTTGAGCTGCCTGCAATTTCGGTGTCGATTGCGATGGACAGTGACGAAGAAGCGGCTGATGTCGACCCTCAAATTGACGAAGACCACGGACCGACCCTTCAACTTCGATACAGCCCGACTGAAACGCTAAAGGACAAAGACTTCGCTGAATGCGACGAGCAAGAATTAGAAGAACTTAGACGTTTGATGGGGAGTCTCCGATTTACATCAAGTCTGCGTCCATCGCGACGGCGGTTACCTACCAAGTATCAGACTCGGCACCCAGATATGCGGAGAACCCTTAGAAGCGCAATATCGATGGGTGGTGAACCAATACACCGAAAGTTCGTTCAAAGAGATCGCCGTCCACGTCGTCTGGTGTTGCTACTCGATGTTTCAGGCTCGATGGAGCCGTACGCTCGAGCTCTAATTAGGTTCGCTCATGCAACCGTAGTTGGAAGAACCCGGGTGGAAGCCTTTGCAATAGGTACGCGACTGACGCGAATTACCAGAGAACTTTCCTCACGAGACCCTGATGCTGCTCTTCGAGCCGCGTCAGGAGCTGTCACCGACTGGTCGGGAGGGACGCGGCTCGGTGCGACCCTGAAAGAATTCAACGAACTTTGGGGCCTCAGGGGCATGGCTAGAGGAGCGATCGTCGTGCTTTTGTCCGACGGTTGGGATCGGGGCGAGCCAGAGCTTCTTGGCGAACAGATGCAGCGCCTGCATCGTGTAAGCCACCGACAGGTTTGGGTTAATCCCCTCAAGCACACACCGGGCTACGCGCCTCTAGCGGGTGGAATGGCCGCGGCTTTGCCGCATACGGATGATTTCATAGAAGGACACTCTTTCGAATCCTTAGAGCGACTTGCAGAAGCCGTATCGGCGTAAACATGGGAGCATTACGGTATGGATGAGATTTTCGACGACATCGAGCGATGGCTTACCAAAGGACAAAAAGTTGCTGTTGCACGTGTGGTGGACATTGAAGGGAGCGGTCCGAGAGATCCTGGCGCCGCGATGGCGGTCAATGAGGCTGGCGAAGTAGCCGGTTCCGTCTCAGGAGGTTGCGTCGAGGGAGCTGTCGTCGGCGAAGCAATCGAACTCCTCGAGGGACGCAGAACAGCTGGAATTACCACGTTCGGCTACAGCGACGACGAGGCCTTTGCAGTGGGATTGACTTGTGGTGGAACTATCCACCTCTTCATTGAGGAACTCAATTGGTAACGCCCATTTACGAACGATTTCGAGACTCGGTCCGCGCTGAAATTCCAGTAGCCCTCGCGACACTCGTTGAGGGGCCGAACCTAGGAGCGAAGCTCCTGGTAGAAGAATCAGGATTCTCGCTGGGCAGCCTCGGGGGAGAAGAGCTAGACCGAGTAGTGCGACGCGATGCAATAGCCATGCTTGAAGCCGGCACAAGCGAAGTCCGTCACTATGGGTCCCAGGGAGAAGCTCGCCAACACGACTTAAGTGTGTTTATCGAATGTCATGCCCGACGCCCCCACCTCGTGATATTCGGAGCAGTTGACTTCACTCGTGCTTTGGCGAGCCAGGGAAAACTGCTCGGCTTTCGGGTGACTGTGTGCGACGCAAGAGAAGTATTTGCGACCCGCCGTCGTTTTCCAATGGCAGATGAAGTCGTCGTGGACTGGCCCGATCGTTTGCTGGCTCGTATCGGCAATGACCTGGGCCCTAGAGATGCAGTGTGTGTCTTAACCCACGATGCAAAATTCGACGTTCCAGCGATTATGAGCTCATTACCAACACGCGTGGGTTATCTCGGTGCTATGGGATCGCGTCAAACGCACGAAAAGAGGCTCGAAAGGCTCCTAGAGGAGGGGGCCACGGCCGAGGAACTACAACGAGTCAAATCTCCTATTGGTCTAGATATCGGGGGTAGAACACCTGAAGAAACAGCAGTGTCAATCGTCGCGGAGATCATCGCGCTGCGAACGGGTCGCAACGCTCCAAGCTTGAGCGACGCCAAAGGTTCGATTCACTGAGCCAATTCGCTCAGCGCCCACTACCTTTCTTGATATGGACTTTTCTGTAGCTGAAGACCACGAGGCCATCCGAGAAGGCGTAAGGCGTGTTTGCGCACAGTTCCCTGACGAGTACTGGCGAGAAAAAGACGAACGACACGAATTTCCATGGGATTTCTACCAGGCAATGGCTGATGGAGGATGGGTAGGTATAGCCATCCCGGAGGAATTCGGAGGCGGAGGCCAAGGTATTACCGAAGCTTCGATCGTCCTAGAAGAAGTTGCTGCTAGTGGAGCTGCGATGAATGGCTGCTCAGCAATCCACTTGTCGATCTTTGGCATGGAGCCGATCCGAAAATATGGTTCCCCGGAGCTAGCAAACGAAATACTCCCCAAAGTTGCCGACGGTTCACTTCACGCAGCTTTTGGTGTGACAGAACCCGACGCAGGCACTGACACTACTTCGATTAGAACCCGAGCTGAGCGAGACGGAGATGAATACGTCATAACTGGAGCGAAAGTTTGGACCACAAAGGCTCCCTACTGCGACGTTTGTTTGCTGCTAGTTCGAACTACCCCCAAAGAGCTCTGTGATGGTCCGACACAGGGAATGACTCTCCTACTTGTTGACCTCAAGGATCCAAGCGTTGACATAACACCGATTCCCAAAGTTGGGCGAAATGCCGTCGTTTCATGTGAAGTTCGGTACGACGGTTTGCGGGTACCCGTGAGCCGCAGGGTTGGCGAGGAAGGCGAAGGCTTCCGTTACATCCTGGACGGCTTAAACCCGGAACGCATTCTCATCTCCGCAGAAGCGCTAGGAATAGGTAGGGCAGCGCTGAGGAAAGCCGTTGACTATGCCAATGACCGAGTCATATTCGGGCGACCTATTGGTCAGAACCAGGGCTTGGCATTCCCTCTTGCTGATAGTCATGCGCGACTTCACGCAGCCGAACTCGTAATTAGAGAAGCTTCATGGCGCTATGACAGCGGCCTAGATTGCGGCGCCCAGGCGAACCTCGCGAAGTATCTAGCCTCAGAAGCAGCTTTTGAATGTGCGGATCGGGCCATGCAGACCCACGGGGGATTCGGCTATGCGAAAGAGTACGACGTCGAACGGTACTGGCGTGAAAGCCGTCTCATGAAAATCGCTCCCGTAAGCCAAGAAATGGTATTGAACTACGTCTCGAACAAAGTTCTTGGCTTGCCTCGCTCGTACTGAGTCCGTGAAAGTAGCAGGCGTTCTACTCGCGGCCGGAACCGGATCACGATTCATTGATCCTGAACACAAGCTCCTAACCAACCTGCGTGGCGAACCACTAGTAACCCACGCGGCTCGATCGATGACAGAGTCGACTCTGGACGGCTACGCGGTCGTAACCGGAGCGGTTGAGTTAAATAAAGCTCTAACCCAGTTTACGGAACTCCAAATTGTTGAAAATCCGCAATTTGATCAAGGGATCGCAACATCTCTCAACGCTGCGACCGCATGGGCCCTGGCCCATGATTTCGACGCCTTGGTAGTTGGATTAGGGGATCAGCCCGGGGTCCCGAATTCTGCTTGGGGTCTCCTGGCGCAGACGAATTCGCCGATAGCGGTAGCTACCTATGACGGGAAACCAGGAAATCCTGTGCGTTTAGAAAAGTCCGTATGGTCTTCGCTTCCTTCCACAGGAGATGAAGGGGCTCGAGTTTTGATCCGTGCTAGGCCGGACTTGGTTAAGCAGGTAGCCTGCGAAGGCTCTTCTGATGACGTAGATACTGTGGAG
>CEUS01254657.1_pt1 | contig 18686 bp, 16 predicted proteins | sample 427031 | NCBI WGS metagenome assembly CEUS01 (sample SAMEA2622837, study PRJEB7988) | marine metagenome | biome: marine biome (ENVO:00000447); feature: marine epipelagic mixed layer (ENVO:xxxxxxxxx); material: "saline water (ENVO:00002010), including plankton (ENVO:xxxxxxxx)" | depth 140 m | reverse complement strand
GGATAGGTACCGGGTAGTGGACTGCCGTGCCAACCCCCCGCCTCTTCAGGTGAGCGCGCAATTCGTCACGACGCTCGGCCTGAATGACAAAGGTGTGGTAAACCGCTCGCTCATGAAGCGCGTCAATCGGCACCACGACCTCCTCAAGTGATCCCAACTCAGCCTGATAATAGGCTGCGTTTGCACGGCGCTTCGCCGTCCATCGACCCAGGTATTTGAGTTTCACGAGAAGCACAGCAGCTTGCAGCGCATCAAGCCGCGAGTTGGTGCTCCACGTCACGCACTCGTCACGGGTACGTAGTCCCAGATTTCGCATAACCCGGAGCTTCTCATAGAGATTTTCGTCGTCCGTGGTTACCACGCCTCCATCACCGCACGCGTTGAGCGTTTTTAGGGGGTGAAAGCTGAAGCATCCAACATGTCCCAACGACCCTGCCCGGCGACCCCGGTACTCAGCCATCACCGCTTGAGCGCAATCCTCTATCACCAGCAACCCAAACTCTCTCGCAATCTCCACAATCTCGTCCATAGCAGCAGGGCGCCCAGTCAGATGCACCGGCATGATCGCCTTCGTGCTCGGCGTAATCGCCTCAGCGATACGCCCGGGATCGATGTTGTAATCTTCCCCCACATCCACGAAAACCGGACGAGCCCCGGCTAACCCTATGGATCCGGCGCTAGCAACAAAAGAGTTGGGAGCCGTGATTACTTCGTCACCCTCACCGTCGCCCACGCCGAGGGCCCTAAGGGCTAGGACGAGTGCATCTGTTCCGGAATTCACTCCCACGGCGAAACGCACGCCGCATAGCTTGGCGAAGTCGCGCTCGAAGCGCTCCACCTCTTCGCCCAGAATGAACTGGCCTAGGGTGATGACGGTATCGATCGCCTCGAGCAGCTCTTCTTTTATAGCCACGTGCTGGCCCGCAATGTCCACGTACGGAACCTGCCGCACGGGCGTCGACATTAGTGTGCTGGACATTGTGTCGTACTTAGAAGGGGCCAGCGAAGCTTGGGTCGGGAATATCTTCAGGAACTGATGGCTCTTCTACTATGCCCGTGGGACTGAGCCCGAACATTGCCCTTCCGGCAGAAGCTATCTCTGCCGCCCGGGGATAAAAGCGGTTCGCGATAGCCGGAGTACTGGGAGACGGACAGTCCGGAAGGCCGATTCGGTGAGGGGGGTGCTTGAGCTTGGCGAAAGCTCGTTCCGCAGTGAATGCAACCACCTCGGCACCAATGCCGAAAGACTTCCAACCAGTATCGGCTACGATGAGACGGCCTGTCTTGCCCACGGAATCTAGTATGGCCTCCTGATCCAGCGGCCTTAATGTCCGGATATCCAGGACCTCAGCTTCGATCCCGTCCTCCGACATCACCTCCGCTGCCTGCAGGGCCTCCAAGGTCATGTATGAACTGCTCGCGATGGTCACATCGCTACCCTCCCGCACGACTCGGGCTGCGCCGAGGGGCACACTGTATACACCCTCCGGCACATGGCCTTTGACATTGTGAAGCCACCGATGCTCGATGAATATGACTGGGTTGTTGTCCTGGATGCTTGCAATAAGCAATCCCTTGGCATCGTAAGGCACTGTGGGCATCACGACCTTGAGTCCAGGTACGTGGGCAAACCAAGCCTGCAGGCTCTGCGAGTGCTGAGGACCTTGCCCCCAGCCGCGCCCGACCACCAGGCGAATCACCAGCGGCAAGTTGCCCCCTCGGCCGCCAAACATGTAATGCCAATTCGCAGCCTGGTTGACGATCTGCTCCATGCTCAGTAACGCGAAGTCGAGTCGCTGATGCACCAAGATTGGGCGCATCCCCACTAGCGCACTGCCGACTGCGACCCCCGTCATGGCGTTCTCGGACGTCGGCACGTCGAACACCCGATCAGGGCCGTACTTCTCCTGAAGCCCGACGGTCGTCCCGAAAACGCCCTTCGGGTCCGGCACCCCGAGCCCCATTAGGTACACTGTCGGATCCTCGGCCATGCAGAGATCGGTAGCTTCCCTAACTGCCTGAGCAAAGGTTATTTCTCTGTCAGGCATCGGACTCCGTTTTCCGAGTCAGGGTGCATAGACATCCTCCATTAGATTACTCTCATCCGGGAATGAACTCTGCTTGGCATACGCAACCGCGTTCTCGATCTCCTCACCCACTTGGCTCCTCATGCGCTTTATGTCCGGAGGAGACAGGGTACCTTCTTCTAGTAGGCGAGTCTCCAGTCTCTCTATGGGGCAACGTGCTTTCCACTGTTGAAATTCGACTTCGGTCCGATAGCCGATCTCGTTGTCATAGGCAGGACCACAGTGCTCGCGCCAGCGATAGGTCTTGAACTCAACGAATCTCGGTCCTCCGCCTCCGCGCGCTTCTTTAATTAGCCGCCTGGAAAGATTGTATACCTCCACCACATCGTTCCCATCGGCCTCATGGCTCTCGATGCCATGTCCCTGGGCCAGATCGATCACTGATTGGCCCTCTGGCTGCCGCACACCTAAGGGGGAATACACGGAATAGAGGTTATTCTCACAGACGAACACTACGGGGAGTCGCTCGAGGGCAGCAAAATTGAGGCTCTCATGGAACACGCCTTCCTCGCATGCGGCCTCTCCGAAAAAGCTCACCACTGCTCGCTCCTCACCCCTCATTACCGACGCCCGGGCTGCGCCCACTGACATCGGAATCGTGCTACCCACGATTGCGGTCGCCCCGAGAAACCCGACAGAACGGTCAAGAAGGTGCATCGATCCCCCCTTGCCCTGACAGCAACCGGTTACCTTGCCATACATCTCGGCCATCATCGCTGGGAGATCGCCCCCCTTGGCGAGGTAGTGACCGTGGGATCTGTGCCCACTCATAACGTAGTCGTCCACGGACAGATTCTCGCACACGCCCACGGACACCGCCTCTTGGCCGATGCATAGGTGCACCGGACACCTCATCTCCTGTTCATAATAGAGATCCGCGATCCGCTCTTCTATGATCCGGATGCGAAGCATCCCAAAATACAGATCGCGCAGCAAAGCAGCATTCATTGACGACATGCTATTCCAAGTTCAGTTGCTGCATCGTGTTGATGTTGTAGTAACGACCATCGGTGAGTGAATCGGGAAGCTTGCCGGCACGGAACGCGCTCACCAGTTCCTCCACCGCATCCGCGATCGTCCGCCTTGCTGTGAAGTTTAGCTCGCGCGCAATCTTCTCTGACGAGATACGATAGGAGCGCGGATCGTTAGACTCGGTTGTCACAACCTCGATCGGACCTCGATCGGGCATTTCCTTCTCCACCACCCCACGAACAACCTCGGCGAGTTCAGAGAGTTTGTGGTTTTCGTAACCCGCATTGTATGTCCTGCCAGCGATACTCTCTTTCGGTAGTCGCAAAAGCAGTACATAGAGATCCACCATGTCCTGAATGTGAATATTGGGCCGCATCTGAGTTCCCCCAAAAATAGTGATGCGTCCTTTGTTCACGGCGTGATTAGTGAGAATGTTCACTATCACATCGAGTCTCTGTCGCGGCGAGTACCCGCAAACTGTTGCTGGCCGAATCACGACTGTCGTGAAGTCTTCCGATTGACGATTGAGCAATATGGGCTCACAAAGCCCCTTGTACTTGTTGTAGTCAGTGATTGGCAGCAGCGGGTGGTCCTCAGTGACGTTTTCAGCCTCACTGACGCCGTACACACTCGACGTGGATGCATAAATAAATCGCCTTACACCACCCTCTTCGGATATGTCGACAAGCGGGCTGAATGCGTCATAGTTGATAGAACGGCTCAACCCGGGGTCAAGCTCGAAGCTCGGATCGTTAGAGATGCAGGCTAAATGGAGAACCGTGTCGCAGCCCTTAACCGCCCGCCGAAGCACATCTTGGTCTCGAATGTCCCCTTTGATCTGCTCTAGCCCAGGGTGGCTCTTGACGGCGTCCAGCACATGATCGCCGAACAGATAGAGATCTAGAACGCGAACGCTGAACCCTTCTGCGAGCAAGCGAGGCACCAGTACAGCCCCGACGTAACCCGCACCACCCGTTACGAGTACCTGCCGTGCAGTATTCATTTGACTTGGCTGGTCTCCTGGTCTGTCAGCGCTCTTGTCATTGCGCAATCGGTGAGAAAGTGTGCGAGAACGGAGTGTGCCATTTCTACATTGCCATACAAATCAGATGGCACGTAAAAGTTGAGTTCTCCGGTGGCCCGCAAGGGATTCTGGGCGCTGAAACCGGAGAACGTGATTACCTGGCACTTACGTTCCACCGCAGCCCGCGTACTGTGTAGAATATTCTCAGATCGACCTGAGCTACTGATAGCGATGAGGAGATCATCCGGATCTGCCCAGAGATCAACCAAACCAGGAAAGGCAGATTCGTATCCATCGTCGTTCGAGATCGCGGTCAGCAGCGGCGCCTCATTGAATACCAGAGCTCGCACTCCGACCACTTTGCACAGGTCATTCTGCATGTGGCTCGCGATCGCCGCGCTACCGCCATTACCCACGAGTATAGCTTTGTGGGCAGCAGGCCCGAGCGATTCGATCATCGCCACAGCTCTCGCCGCGCCCTCATCGAGGTTCACGCTGACACCGCTACTGTCGGTTACCTGAATGCCCAACAGAGCACTAGTGAAATCACGGAAATACGCGGATATATCGCTCACGATACCATTATGTATAGGGTTGCCCCGAGTATGTGTATGAACCCTGACGAAGAGCTGTCTATTTCAGTATATGCTCAATGTGGCGAATCAACGGCACTCTCTGGACTGGCTCTCTATTTCCGACTGTGGCAACCGCCTGGGCCCCTACGGCGTTACCGATGAAGCCGGCGACCTCTATTGGAGCATCTTGAGCGAGACACAACGAGGTCACCGACAGGTATGCGTCGCCCGCACCCATTCGATCCACCACCCGCCCCGCAAAAGCCGGGATCTCGACAAAACCCTCTTCTTCGCTGTAACACAGGGAACCATGCTTGCCTCGGGTAACAGAAGCTCTTCTGGCATTCAACTGTCGAGCGACCTTCTCCGTCATACCGTACAACTCACTATGCCGATCTCGAGCTTCTAGCCTCATCTCATTTTCCGCCATGCAGATGTAATCTGCCCGCGGATACCTGGATATCGTGTGGTACCCCAGGTTGCCGGCATTTGATTGTGCGTTGACCGCCAGGAAACGAGCCTTGTCACAGATAATATCAATAGCCTCGTGACTCATCATACCATGTCCGAAGTCGACTACCACCACCGCGTCGAAGCGGGGAACGGACTCCTCTAGTGTAGCGCACAGTCTTGCATTGTCATCTGCGTCCAGTGTACCGGCACTCATCTGGTATATATCCAGCATCTTCGTGAAGAAGTAGTTCTCAACGAAGCGTTGCTTGACGATCGTGGGCGCATCTTTCCGGTATAAGAATGTCTGACTAATCTCGTTATTGAGGTGCTCCCGTACGAAACTCTCCTGGGTTTCCTCTGTTCCTAGAAAAGTGACGAGCCCCACGGAGTCCGCGAAGCTAGCCACGTGATTGCCGACAGCGAGGATCCCACCGGCGAACTTCTCTGTAGAAAGGTGCCGCATCGCGAGCATCGGCTCCTTCGACGATTTCCCGATCGCCTCACAGTATCGATACTCATCGATAATAGCCTCGCCTATGACCAACACGCTGACAGACTTAGCGTTTTCTAGATATCCCGTGACCTCATCTATTGAATGACGGCTGGAGAATTCAGCTATATAGTCGCTGACTTCCGATGAGAAAACCGGCAAATGTCTGTTGATGAGATTCGAGGCGCTGAAAGTGATGTCATCAGTAAACGCAAGCTCACCACCGATCGACCGGACCGCGTTTTCCTCTAGCGTGATCCCGCCCGTGCGGTCGTCATCCTTATCTTTGTAATCGGAACCTTTGACATAAACGTGCGGACGTAGGCGCTCGATCGGTTCAGTAGCCAGCGGCCACCTATTGATTGCCACGTAGTCCACGCAGTCCAGCGCGGCAAGCGACTCAGCACGCAAGTCTTCGGGAAAAGCCGGCCGGTGCGGCCCCTTGTTTACGTATCGATCCGCCGTGAGCGTCACAACGAGTATGTCCCCAAGCTTCTTGGCATGCTCGAAATGTCGAATATGTCCGACATGTAGCAGATCGAACACACCATGACAAAGGACTATTTTTTTGTCAGTGCGAATCCGATCGAGTAATTCTGTTAGTTCCTCGATCGGTTTGACCTTGTCATTCCGTAACATAGTCACGCATCCCGCGGTTTATCTGGATTGTCAGCTATCTATGTGCGCTTGTCACTGTCACTGAGGTACTCGAACCACTCCCGGGTGGCCTCGGCTACCGAAGCTTCATCCCACACCGGAGCGTCCTGCCACTCCTCGATGCACTCCGACATTATTTGCACTCCTTCTTCAAAGCTCACTCTGGGCCTCCAGCCCAGTAGCCGAGAAATCTTGCTGGTGTCCGCAAATGTGCACTCAGGTTCACCCGGCCGCTTCGGAATGGATACTACATCGCCTCCTAGGAGGCTCACGAGGTGATTGACGGAATAGCTATTCCCGGATCCGACATTCAGCACCTCGCCATCTAATTCGGACTCCGCCGCCTTGACCAAAGCGTCTACCACATCGGTCACGAAAGTGAAGTCTCGGGTTTGCGTCCCATCTCCGACTACCGTAAAAGGCTTTCCGGCCAGCTTCTGTGCTAGAAAGACACCAAAAACTGCCCCATAGGTCCCAGTCGTGCGAGACCGAGGACCATATACATTGAAGAGCCGAAGTGATACCGCCGGAACGCTGTACACCTCGCTCCAGTGAAGCACGTACCGCTCGCCGACATACTTCGTCAGCGCGTACGGGTACATAGGAGCTATCCGTTCCGTCTCCGGCGTCGGGAACTCCTCCGAGATTCCGTAGCACGACGAAGAAGCAACATAGATGAACCGTCTAACGTCCGCGGCACGCGCCGCTTCTAGGACGGATACTGTTCCTTCTACGTTGGCCCTGTGGTATGCCAGGGGTTTTTGAATTGAAGGCACGATATCGGCCAGCGCTGCCAGATGAAAAACCCACTCAGCGTTTTCGAAAACTGTATTCGTATCTTGTAGATCTGCGACATCGACACGGCGAAAGGATAGTTTGGGGTGGTCTTTCACTGCCTCAAGATTATCGATCTTCCCGGTCGACAGATCGTCGAAGACACGAACGATGTGTCCATCCGCGAGCAGTCTCTCCACCAAGTGACTGCCGATGAAACCCGCCCCCCCGGTTACGACAACTGTACGCGAGTCATCCAAATCTCGATTACCTCTGGTAAACGCACTTAGGTTCACGTATGAAACACCCTCTTAAAGGTAGGGTCAAAAAGCTCTGTGCCCCAATTCGACAGAGCAGTCTGGGAAGGATAAACCGACTTCTCAATAGATAATCGTCGGATGGAAACACATCGGCGGGACTTGGATGGTCGTCGCATCTTCACAACACAGTTCAAGCAGAAGCAGATCACGTGGATAGTACGCCATAAGTTGACGGTTGCTGAGTTGGCACGGGAGTTAGCAATGTCCCTTTCGATCGTACGGCAGTGGCACCACCTGACCATGAACGGAGACTCAACATCCGTGGACGCTAAACAAAAAGAAAAAATCGTGCCGGTAAGCGACCTCCGATCTGGCCGATAAATTCAGAGCTTCTCACCGCGATGTTCCCACTTCCCTCGGAAGGTGACCCAGAACGAAGCCAGGATAAGCCTCAGGTCGAGCCCAAAGCTTCGATTTCTGACGTACACGAGATCGTAGCGGAACTTGTGCTTGCGGATTATATCGCGAGGCGCGTAGATCTGTGCTATCCCCGTCAATCCCGGGCGAACTCTGGAGCGTTCCTCATACCCCGGAACATCCTCAACAGGAACCGGCAACTGCTCACCCTCAATCTCGATTTCTTCCGGGAGAAGAGCCCGCGGCCCCACGAAGCTCATATCGCCAACAAGGATGTTCCAGAGTTGGGGTAACTCGTCCATCGCGGTGGCCCTGATTAACCTCCCGATCTTGGTTACCCGATCGTCTCCAGCACTCGCCTGGAGCGGCCCAAAGCGTTTATCCGAATCCTCCACCATCGATCTAAATTTCCAACTCTTGAAGCGAGCGCCACCCCGCCCGACTCGCTCGTGCCCATAGAATATGGTGCCACCGTCAGTCAGCTTGATGGCCGCTGCCATCACTGGCCACAACGGTAATGATGCTATCAAGCCCAGGGCAGCGAGAGAGGCGTCGAAAACCCGCTTCGACAACGGGTCCGGATACAGATATATGTCCGCCAGACGTGCTTGCTCATCGGCAAATTTCGTGTGCATCCGCTCACCTGGATAGGAACGCACCTTCAACCACACTATGGATACGCCTCGCGTGTAACAAAGCGCGGACCGTCCTACGATGCCAGTCAAAGCTGACGAGCTGGCGGAGCCTCGGAGCGAGGTCCTTCTGCAACACGCGAAACAATTCGTCTATGTCACGATCGCTCAAACTCTTCGCCAACTGCTGAAGCTGGAGTCCGCCCTGTATCTCATCGTCCAGCCGGCTGCGCCATGCATGCTGATAGCTGGACAAAGAGTCAGCGGACAGCTTGCCACTTCGAAGAGCATCACTCAACACTTCAGCAGCTAGCTCAGCGCCGATTAGACCGTAGTAGATGCCTCCTGCCGTAGTCGTCTTCACCTGTCCAGCTGCCTCCCCGACGGCGATTACTCGATCTGCCACACTTGGATCGACAGGCCCCTGGACAATACCACGGCTCATGATCGTATACCCGTGTTCACCGGAACTGGCGAACCCATCGCCGTTGAGACGAGACCGTATGGCATCGGTCTTCAAGAGCTCCTTGATGAGCGTTTTCCCGCCCTGTGACCCCAGAAGCCCGATACCAGCCGTCCCGTGTCCCCGTGGAACTGCCCATGCGAAGAACCCTGGAGCGAATCCTCGACCGAAGTACAGCTCCGCGCCTTCGGGCAGCTTGATAGGCAGTTCAGCACGGGTCCCTTGAACGAATCCAGGAGGACTGCCGAGGCTGAGTTGCTTGTGCAACCACTGCCGATAGCCAGTAGCCACAACGATCGCTTTTCCTCGTAAGAGCTGCTGACCCCCGTTGACATCGGCCGTGAGCTCTACTCCTCTGTCGGTGACCAGAGTTTTTCGGGCCTTGTGGCCTCGCAACAGGCAGGTACCGGCGGCAACAGCTCGTGAAACTAGCTGGTCGTCAAACTGAGTTCGGTCCACAACGTGTGCCAGAGGCTGTTCGGGGCAGTACGGCACCTCCAATCCGGAGGGGGAAAAGAAAGAAACGCGCAGTATCGAGTCCACGATCGATTCCCGTGGAAGATCGAAGTGCGCGAATGCTTCAAGGCCTATGATCCCTGAGCAGATGATCCTGCTACGGGGCCCCTCGTTCTCATCCACAAGCGCCACGTCATGACCTGCCGCAGCCAGGTTTGCAGCAGCAAGACTCCCGGCGGGTCCCGCACCTACTACTAGCACCTCAAAGTTGGATGCCTTCATTAGGATGGTCGGATCTACTCTTAGAAGAAGGTGTGACGGTAGTGGCGCATCGAGGACAAGCTCGGCTTCGTTTTCTTGAAACCGTCAGCCTGAAGATGTGAGCAGTTCAGATACGGAGGGTTATTACACTCCCCACGGTAGTGGCCGCGCCTTGCACACTAGCCGTGAGACCATCCCACTCCATAGCAGAGCGGTCACGCTCCCTTACGTGTGATCAAGTGCTTCGCCAGCACCGAGAAACCTCGCAGGTTCTTCTGGAAGTGCTGCACATCGGTAAGGGACTCCCGGACCTTATTGAAGACATAGCGGGGACGGAGGTAGAACCGGCGGCGGCTGAGGTCACAGAAGTCCTCAATCTCCTTGTTGCTCAGGCCGGGCCGCTCCACGGTCGAGCGGTGCTGCCCCTCTCCATCGTTCCACTCGGAGAAATTCTCGGTGCGGAGCAGCCCCTCGGCCTTGTAGAAGTCATAGTCGTAGGTCCCGGGGGATACCATGATGGGGTAGAACTGGGCCGAGTCGATGTCCAGGGACAGGGCGAAATCAAGAGTCCGTTCCATGGTGTCACGCGTCTCGAACTTGTTGCCGTACATGAAGCAGCCGTGGATGTGGATACCCACATCCGCGGCATTGGACACGAAGTCCTGGATCCTGACCATCTTGGTACCCTTGCGCATCTTGTTGAGGATATCCTGGTCGCCGCTCTCGAAGCCCACGCAGAACATCTTGAAGTTCGCCTGCTTCATCGCCTCCAGGGTCTCCAGCTTGACGTCCGCCCGGGCGTTACAGGTGTACTCTAGATTAGTCACCCCCCGCTCCACCATCAGCCGACAGATCTCGCGCACCCGGGCCTGATCGGCGGTGAAAGTGTCGTCCTCGATCATAACCCCCTTAACGTAGGGCAGGTGGGTTTCGATGTATTCGAACTCATCCACCACGTTCTCCGGGGAGCGCGTGCGGTACTTGTGGCCGTACATCACCTGAGGAAGCTGGCAAAATGAGCACCGGTAGGGGCAGCCCCGGCCGGTGATGACCGTCACCATGGGTGTCTTGGTGTGGGCCATGAAATAATCGGGGATGTTGAGGAACTGATTGTAGATCTTGGTGACGAACGGGATAGCATCAAAGTCGTGGATAGGCTCTGATTTGCCTGTGCTGACGACCTCTCCGTTCCGGGCATAGGCCAACCCCTTAACATCCCGCCATTCCTCCCCCGCCATGATGCGGCGGGACATCTCCTGCACCGTGTGGTCGTACTCCCCGTCAAGGATTGCATCCAGTTGCAACCCGTTCTCCCGGATGTAGGCGAAGGTATCGTCGATGGTAGCCGTGACGTGGGGGCCTGCCACGCACACCACCGCCTCCGGCTGAGCCGCCTTGATCTCGGAGGCCAATTTCAAATCGCTGTAGATACTGGGGGTGGAGGTGTCTAGGACCACTAGGCGGGCGTCGTTCTTGCACGTGCGCTCTACCACTTCCTCGAAGGTAAGCTCCCCGGGGCTGCCGTCGATAACGTCGATGGTTACCCCCTCCACCGTGGACGCTGCCGCCGCCGCGTAACACAGGAAATGGGGATAATAAAGGGTGTTGCTCTTGGTAACGCTGGGGCTCCGGGACTCCCGAGAAAAACGCCGCATGAACGGGGGATTGATGAATGTGGCGTTGATCGCGTCGGTGGCAGCTACTTGAATCATTTTATCGGGCCCTTAGGGTAGCCTGTAATCCCCTGGTCCTAAAAGCATCACAAGGTAAAAAACCGACCCAGTTCACCTTACAGTTCCAGGACAAAGATAGACTTGTGTAGGCCCGGGTCAATCTTTCCCTGAATCTCCCGGGCGTGGCGAAATGTCGTGATTAATACAGCGTCGGGATCCAGCTCTCTTATCGATGCCGGAGGCTGAACAACCATCGTCCCCCTCGTTGCCCCCTGCTTGGCGGGGTCGTCATCCACGACTCCGACCATCTCAAGGCCCAACGATTTCGCCAAGGGATAAGTCGTCTCCATCACGTCTCCACTTCCGTAGAAAACGAGCCGGCTTACGCCTTTTCGCTTGATCTCCCGCAGACGTCGCCGGATCCGTTCCTGGACGTCCCGGAAGCTTCCGAGTACGGAGCGATAATGCTGATGGCTCAGCCGTCGTCGATATTCTCTCCCGCTGGGCGTTAGACAGTACGCGTAGGGCCTCACATTCGGATTCAGAACCTGAACGTAGCCTTCCTTGATGAAACTTCTAATGCACCGATTTACGAGGCTCACAGCCATCCCTACATGTTCCGCGAGGCTCCGTTGGGACACGTTGAGGTTCTGATCCAGGTCCTCTAGGATGAGGAGCTGGCGAAGGATACTGCGCGCACCACTGGCTTCCTCAGTCACGGGCTACCCTCACGCCGCCGTAGGAATCTCTCGATCGCCCTGTTGTTCACAGTACAAAACATTCGTTTCAAACAGGAACATCGGTGCCGTCCAATCAAGCTCGTAAAGCAACTGCAGTAGATGACCACTCGGGTTGTGAGTATGGTGCCAGCAGCGAAACCACTGCCGGGGCGCCGGATCGGACCGCCTAGAGGATAAGCGCCCCTTTGTCCTTCACAGTCCAGCTACGCGGCGGGGAACTTCCTTAGGAACCCAGGACCCGGGCCGTAGCGTACCGCGGAACCTGTCAACGATCGTGAAACAACTCGAGGGAGTAGCAATCTCCCGTGTGTTGATGGGGAAACGGGAATTTACTCAGACGGGCTCTGGGAGCGGTTTGGACGTCGGCGCTGGGGTAGTGGGAAGCCAACTCCTTCATACCTCATCGTCTTCCATCGCTTGTCCCCTCACCTAATTCCGGACACAGCTCCGCCCCGTCACTCCCAGTTGTGAGGCACACTCTGGTTCATGGATCACATGTGCAGCTATGTATTGGTGCAGGGAATAAGGACTGCCCTGCCCGACCCCCGGAGTGGATACCGCAAGGAATGGGTAGCATTGGCTTGCGTTCCATTCCAGCCTTCCAGACTAAAGCCCACCCTGGCTGTACGCAAGGCTCCGTTTTTACGCTTCCACAGGCTTACGCCAGCCCCAGAATAGGACCCCATTCCCAGGTGTAGAATTACCCGTTGGGCCCCTCCTCCGAGGTGATGTCGGTATGCTCGATAACGACGCCGGGATCTGTGGGCCCTTCGTCCAGGTCCGAGATGCCCCGTGAAAACCGACCAGATGCCGCTCATGGGTGAGAATCGGATAACCACGGGTCGATGGCTCGGCAGGATACGGCTTCGCCCTGTCAGTCACGAGGTTCGTCTGACTCAGGCCAGTGATCTCAATGTGGAGAGATCCAGATGCACACTCACCGCCTGGCGGATGGCGGTGAGCCGGATGGCGACCCGGGCCTGCCCCCGCTTCTCCAAGAGCAAGCCTCGCATCCCCCGGAAAGGACCGCGGGTGACCAGCACGGAATCTCCGATGTCGAAGAAGTCGGCCGGAAGAGGCTCTACGGCTGTCTCCTCAATACCGGCCACCAGGAGTCGGACGGATTCCAGCTCCTCCTCACGGAGGGGAGACGGACACCCGTTCGGCCTAACCACATCCACGATGCCGTGGATCCGGACAACATCGTCGTACTGATTGAGGTCGAAGCGGACGAAAGTATACCCGGGAAAGAGCGGGAAGGCCACGCGTTTCTTCCGGTCTGACCACTGCCGTTCCTTCTGCACTAGGGGCAGGTACGCCTCAAACCCCGCCTGGCTCAAGAGCTTACCGACCACCTTCTCGGCCCGGGCCCGGGTCCGGCAGGCGTACCATCGCGCCCCCCGGTAGAGCTCCGTAGAAAAGGTGCTGCCGGCCTTCGAGAACCCCTTGACCGGGCTCTTAAATGAATCTCTAGGCATACGATCGGTCCGAGTCGCGTTTTCAAGGAAGCTATCCCGGGGCAGAGCGCCCGACTCTGCGGAACCATCCGAATCCAAGGACGAGAGCGGAGACTGATGTTCCTTTATCTCGCCGACAACAATGAGAACGCTTGTTTCCGAACGCAAGCCGTCGTTCTTCGTCGCTTCCGCGGGACACTACCGGACTGTCGCATGCTACGACTAGCGATGAAGGACTGGCACCACACTCTACCGCACGCCATCATCATCGCCGCGGGCATGGCATCACGCGTGGACACGCTGACAAGGGATCGCGTCAAGTGAACGACGGAACCGACTTCCTGGTGGTGGGTGGTGGCATCGTCGGCCTGGCCGTGGCCCTCGAGCTGCGCCGCCGAGGGCTCGGCTCGGTGACTCTCTTGGAAAAGGAGCCAGCTCTGGGCCTGCACACCTCAGGGCGGAACAGCGGGGTCCTCCACGCCGGAATATATTACGCCACCGACAGTCTCAAGGCCCGGTTGTGTGCGGAGGGGTCCCGGCGGCTCCGGGAATACGCAATCGACCGTAAACTTCCCCTGAGGACCTGTGGCAAGGTCATCGTAGCATCCTCGGAACAGACCGCTCCCCAGATCGACGTGCTATACCGACAGGCGCTTCACAACGGAGTACGGGTGGAGCGGATCTCCCCGGATGAGCTAAGCCGCATCGAACCGGAGGCTACCACCCATGGTGTGGCACTCCATTCTCCGGATACGGCGATCACAGACTCTAGGTCCATCCTGCAGTGCCTGAGCGAGGACGCCGCGGACGCCGGAGTGCGCATCGAGCGGGGAGTCCGAGTTATCCGAGCAGACGACCAGGCGAGAGTAGCAAGTACAACCGCTGGGCCGTGCCCCTACGGAATACTGGTGAACTGCGCGGGCCTTCACGCCGACCGCATTGCCCATGCGGCCGGGGTGGGCCTCGAGTACGCCATCCTGCCCTTCCGGGGCATGTACCGTAAGCTTCGCGCCGAAGCGGCGGCCCGCTTTCGGGGACTCGTCTATCCCGCTCCGGACCTGCGCGTGCCCTTTCTGGGTGTTCACATCACCCCAACCGTCCATGGTGACGTGACCCTGGGGCCCACCGCTCTGCCCGCGCTCGGGCGGGAGAACTACGGGTGGATCAACGGAGTGCGACCGCGTGAAGCGGCGCGCATGGGATGGGACCTGGGGCGAATGCTCATCCTCAACCGCCACGGCTTCCGCAAGATGGCGGCCGAGGAAGCGACCCGCTACACCAAACCAGGCTTCCTGAGGGACGCCCGCACCCTAGCACCTCGGCTGCGTGGTCGGGACGTCACCGGTTGGTCGAAGGTCGGGATCCGGGCCCAGCTCATCAACCGGAAGCGGCTGGAGCTCGTGATGGACTTCGTAGTCGAAGAGGGCACACGCTCAGTACATGTGATGAACGCGGTGTCGCCGGCGTTCACATCTGCGCTTCCGTTCGCGGAGTTGGTGGCCAACCGGGCCGCAACAATCCGCTAGGGAACCGCCCTTCCCGCCCTCTATTACTCAAGCAACCACACGAACCACCACACTGCTCGATGTAGGGACGGACACCCGCCAGGGCGGTCAAATGCCTCGTCGGGGAAAGCCTTCAGGACGTACAGGTAGCGGATGTCGCCTTGAACCACCTAGAAACGGACGTTGGTCTCTAGTTCGCACGAGGTTGGCAGTGATGGTGGGGTCCCTAATCAGCTCTCCCGTGACACTTCTTGTACTTCTTTCCACTCCCGCACAGACAAGGGTCGTTCCGCCCCGGCTCAGCCGCCACGGTGACCGGCGTCTTAGCCCGCTCCTTGCCCCGATTCGTGGCAAGATCCCGCGGATCAGGACCCCTACCTAGGCCCGACATGTCCGTGCGTGCTTTCCGCGACATTCCCATCGCATCCACTCGGACCGGGACCTCTCCGATTGCTTCCTCGCGCCGCGCGACCGCCCCTCTACCCACCGCTGTGTCCGGCGTCGCCGACGGCCCCGACAACACCAATCGCTGCTGCGGCTGCGGCCGAGCCTGCGGAGGCTCTCCGATCTGAGCCCGGAAGAAGTTCTGGGCAACCGTCCTTCGTAAATCAGCCATCATGCCCACGAACATTTCGTACGCATCCTGCTTGTACTCGACTAGCGGATCCTTCTGTCCCCAGCTCCGGAAACTGATCGAAGTCTTCAGGTGATCCAGATCGTACAGGTGGTCCTTCCACTTGTCGTCGATCGTGGTGAGGAGAACGAAGCTCATTACACGCTCTCTGAATTCTCCGAAGCCCTCGAGCTTCCTGTGGAACGCGTCTCGACCGGATGCCAGCACCCCATCGGCCACATCCTCCTCGTCGGGCTCGTCGTCGGGATCGTTCTGCTGCGGCAGCTGATCGGCCACGACGAAGAAATCGAGGAGGAGACGTTGGCGAAGCCCGGCCAGGTCCCACTCCTCGGGCGACTCATCCTCGGGAGTGAACTCCTCCACTGCAGCGCGGAGGGCGTGCTCGATCATCTCCCAGGTCTCACCTTTGAGGTCCTCGCCACCCTCTAGCGCGAACAGACGAAGGTCGTAGATGACCTCGCGCTGCTGGTTCATCACGTCGTCGTAGTCCAACAGGCGCTTGCGGGATTCGAAATTGTTCATCTCTACACGCTTCTGGGCCCGCTCGATGGAGCGCGTGACAAGCCCGTGGGTGATCACCTCACCCTCTTCGACTCCCATCTTATCCATCGCCGAGGCGATCCTGTCTGACCCGAACAGCCGCATCAAGTCGTCTTCGAGCGAAAGGAAGAACTGAGACTCTCCCGGATCCCCCTGCCGGCCGGCGCGGCCGCGGAGCTGTCGATCGATGCGCCGCGACTCGTGGCGCTCGGATCCGAGGATGTGGAGCCCCCCCACCTCGATCACGTTATTGTCGGGACGCTCCGTCACCTTATCGTCATAGAGCGTCGGGTCCACGGGCTGAATCTCGACGACATCGAGTCCCTTGGCCTTCGCCCACCCGACAGTACGGGGTGCCGTGACGCCGCTCCCCAGCTTGATGTCTGTCCCGCGCCCGGCCATGTTCGTCGCGATGGTTACCGCCCCAGGCCTCCCGGCCTCAGCCACGATCTCTGATTCCCTCTTGTGCTGTTTAGCGTTCAGCACGTTGTGGGCCAGACCGCGACGCTTGAGCATGCGCGACAGTGTCTCCGAAACCTCCACGTTGGTGGTCCCAACCAGCACCGGCAGCTCCATGCGGTGGAGCCTCTCTATCTCGTCCATGATCGCGTTGAATTTCTCGCGCTTGGTGCGAAATATTAGGTCTTCCCGGTCATCGCGTACGACGGGTTGGTTGGTCGGGATGACCATGACGTTGAGGTCATAGATCTGGTGGAACTCGTTCTCCTCGGTCTCCGCTGTCCCCGTCATCCCAGATAGCTTGTCGTACATACGGAAATAGTTCTGGATGGTGATGGTGGCGAGCGTCTGGGATTCACCCTTCACCTCCACGCCCTCCTTGGCCTCTACCGCCTGATGGAGTCCGTCACTCCAGCGGCGACCGGCCATTTGCCGACCCGTGAACTCGTCCACGATCACGATCTGGCCATCCTCGGCGACGATGTATTTCTCGTCTTTCTGGTAGAGCGCATACGCCTTCAGCAGCTGGTGGATGACGTGGATTTTCTGGCTCTTCTCGGCATACTCGGTTTCCAGAGCCTGGATCATCGAACGTCGCTCTTCGGGCGTATACGACTCCTCTTTCTCTATCCGCCCGAGCTCCTCAGAGACGTCCGGCACCACGAACGCTTCGGGATCGTTGGGAGCGAGCTCGTCAAGCCCCTTGTCCGAGAGGTGCACGTTGTGCCCCTTTTCGTCCATGGCGAAGTAGAGCAACTCGTCGACCTCGTGGAGGCGTTTCTCGCGCATGAAGTCCCCTTCCACACGCTGCACTAGCTTCTGCAAGCCCGGATCCTCGGCGAACAATTTGGCCAGCTTTCGGTGCTTGGGCGTCCCGCGCTGGACCGCCAGGAGCTTCTCTCCGGCCTCGTCATGGAGCTCCTCCTCCAGGTCCTTCTCCGCGTCCGCCACCAGCTCGTTGGTCACGCGGAGTTGCTTGTTGAAGAGGCTCCGCACAAGCGTGTTGTACTGGTTGAACGGGGTGGAGGTGTCCCGCCCGACCGCGCCGGAGATGATGAGCGGAGTCCGAGCCTCGTCGATCAGGATCGAGTCGACCTCATCGATGATCGCGTAGTGGTGGCCGCGCTGCACGCGCTGTTCTAGCGTGTGCACCATGTTGTCGCGCAGATAATCGAAACCGAACTCGTTGTTGGTGCCGTACGTGATGTCCGCCCGGTACGCGGCACGCCGCTCCGGCGTACCCGGATCGTAGCGGTCGATGACGTCCACAGTGAGGCCGAGGAAGCGGTAGATCGCCCCCATCCACTCAGCATCTCGCTGGGCCAGGTAGGAATTGACAGTCACGAGGTGTGCGCCCCGGCCCGCCAGCGCGTTCAGATAAAGTGGCATGGTGGCGACCAGGGTCTTCCCCTCCCCGGTGGCCATTTCCGCAACCTTCCCATCGTGCAAGGCGATCGCACCCACGAGCTGCACGTCGTAGGGAATCATGTCCCACGCCATAGGATGGCCCGTGACCATAATCTCCCTCCCCACCAGCCGCCGGCAGGCGTCCTTGACCACCGCGTAGGCCTCCGGGAGGAGCTCGTCGAGCACCTCTTCGACCGCCACCATGATCTCCTTCTCCAGACCCGATACCTCAACCGAGAGGCGCTCCCGCTCCTCCGGGTCTTCAGACTGGCGTTTTTCGTCCCGCAAAGTGCCGGCGCGCTCCCGGAGCGAGCCGCTCCGCTCCCTGATCCGATCGCGAAACTCCTCCGTCTTCGCGCGCAACTCGTCGTCGGTGAGGGAGGCCAGGTCCACAAACTGCCGGTTGATTTCCGCGACCGCAGGCCGGAGGCGTTTTGCTTCCCGTTCGTGACGGGAGCCCACCACCTTCTTTATAAGGGCTTTGAGCATTCTCGGTTCTACTAGGCGTGCTGAACAGCGGGCGGCGGGTAGAGCGTTTCCCGCTCGATGATTATGCGAGCCGCGTCCGGCACCAGGTGCCGGATCGATCTCCCCTGCCGTGCCCGCGCCCGCACGTCGGTCGCCGACACATCGATCCGGGTGACCGGCACGACGCACGAGGGGACGGAGACCCCAGGGTCCACGGCAGCGGGATCCTCCCCCTCTCGGGCCATGACTGCGACGGTCGCCAGCCGGGCTATTCCTTGGGGG
>CEUS01125784.1_pt1 | contig 18688 bp, 17 predicted proteins | sample 427031 | NCBI WGS metagenome assembly CEUS01 (sample SAMEA2622837, study PRJEB7988) | marine metagenome | biome: marine biome (ENVO:00000447); feature: marine epipelagic mixed layer (ENVO:xxxxxxxxx); material: "saline water (ENVO:00002010), including plankton (ENVO:xxxxxxxx)" | depth 140 m | reverse complement strand
GGGGGTGGGAGTTGTCTCAGTAGGAGTGGCAGTCACCTGGGTGGCTTCTATAGCTGATCGGACGGATTCTGCCTGGGAATTGCTTTCAGGTGGTTGCAGGACCAGAAAGAGTGCGAGGAACGAACCAATCACGAGTGCGCCTAGGGCACCGCGATAGGCCCAAGCGGACGGCGTGGCCCGTTCAGGTGCTCCTGACTGCTCGGGAGTTCCGGGATTGTCACTCACAGGACCGAGCCTACCACCCTCTGCCGGACATGCGCCCGTCTTATCGCAGTCCTCTCATATCCCCAAGACCGTGGAGCTGTCCTCTTTGTGAGTGTGGTGGGTGAAGTCGCTAACCAGAGGCAACTAGCCGGTATCCAACGTTGCGAACGGTCTCAATAAAGGTGTAGCCGTGAATCTCGATTTTAGAGCGAATACGTCGGATGTGAACGTCAACGGTGCGTGCCCCACCGAAGTAGTCGTAGCCCCACACCCGGTTTAGGAGCTGTTCTCGTGTGGAAACGCGACCCGCATTCATCGCTAGGTATCGGAGAAGTTCGTACTCCTTAAAGGTCAGAACTACCAACTCTCCTGCTACTGTCACGCGGTAGTTGGCCAAGTCGATGGTGAGGGCGCGGCAACGAATGGAGTTCTCTGTGTCGATGCCATGACGGCGATAAAGAGCGCGTTCTACTCTGTGGCGAAGCTCGCCAGGTACGGTCGGAAGCACTAGAAAGTCATCGGCAGGTGAGTCGAACGGCATGCGGTCGAGCTGGTCCGGTCCACCGATGTTTATTACAACCAGCTCCTGTTCGCTGGAAGCTGCTGCCAGTTGATCTGTGGCAGAGATCGAGAGATCGCGTAAATCGAGAAGGAGGACTCCAGCGAAGTCCCGGTCGAGTGCGGCGAGCTTAGTGGGATCCATTACGGTCGTGCGAAGGCCTGCTCCCTCAAGCTCTGGTTTGAGTGCAAGCAAATCGGGCTGGCTGCTGACGATAAGAGCCGCGTTCACGGCAATAAGTATAGGGCTAGGGTCTGTCCTTGCTGACGATGGCCACGATTACCGGCAGTGTCTTGGAAGAAATAGGGAGTTTTTACAGGGCCCCATTCATTGATAGGTTCCCTTGGGCGCAGCCTCTTCGCCTACGTTGCCGGCTCGATAACGGCCGACATGCTCCCTTGGCTTATTTCCATCAGCGGATCGGGACCATAGGCATGAATTTGTTCCTGTTTTAGTAGGCACTCATCTTTAGGGCCCGTCATTAGGATTGCTTGGCCCTGGCTGTCGACAACAGAGGCGATGCCTAGGGCTTTTTCACGGGAATAACCAAAGATAGCTCCAAGCATGCGGATGACGTACTGATAGGTGTGGCTATCGTCGTCGAGCAAAATAAGATGATAGGGACGTTCGAGCTCTTCTTCAGTATCGGGCTGCTCGACAATGGCCGGGAGTTCTGGGGTGGTCACGAGGGCACTGTAGCGAGCAGCGGTGGCCAGCGTCTAGAAGGGCTTGAAGATTGCAAGCCACGCAAGCAGGGGGACACTCATTACCAGGATTGTTCCAAAGACTAGAGGGACACGATCGTCGAGGATCTCCCGGAGTTCATCGGTCACCTCGCCCTTCTTGGCTGCGATGAGTGCAGCTGTGCGTGCTCTTCGTAGCCCGAAACCGAGCAGTGGCAGGCATACGAACCAGAAAAGTACAAAGAGTCCAGTGAGCGCAGCCAGCCACCCATCTCGAAAAAAGTCATACTCAGCAACTCCCCAGAAGAAACCAGTTGCCCCTGAAAGCATGGCTCCTGGAAGGAGTATGCGAGTCTCGTTATTGGCGGCCTCCACAAGGGCGTACATCTGAAACTGTACGTCCTTCGAGATCCAGGCGCGCACGATTAAGGGATAGGTCGAACCCAGCCCAGCCCCCAGCCAAAGAAGGGCGAGTATGTGGACGATCCGCCAACCGTCCACTAGTTGGTAGCGATTGCCCGGATGTTGGGTTTCTCGGGTCGTGAGGCCGCACGTGAAAGGCCAGCGGCAACGATGCCGTGAAATAGTGGGTGGGGGCGATTGGGGCGACTCTGCAATTCAGGATGGAATTGAGTGCCCAGCATGAAAGGGTGGTCTGCAACTTCTGCGATCTCGGTCAGCATTCCGTCGGGGGATGTGCCTGCCACGATGAGGCCGGCCTCCTCCATCTGCTCGCGGAATTGGTTGTTTAGCTCCCAGCGATGGCGGTGGCGCTCGTTGATAAGGTCTTCGCTGTAGGTTTCAGCAGCTAGGGTTCCCGGCGTTAATTGGCAGGGGTACCAACCTAGGCGCATGGTTCCGCCTTTAGCAGTGACCGCTTCCTGCTCCTCGAGGAGGCTGATGACGGGCCAGGGAGATTCGGGGTCGAATTCGGTTGAGTTAGCACCTTCCCAGTTGCAGACGTTCCGTGCGAATTCAGTAACCATCACCTGTAGGCCAAGGCAAAGACCTAGGTAAGGTATTTTCTGCTCCCGGGCATAACGGGCAGCGGCAATTTTCCCTTCCCAACCTCTCTCTCCGAAGCCACCTGGTACCACAATGCCATCGACTCCTTCTAGCACGGCTTCGGCGGGCCGTGTTTCTAGGTCTTCAGCATGCACCCATCGGATACTGATCTCCGTATCGTGGGCGATGCCCGCGTGTGTCAGTGCTTCCCGCACAGATAGATAAGCGTCCTGTAGTTCGACGTACTTTCCAACAATTGCTACCTCGAGGAAGTATTCAGGTTGGCGTTCGCGCTTCACCATCGCTTCCCATGCGGTTAGGTCATGGGTCTTTGCCTTCAAGTCGAGCCGTTCAAGCACAAAATCCCCTAGTCCTCGGCTCTCGAGGATGAGGGGCACTGCGTAGATGGTGTCCACTGTTTCCAAGGGGATTACAGCCCGGGGGTCAACGTCACAGAAGTCCGCAATTTTGTTGCAAATATCTCCCGGTACAGCGTGGTCACTACGGGCCAGAATGGCATCTGGCTGGATGCCCATGGAACGTAATTCACTCACGGAGTGTTGGGTAGGCTTTGTTTTTAGCTCACCAGTGGCCCCGATGAAAGGCAGGAAGGTGACGTGAACACTGAGAAAGTCATGATTAGGGGCGTCGTGTCGGATCTGGCGCATGGCCTCGATAAAAGTCTGACCCTCTATGTCACCCACGGTGCCGCCGACCTCGCAAATAATAACGTCGGCACTACTTGCATCTGCGGCTGCATAGATACGCGACTTGATCTCGTTTGTGAGATGGGGAACGGCCTGGATAGTGCCGCCGAGATAATCACCATTGCGCTCTCGGTCTAATACGGCTCGGTAAACCTGCCCACTGGTAACGGAACAGGCAGCGGACAGGTCTTGGTCAAGAAACCTCTCGTAATGTCCGAGATCGAGATCGGTCTCAGCTCCGTCGGCGGTAACGAAAACCTCGCCATGTTGGTAGGGTGACATGGTTCCCGGGTCCACATTCAGGTAGGGGTCGAGTTTTTGAACGGTGACGGAGATCCCTCGGGACTTAAGTAGGCGCCCGATGCTGGCGGTTGTAATGCCTTTGCCGACGCCGCTCACTACGCCGCCGGTTACGAAGATGAACTTGGCCATGCCACTCCTGAGGGGGGTGCTTACTGAATGCTACGAGCGGAGCCCGAGGCCAGTCAACGAGTAACGGCCCTGGGCGAGTAACCTTTACGCGCAGATTGCGTTATCACAGGTATGTTGCGCTCAACTAGGGCGGCTCACTATGCTCGCGTGCAGCGCAGGGAGCGCTTCAGTGTAATGACGCGCGCTGGGAGTGTGTGTGGAACCGATTGCACCCAGCAAGCTTGCTCCGGATTTCGACGAGCGAAAGGTTGTCGAGCAAGCACAGAGTGGCGATCAGGAAGCTTTGAGCACCCTCTACACCTTTTACTTCCCAAGGGTCTATCGCTATGTGACGGGTCGTGTGCGGTCCACGCAGGATGCCGAGGATGTGACCGAAGAGGTTTTTCTGCGGCTGGTCGCGAACTTGAAACGTTTCGAGTGGCGCGGACTACCCTTCGGGGCGTGGGTATTCCGTATCGCTCGCAACGAGGTTGTTTCGCATGCACGCAAGCAACGAAGAAGGGGTATTCCAGCGCAGCTCTCCGAGACCATGCCCGACGACCGTCAGGATCATGTGGCTGCCTACGAACTTCAGGCAACTATGCAAGTAGTGAGAGAGGCAACAGCAAAATTGCCGCCAGCTCAGCGGGATGTGATCGCCTTGCGATTTGGCGCAGGGCTTTCTGTGGCCGAGACGGCACTAACATTGGGGAAGACTCAGAACAACGTGAAGGTGCTGCAGCACAAGGCTATCGCCAAGTTGCAGGGGATGGTGGCTGAGGAGTGATGGGACTATTGAAATTCTTCCGCCGCTCGCCGGACTTGGAGGCCGAAACTCTTGCGGAGGCACTTCTCCTTTACGAGGAGGGTGTGGAGATCGCTGCTATCCTCGAGCGCTACCCAGCGGAAGTACAGTTCTGGTTGAAGCCTCTTCTTTCAACGGGCCAGAACATCGAAGGAGCCTTCAAAGCCGAAGAGGCGAGCTATTACTTCGAGGGTGCGCTCAAGGCAAAAGTGCTTGCTTCTGCTAGTCCTGTCATCGGCGGAGATACGGAAGATCTTCTACCTTCACCACCGCGCTTCGGTCAGCTAGGCGCGGCCGTAGCTTCTGTGGCCGTTCTGGTAGTAGCTGGGATGTTAGGGGTGATTACCTTTGGCTTCGTCACTGCCGGAGATTCGGTTCCAGGTGAGTGGAACTATGGTTTCAAGCGGGCCACGGAACAGGCCCAGGTTCGCTTTGCGAGTGGTGATGAACGTATCAACGTCCATATACGCCAGGCCCAGGAGCGCATTGACGAGATCCAGACCCTTGTTTCCCGTGGTGACCTGAGCACGGGCCATATCGACAGCTTTACCGATGAGCTTGCAGATATTCGTGAGCTCGCTGAGGAAGAATCTTTCGATCGTCTCCAGCAGGCAAAGGTTCGTAGTCTCAGCGAAACTGCCGATGTTGTGCTTTCGGATGTCGGTGAGACAGAGGAGGAGCTTGCACCTGTGGCCGCCGAGGCGATCGATCAGGCTTATCAGGTGGCAGCAGCAGTGAGTGGCGGTAGCGTCACTCCTCTTGAGGAGAATGTAGACACGGCTTCTTCGTCTACACCGGAATCTACTGGCGTCGCAGAAGACGCAGTTGAATCAACGCCGGAGTCGAGTCCAGTCGAATCCGCGGGAGATACGAGTGCTGATGAGGTGGTAACCCCAACCCCAGAATCGCCTGGCGATGCAACTGTCTCTACCGGGGATGAGGATGCACCTAAGCCGCTGGTATCCCCTTCTCCCGAGGCAACTGTTTCGACTGGGGGAGAGAGCGACCCGGAGCCGCTATCGGATTCAGATTCAACTGAGAACTCAGTCGAAGGCAATGCCGAAGGTAGCTCGCAGCCTGCCGACGCACCCTAGCCTGAAAGAATTCTCGCTTCCAGTACTTCCGGCCTGGTATTGAGATTTGGCACGGAGCCGAGAGCGGCTTTCGGGGACCAGTGAGGCAAACTCCTTCTGTTGAGCTACTCCATTACAAGGGTTCCGGACTGGTTCATGCGAATCCAGTAGACCTGGTAGGGATAGAGCCCCCCGAAGTCATTGAGCTGAGGGGCTGAATCTGGCAGGTAGGAGCTCCATAAGCCTGTAGCGCTGTTGTAACGAAACACCTGGTCATAAAGGCCCTCGATACTAGTAAGGGCTTCCGCGACAGCCTGAGCCTCTCCCGTATAAACGATGGCATTCCATCCTGCGGTAAGAGTGACTTCTCGGCCCGCCGGTCGCTCGGGTTTAGGGTTGGATACTGCCCCGCTATCGCCGTAAATCCAAAAGGCGTCATATTGAGAAAGCTTCGTCAGTGTCTGCGCGGCATCGGGAGCTTCAGGGACGTAAAGAAGAAAGTCACCACCACCACCACCTGCTTTTGGATCCCAGATGGAAATTGCTGTCCAGCCCTCAGGGAAGGCTTCAGCGGCTTCAGGAAGAGGCAGCGTCGGTCCGAGATGGGCAGCTATGCTCCACCCATGCCCCATTTCCTGCACCACTACTGATTCGGGCAACGACTCCAATCCGTTAAGTTCGTAATTCTCAAAGAGAAGGTTTTCATTTGAGGAGCCCCAGGGCAGGAGGTTTTCCGTCCAGAGGGTGCCAATCTTTATCTCCACCTCTCTGCCAGGGGCGCCACAGCCAGCGATCTCCTTCTCCCCAGCTATGCGCAACGAGTAAAGAGATTTGCCTTCTGCGACTGCAGTTTTCGTAGAACCGCACTCCACACCGTTGATGAGTGCTTGAATGGGCGTTCCTGCCGGAGGGCGAACCCATTCCCGAAGAGCCTGTCCGCTCAAGGTCATAGGGATCAGTTCGAGGGCTGCTCCGACGTTGACCATTCCCGCGCCGGCCCAGTTACCCCCATGTTCGGCAGGTGTAGCTGGGGAAGCAGATTCCTCCAGAATGGCAATGTATTCCTGCATTGGGAGGCCCGGGTTGCGCGCCATGGCAAGCGCGAATGCTCCTGTGACGAGTGGGGCTGCCGAGCTTGTTCCCGGGCCAAGGTAACCATACGGAGGAGTAAGAAGGTCAGAGCGTATGGTTCCGACGATGCCGGTACCAGGGGCGGCCAGGTCGACTCCTCCTCCGTAGGAACTGTAAGGGGCCCAGCCATTGTCGCTTGTAGGGTCGCTTGCCCCAACGCCGATGACATTAGGGTACTGGGCATAGGCAGCGGGGAAACCCACGCCTCTGGCGCCGTAGTTGCCAGCGGCGGCTACGATGATCAAGCCTTCATTGAGGGCGTCTTCAATAGCTTCTCGTAGTTCTGGGATATCAGCGTTTGGATCCCCAGGGCCGCTGGCGAAGCTAATGTTGATAATGTCAGCTCCCATGCGGCGTGCGTAGTCGATTGCTCGGGCCACATTGGACATCTCTCCTGTAGGAGCATCCCCATTTGGTCCGCAATCCAGGACCTTGAGGGTCATCAAGCTGACGCGCCATGCCATGCCGGTGATTCCTACATGATTGTTGCCGCGTGCTCCGATTATTCCTGCTACTGCTGTCCCATGAGATCCTAAATTTTCGATTGTTCCGTTGTCGTCTCGAATGGCTCCTGTGGGGGTACTGGAGGTGTACCCGCACTCAGCCATGCGTCTGGGCGTTACGTTCAGAAATCGGCAGCCATAACGATCGTCAATACAGCCGTTGTTGTCGTCATCAACCCCATCGTTGTCGGCGTCGGCAGGGTTTTGCCAGAGGTTGCGTACGAGATCCCGATGGCGTGTGTCTATCCCTGTATCCAGGACGGCAACAACGATTTCTTCGGCATCGTTGGTAATGTTCCATGCGGCTGAAACTCCGAGCGGGCCCAAATACAATTCTTGTGCGTGGTAGTAGGTGTCGTTGGGGCTTGCCGCAGCAATCACCAAGCCGTCGGGTGAGGCTCTTAGGATGCCCGGCTGTCCTTCGAGCCAGGCGCTGTATGCCTCAGGTGTCGTCCCTTCAGGTACGGGCAGTTGCCGGTAACCTCTTTCCTCCAAAGAGGCCGGGGCTTCTAGCCCTCCTGCTAGCTTTACGCTTACCCAATGTTCGGCCACGGCTTCCTGCGGGGGCTCTCCCGGATTGAGGGTAAAGATGGCGATCAGTAGGGCGAGACTAGCCAGAATGCGCATCGCAGGTTTCGACATGAAGCGCTCTCTCAAGCCCTGATTACCGAAGTGGACATTTAGAGTGAGGCTCCTGATGAGGGCAGCTAATTTGCTGCTAAGTATTGCCAAGCCGAAGCCTGGATAATTTTCATTGCCGCCTTCGTGTGGGAGACACGACGCGTGGGTGGTGGCAAGGTTGTTGTTCTGAGTTTAGGGCAGCCTTGGTGTGTGCGTCCCGTTTGTAGCGGAAGTGGCGTTAACCAAAGCACTATGCCCAAGAGCGGAGACGAGACATGGCGCGTCTGCGGGCCAAGCCGAAATCTACCCCTGATGACCTTGCATTTGGTGTACATGCCTGTGCGATAGCCATACAGGAAGGACTTGCTAAACGCTTGCTGTATGCCCAGGGGGCATCTAACCGCCGCGTGATGGAGTTGGTTGAAAAGGCGACGGACCAGGGTTTACCCGTGGAGGTTGTAGAGATTGATCGGCTCGCAGAGTTGACTGGAGCAGGGGTGCACCAGGGCGTGCTCGTTCGCTTACGGCAGTTGCCTTCTGTTCTCATTCCGCAAGAGGTGTCAGGTCCCTCTCTGGCGCTTGTGCTCGATGGGATTACTGATCCGCAGAACACGGGGGCGGTGTTACGGGTGGCTGTTGCCACGGGCGCTGATGTGGTCGTACTGCCTCCTAGGCGTGGGGCTTCCCTCACGCCTGGGGTGCACCGCGCTAGTGCGGGTCTCAGCTTGGTCGCACCGGTCGCTTCCCCACAGAACCTTGCCCGCGCAGTCGCGCAGCTGAAGGAGGCTGGCTATTGGGTGGTGGCCGCTTCTCCTGGTGATGATGTTGAGGATGCCACTGTCTTTGAGTGGCCAGAACAGACGGCTCTGGTCGTGGGAGGGGAGGAGCGTGGTGTGAGTCGTTTGTTGAACGAAGAGAGCGACTTTCGCGTTGCACTTCCAATGGATGGCCGTGTGGAATCGCTCAATGTGGGAGTTGCCTGTGGTGCTCTAGCCTATCTTTGGCGAGCGCGTTGGCCAGCTAAAACGTAATGCGTCGAAGTTTCTCGCCACTGACCACATAGCCGAATCCATCGCGCATGGTGAAAGCAGTCAGGTCTTCAAAGTCATCATGTCGATATTGGCGAATGAATGAGCCGTCCCTGGCTAGGATCACTATGCGGTCGTTGTTCTTATCAAGAATGACGACTTCGCTTGCAGGGCTGGTCATATGGGGGGTGGCGGCTTGAGTGAGATGTATGTCGATGCCCTCTTGTGAAAGAAGAAGTGTGAACGCACCGTTGAAGTGTCTGATGGAACCGTCTTGGTGAGCGGTGAACAGGTCACCGTTGTCCACGATGAGATGGCGGGCGGTGGTGAGTTCAGGAAGCTGGTGGACTACGACCGGTTCGAAGGTGAAGCCCGAGGGGGTAGAAAGGAAGCGAAAAATAGTTGCTCTCGGTGCATCGAGTAAATAAAGAGAGCCGCCTTCGTAGTGCATATCCGTGATCGTTAGGTTCATCGAACCGGCGAGTTCGACTTTGGAAACCCATCCAGTGGGGCTCCATGCCCACAAGGAGCCCCCTTCGTCTGCGATAAGGAGTGCTGAGCCGCCAGGTCGCGAGACATCGGCATAAGTGATGGCAGTTGGGGCAAACGGGGTCTCCATACTGGCAGCAAACACTGTGGTTTTCTTTCCAGTCGAAAGGCTGATGGAGATTATTTGGGCACCCGCAGCGTCGAGTACATAGGCGTCAGAGTCACTCACTACCAGCTGGCGAACGGCGACAGGTGTCTCGCCAAATCCGCGAAGGTCAGCTAATGCTTGAATACTCCTTGGGGAAACAATTGCGTCGAGTGCTGCAAGCTCCCGCTGGGCTTGTTGGAGAAGCAGGTCTGCGGAACTTGGCCCTCCCTCGATGACCATAGCTTCCAAAAGAAGGCCTCGCGCCCGAGTGAGGGCTTCACGGCGCAAGCTTGCTTGATCTACCTCGCTGGCGGTGGCTATTTCCCACTTTGCCTCTTCTATCAGTTGGGACAGTCTTCCAGCCTCGTCGTTCGTGAACAGACTGGGCAAGGTTGCCCAGCTGATGATTCCGGCAAGGAGCACAATGCCTATAAGAATCAGGATCCAGGTGGCAGGGGAAAGACCTCCTGAAATCCCTTCCCTATACCCACTATTTCGGCGGCCAGGGCCCATGCTTCTTCGCACTCGTACCACTGCATTTGCCATAGAAGGAGCCATCGTGAGGCGTCCCGATGTGGGTACGTTCGTCGTAGCGGCGATCTGCATACGGCGGTCTGCTGCGAGCTTGCTTACAGGGGCTGCGTTTGTGTGGTGGGATGCTAGCGAGGGGGCAGGGGCCTGTCGTGCTTGAGTCATTTCCTTGAAGAAGCTGTGGTCTGAGGGCGTGCGGTTCGTGTCAGTGGCTGGATGGTGGGCCCCTTCGCTCTCACCAACCGCTTTTTTCAGTGCTGGTAATTCCTGAGTAGGGGGAAAGGCTGTTATCTCAGTTAAATCTGGGTTGACGCGCGATTGAGCATCCACTTCTTTTAGGCGCTTTCGTGCATCTGCAAGGGTGCCTCCTTGGGAGCTGGCCTGGATGAAGAGGCTTGCCTGGAAGTCGATGGAACGATTGCCTAGTTTCGATTCTCCGCCGATGACAGGGCCATCCTCTTCTTTTTCTTGGGTGGGAGAGGATTCAGGAGGAAGCAGGAGTTGCTCGTCGCCACTGGGAACGCCTACTAGTAGTACAGCTGCGTCACGTAGGTGTGTGATTCGGCGGTAGAGGTTGGGAAGGATCTCCCCTAATGACCGACCCAGGATCTCTGCAAGTAACTCTTCGCTTAGCGACTCGGTGATATTGGTTGTAACCAGGAGAACGCGATCGCCAGGAGCAAGGGGGAGAGACATAAGTTGGGGCTGATCCGGCTCGAGTCCGTCCATAGGCTCGATGTGCTCTTCATCTGGTTCGTAAACAGTAATCGAGTCGGCAGAAGAGTGGAGGATGGTCGCCGGGCCGCGAATGGCGAGCACAATCTTGTCACCCTGGCGGGCAAGGCAGCCTAGGCCCAGCCCGACTCGATGCTGGGAAATGCTTCTGGTGTTCCACTCCATGAGGGAATGCTGGGCTTCTCTGAAGATTTCAATGAGGGCGCCTGTAAGGCTTAAGTTCAGTGATTTCCAGGTTCTCTCTGCTTGCGAGATCAAATGTCCGGCAAACTCATGGGCGGCGGGGGTGGTTCCTTCCGCCAATGCGAAGAGCTCACAGACTTCTGCGCCTGTCCCATTCCCTTTGGCGATTCCTACTGTGGCGCCATGCTCATGGGGTTCATGAGCAACGATTGCAAACTGGCCTACTTGCAACGGGTCGTACAGGGCGCACCCCCCTGCTGAAATGCTCTTAACTGCTCAGGAAAAGGCGCGCCAACTGCGCCCCGGCGCCTTCGCCTGTGCATAGCATTTTCTATATGGCTTGAAACTATACGACACAGGCGGTGTGCCTCGTGGTTAATCTAGCCGTTGATTCTGGGCCAGGCTTACGATCGAGTACCTGGCCCTCAGTCTTCCTGTGATAAAGCTCCCAAAAGCTCGATTGTGCGGTTATAGGCGGCCTGGTCGCTCTCAAGATTAAGCACACCAGCCAACATTTCGTTCAGACCGAAACTGGGTAGCGCACGGATACGGTCGGCTACCTCTTGCTCAGACCCTTGAATAACAAGTGCATCTGACATCGCTCTAGAGAATGTGCCGTCTGCAGCCTCGCTGAAGCCTGCGTCCTGCCACATGGCTGAATAGAACGGTAAACGCGGGTAGAAACCGAGTTGCGTTTGTGCGGCAGCCCAAACAGCTTCTGGGTCTTCTGAGACGACTACAGGGACATGCCCTACTAGGGCAGGACGTTCACGCCCTGCTACCTGTGCTCCTTCCTCCATGGCGGGTAAGGCCACGCTCTTTAGGTGGGGTAATGGGCTCACCCAAGAGATAGCTCCGTCGGCCAGTTCACCACAGAGGCGGTAGGCGTTTGGTCGCAGGGCTGAGGCCAACACTTGGACTTGGGTTGGCTCCTGTAACTGTGCCTCGGCGTGCAGGCGTTCGCCGTGAAATTCCACCGAACCGTTTTTGAGGATCGCGTTCAGGATGGTGAGATATTCCCTAAGGTGCTGGAGAGGTCGCACAAACTCGAAGTGGTACATGTTCTCGACGGCTGGCTTATGGCTTGGACCGACGCCGAGTTTCAATCGGCCAGGAGCTAGTTGGTCGACCACAACCGCCCCTTGTACAACTGCCAGTGGGTGGCGGGGGAAGGTGGGAATGATCGAGGTTCCGAATCCGATTTGCTCGGTCTCTCCAGCTGCTGCAGCAAACACTGCTAGGGGGTCGGGCGCGGGCCCGCCGCTTACAAGCCAAGCAGTGTCCAGCCCAGCGCGTTCGGCAATCACGATGCCATCGATGAGCGCACCCGCGTTGAATGCGAGAATGTGAGCGCCAATAGTCAGGTTTTTCAAAGGTTTTCCTCCGCGCAGGCTTGGCCGAACGCACATCGACATTAGCACGGGAATTGGTATTGCTCCCTGCTAATGTCGCCCCGCTGAGCCTTGCATGTGGTTACCCTTGGAGGTGAATTCGACGACAGGTAGGACATTATGGAGAAGATGGTCGACGACGGCCTTGGCATTGTGCGGGCGGGTCCTGCAGGATTCGCCAATAACATTTACATCGTGATCGATGAGGCCACCGGTGAAGCAGCTTTCATCGATGCTCCCGATGAGGTAGAGAAGAGCATTGCTGCCGTGGAATTTGCCGGTGTCGAGCCTTCCGCCATATTGCTAACGCATTCACACGCAGACCACACAGCGAGCATAGTGGAGCTTAAGGAGCGTTTTGGTTGTCGCCTTTTCGCTGATCCCCTGGAGCCCTGGATCCCTGAGGGCCACCTCGACGAGGCAATCACAGATGGTGATACCGTTGTGGTGGGCGGCCTGTCCTTCGATGTAATCTCCATCCCTGGTCATACGCCCGCAAGTACTGCTTTTATTCACCGTTCCCACGCCTTTGTTGGAGACACACTTTTTCCAGGTGGGCCTGGGTACTCCGGGTCGAACGAACTGCTTCAACAGGAGATTAGGTCAATCACTTCCCGTCTTTACACCCTCCCTGACGAGACTACTGTTTGGCCGGGCCATGGTGATAAGACCACGATCGGTGCGAGTAAGGCCGAATATGAGGTGTTTGCCTCCCGCGAACACGCTTCCGACTTGCATGGTGATGTGCTTTGGCTGGGGTCCTAACGAGCACTCTTTCCGTCCCGCTGCTACGATCGTAGATATGGCGATTGTTTCGAATTCCCGGCTTGATGATGCCCGTATACGCGCTGCTGTTGTTGAGATGCTGGAGGCAGTAGGAGATGACCCTACTCGCGAAGGCCTGCGTGATACGCCTCGGCGCATTGCGGAGATGTACGCTGAGATTTTTGAAGGGCTGGCTCAGGATCCTGCCGAGTACCTCAAGGTGGGCTTTGAGGTAGCACATGACGAAATGGTCATTCTCCGGAACATTCCCTTCTACAGTATGTGCGAACATCATCTGCTGCCCTTCCACGGCGAAGCACACGTTGGCTATCTGCCAGAAGGTCGTGTCGTTGGCATCAGTAAGCTTGCACGGGTGGTAGAGGCTTATGCTCGCCGCCCCCAGATACAGGAACGACTGACCAGTCAGGTTGCAGAAACCATAATCGACGCTCTCCAGGCCGATGGGGTTGCGGTTGTGGTGGAGGCGGAGCATCTGTGCATGACAATGCGAGGCGTGCGGAAACCCGGTAGCCGTATGGTTACAAGTGCTATGCGCGGCCAGTTCAAACGATCGAGTGTCACGCGTTCGGAGTTCCTTGCGCTCGTTCATGGTTCCTCCTAAGTCCCCATGTCAGAGGTGGCCGGCGGTGCCGGACCAATCTTTGAGAGTGGGGCATTACCGCTAATCACTGCGGAATCGTTTGAGACGCTTGCCGCTGAGTGGGCCGGGCTTCACCGTTCCATTCCCAACGCCCTTCCATTTGCTCACCCCTCCTGGCACGAGGTTTGGCTGCGTCACTGTGGAGGTGATGCTGTTCCAGTTTTTCTTGCTCTTCGTTTGCCTGGTGATAACGAAGGGGAGCACCGTCTTATTGGGGTAATCCCGCTTGACGTTCAGGGTATGGAGGCGCGATTCCTTGGGGATCCTGATTTGAGTGACCACTCTGGGGCTCTCGTTACTCCTGGCCTGGAGGAGGTGGCATCAGCAGCTCTGATTGAGTGGCTTATGGAGGATTTGGTATTGGGGCTTGAAGCTTGGGGGCTGCCTAAAGCTAGCTCCCTTCGCCCTGCTCTTCTCACTGCCGCTAACCATTACGGCTGGTCTACAAGTGAGGAGATTGAGGCGATCACACAAATTGTTGAACTGCCTGGAACTTGGGAAATGTATGTGTCGCAGCTTCCAAAGAAAGACCGACATGAGTTGCGTCGGAAATTGCGCAAACTTGATTCAGCAGGAGAGGCAGGATTCGTATCAGCAGTAGGACCTTCGGAATTAGAAGAAGAGGTCGATGGGCTGCTCGCAATGATGAGGGAAAGTCGAGAGGAGAAAGCGGCGTTCCTTACAAGTCAACGAGAAGCATTCTTTCGGGATCTGGCCGCCACATTTGGTGCAAATGGCCTTGCTCGTATCTCTGCGGTAACTCTTGATGGTCGCCCCGTAGCTCGTATTTTTGTCCTTGAGTCCGGAGGTACAACGATGCTCTATAACAGTGGTTTTGATCCGTCTTTGTCCTCCTTGGCCGTTGGCCTACTCTCGAAGGCACTACTCATGCGGGATGCCATAGAACGGGGGCAGACAGTCGTCGATTTCTTGCGTGGCAGAGAGTCCTACAAGCGTCGTCTTGGTGGGCATCCGCTCGATATCGTGAGGTTGCGCCTCACGCGGGCCTAGGCTGCTGCGTTTGAATTTTTGGATAGACCAGGGGGGTCTACCTATTAGCGAAATGGCGCATACATAAGCCCCATATGGAGTTACTCTATCGAGACCCTCATGCGCATTGCCCAGGTCTCCTACCACACGAATCCGGTGGCCCCGCTTGGCGGCCGGCACACTGGTGGCATGAACGTTTATGTGCATGAGCTCTCTCGTGAGCTTGCCGGCAGAGGGCACCAGGTTGACATATTTACCCGCCTGGATAGTGAACATTCTGAGGTAACGGTGCTGGCCCCCGGCTTGCGTCTGGTGCAACTTCCTGCTGGCCCTCCCGTTACCCTCGAGAAAGAGCTATTGACACCCTTCCTGCCAGACTTTGTTGCTGAAATGATTCGGTTTGCCGCTGAGCAGGGCGAAGACTATGACCTCGTCCACAGCCACTATTGGCAGGCCATTGCTGCGGGTGAGCCCTTTGCGAAAGAGCAGGGATCACCCCATCTTGTCATGTTTCACACGCTGGGGGAGGTGAAGAACCGGGCCCGCATTTCGGAGGAGGAACCCGGAGAGCGCATTCGTCGTGAACGCGAGCTTGCCGCTTCTGCTGATGCCATTGTTTCTGCCTGTGCGCATGAGCACGATCTACTCGCTCGCTACTACGATGCCGATCCCTCTCGAATGGTAAGTATTCCATGTGGGGTCGACACAAACCTGTTTCGTCCCCGTGATCAAAATGAGTGCCGCCGAGAGCTGGGTATAGAGCAGGGCCGTCCGGTTTTGCTCTGGGTTGGCCGGCTGGAGAAGTTGAAGGGTGTCGATATTCTTATCGATGCTGTCGGGCAGCTGGAGGATCCAGAGGTGTTGCTGCTTGTCGTTGGCGGAGATGAGCATGGCCAGGAGCTTCGTAATGAACTGCAGAACCAGGCGTTCGCAGCGGGGCTTGAAAGGAGTGTCCGATTCATTGGGGCGGTTCCGCACGAAGAGCTGCCTGCTTGGTACAGCGCTGCTGATGTTTGTGTGGTGCCCAGCTATTACGAAAGTTTTGGACTGGTGGCGGTGGAGGCAATGGCCTGTGGTACACCGGTCGTGGCTTCGCGGGTGGGAGGGCTTGTTTCAACTGTGACTGATGGTGTGAACGGGTATCTCATTCCGTGGCGCTGCCCAGAGCCCTTTGCAGAGAAGCTTGAGGTGCTCATTCGTAACCCCGAGTTGCGGGCGAACTTCACCCGTGCTGCCCGCGACTCTGTTGAACGCTTTCGCTGGGAAGAGATTGCCCGGCGTATGGAGGACCTTTACGGGGATGTAATTACTGACTATGGAAACGAGGTAGTCACATGAGTCTAGGCGGTGCATTACGTTCAATGGGGCGGTGGTTTACTGGAGGTGAAAAGCTGTCTGTTTCTGACTCCAGTGAGCTCATAACACCGGACCGGGCCATGGTCGTAATGGCTCATCCAGATGACGCCGAATTCGTTTGTGGTGGCACCGTAGCCAAGTGGTGCGCTGAAGGTGCAGAGGTTGTATATGTTGTTGTGACGGGTGGCGACAAAGGCACCCATGATCCAGAGATGCACCCTGAGAAGCTAGCTGCTATCCGTGAAGAAGAGCAGCGGGCCGCTTGCCGGACTCTGGGCGTCAAAGAATGTGTTTTCCTCGGCCATCCTGATGGACACACTATTGATGAAGAGGATTTGCGAGGCCAGATCGTGAGGCTTATTCGCATCCATCGTCCGGATGTCATTGTGACCTGGGAAGCTTTTCGTCGTGGCTTTAACCACCGTGATCATCGCAATGTAGGGATCCTTACTGCTGACGCGGTATACCCGCTTGTCAGGGACCGACTCTACTATCCACGGGATGAGGAGGATGGGTTGGCCTCCCACCAGGTGAACGAAGTGCTTTTTGCTGGCAGCGAGGATCCCGACTGCACAGTTGATGTGACTGCCCACTGGGAAACGCGGCTGGAGGCAGTTCTATGCCACGCAAGCCAGATTGGGGGTCGCACACGAGAGGACTTTCTAAGTCTCCGTGAGGAGATGATCGCGCGTCAGGGCCACGATCGAATGGAGGAGCGTTTCCGCCGCTGGTCCATTCGGCGTTCTCCACCCCCACCCCGGGAAGCCGCCAATCCACAGCCCAAGGAGTCAGGATAGCTGGTTGCCCTAGACTTGAATGAATCCCTCTGGGGTGCTCTTAAGGTGAATTCCATCTGCGTGTATTTGCACTTGGCGCTCCACTGAAGCGGTAGCGGTACCAAGTTGCCAACCCTGTATTCCGTAGTCCTTACCGAGTGCGATGGCACGGTCGACTTCCGCTTGGGGCACGACCGCGCAGAAACCGGCTCCCATGTTGTACTCGGCATACATAGCAGCATCATCAAGCTTGGCTAGGCTTTGAATCACACTGAAAATTGCGGGAACCGGAGGTAGTTTCTCTATGTTAAACCCGGCTGCTGCCTCGAGGCGTCGTAGGTTGAGGAAGCCCCCGCCGGTCATATGAAAAAGTGCGCGGACCTCTAGCTTGAGTAGGAGTTTCATCGCGAGGTCGACATACATAGTTGTTGGCTCCAGGAGTTCTTCTCCCAGACCCCGCTCAAACTCATCGACGTATTGGTCTAAATCCCATCCCGCTTCACGAAAGGTGCGGCGTGCAAGGGTGAAGCCGTTGCTGTGAATGCCGGATGAGGCGAAGCCCACAAGTGCGTTTCCGGGTTGCACTTCCCTACCCATAAGGATCTGGTCAGGTTCGACTAGGCCAGCGCATGTTCCACCGAGATCGAAGGCCCGGCCGGGAACAGCCCCTTGAAGCATCTCTGGGATATGTGCCGTTTCTCCCCCGGCGATGGAGATATGCGCGCGCCGTGCCCCCTCTCGCAGGCCTACGGCGATTTCTGTTAGGAATTCCTCGTCCATTTCTTCGACGGCCATGCAGTCGACCATGGCTATCGGCTCTGCTCCTACACAGACAATGTCGTTAGCGTTCATAGCCACACAGTCGATGCCGGCGGTGTCATACCGGCCAAGTGCCTGCGCGATCAGTGCCTTCGTGCCGATTGTGTCAGTAGCTAACGCAAGTGCCTGAGGGCCACCTGTGTCAATAATCGTGGCGTAGTGGCCGAAGCCAAGCATGGGCCGGGCACGTTTCGAAAACGAGAAAGTCTCGGCCAGCAGCTGTAGCCCTCTAGGGAGGGTGTCAGCCCCGGCGTCACCAGTGGTGGGGGTCACGTAAGAACGCTACCACGTTCCCCGGTGCCAGGCTCCTAAAAGGACCCTCTGCGAAACATTGTTGAAACACCCAGGCGATAGGATACGTTCACTTTAGGGAAATTTTTCCTGCTACCCAGATGGAGAGTGCATGTGTCTGACTTTCAAATAGATGCTGGAAATACTGCCTGGATGCTTGCCGCTTCGGCGCTGGTTTTGTTGATGACGCCGGGGCTGGCTTTCTTCTACGGGGGTCTAACCCGCAGTAAGAACGTGGCTGGCACGATCATGCAATCCTTCATAACGATCGGTGTAGTAGGAGTGCTTTGGGCGGTTCTTGGCTACTCCCTGGCTTTCGGACCGGACCAGGGTCTTGGTTTGATTGGTAACCTCGAGCACTTCGGACTGAACAATGTCGGGGTTGATTCGGGATCTGGGGGAGTGCCGGATCTGCTCTTTATGGCATTTCAAATGATGTTTGCAATCATTACGCCCGCTCTTATCACAGGTGCCTTTGCTGAGCGTGCCCGTTTTGGCCCATTCCTTCTGTTTATTGCTCTGTGGTCGCTGATCGTATACGCGCCAATTGCCCACTGGGTCTTCGGGGTGAACGGTTGGCTAAATACATTCTCTGGTGACGGAGTTCCTGCCGACATAGGAATTAACGGTCTTGATTTTGCCGGTGGCCTCGCAATCCACGTTAACGCTGGTGTGGCAGCTTTGGCTGCTGTTCTTGTGTTCGGCCGCCGCCGTGGTTTCGGTGTCCAAAAGATGGAGCCCCATCACATTCCCATGGTGGTGCTGGGCGCAGCCCTGCTTTGGTTCGGCTGGTTCGGCTTCAATGCTGGTAGTGCGGTAGGAG
>CEUS01031427.1_pt1 | contig 18710 bp, 14 predicted proteins | sample 427031 | NCBI WGS metagenome assembly CEUS01 (sample SAMEA2622837, study PRJEB7988) | marine metagenome | biome: marine biome (ENVO:00000447); feature: marine epipelagic mixed layer (ENVO:xxxxxxxxx); material: "saline water (ENVO:00002010), including plankton (ENVO:xxxxxxxx)" | depth 140 m | reverse complement strand
CCTTCTAAGCAGCGGGTCGGAGGTTCGAATCCTCCCTGGGACGCCACATTTTTCCTTTCCGGCCTGCGCTTGAAAAACCAAAGTGCCCTGATCTCTTAGCGACATCAGGGCACTTTTTTATGTCGGGATGGTGGGAGAGAACCAAAGCTCCCTTGCCGGCCAAAAACCAAGTTAACCGTGAACAGTTGGTTAAGCCGGAGCCACGAACTCCACGGCCCGCTCCGCCATCATGAGAACGGTGGCGTGGCTGCCGCCGGACCTGGTTATGCGGGGCTTGATGGACGCGTCCACCACCGAAAGTCCCTGCACTCCCTTGACGTTGCAATATTGGTCGACCACCGCCATGGGGTCCGAGTCAGGGCCCATCTTGCATGTTCCCGAGACGTGCCTGGCGGTCCCGACGGTCTGACGGATGTAGATGTCCAAGGCATCGTCGTCGGCCAGGATCTCATCGGTGGGATGCAAACGCCGGTCGCACACATCTTTGTACGCATCGGACTCCAGGAAATCGGCCGCCTTGCGGATGCCGTCCCGCACCCGCCGCTTGTCGTTGGGGTGCTGGAGATAACGGTAGTTGAATTCCGGCTGGACCGTCGGGTCGGCGGACGCCAACTTGACGTATCCCGCCCCGTCGGGCAACCCGAGGGTAACGGAGAGCCGTGCGACCCGGTCGGTGGGAACGTCGTCGTTCAGGAATTTGGTCCGCAGACCGGGATTGCGCTCCGGACGCTCGTCCACCATGGGGGTGGTGCGGAGCAGCATGTCGTTTACCTCGTCGGACCCATCGGCGGTGTAATGCAAGCCAAAGTGCACCGCCTCCTGGTCTCCATGAAGGGACTTCCCATCTTTGACCTTGAAGGTGACCTGGGCGCTCAAGTGGTTCCAAAGATTCTGGCCAACGCCGGGGAGTTCTGACAGCACGGGGATTCCGAACTGCTCCAGCTGGTCCTTGGGACCGATGCCGGAGAGCATGAGCAGTTGGGGGGATTTGATGGCCCCGGCGCTCAGCACCACGCGTTCGGCTTCAACGGTGAATATCTCCCCGCCGCTTTCCACTTCCACGCCGACGGCTTTGGTGCCCTCGAACAACACCCTTCGGGCGAAGACATTTCCCTTCACCGTCAGGTTGAGACGGTGGCGCATGGGGTTCAGGTGGGTGATGGCAGCGCTCATCCGCCATCCATCCAGGTTGTTGGACGGCCAGACGCCGACGCCGGCTGGATTGGCCCCGTTGGTGTCCTCTACCACTGGGTAGCCTTCGTTCAAACAGGCATCATGGAACGCCTGCTGGATATCCGGCCACACGCCGGCCTGGCGCCGCCGGACGGGTATCGGCCCGTCGGTGCCGTGGAAATCGTCCCGGATGTCCATGTCGTGTTCGGACTTTCTGAAATATGGCAAGACCTTGGCATAGGACCATTGGTCGTTGCCCATGGCGGCCCAGGAGTCGAAGTCCTCGGGCAGCCCCCGTTGCATGGCGGCGCCGTTGATGGATGACCCACCTCCGATGACTTTGCCCTGGGCGACGTGAATCTCACCCTGTTCTTCGGTGATGGTGCCCCGCAGGGCCCAGTTGTGTTCCGACTCAGGGGATTCCGCGTAACTTGTCGTGGCGTACTTGACCTCGTCCGGAAGCACGTCCACGTTGGGGTAGTCCGTTCCGGCTTCCAGGAGCAGTACCGAGGTATTCGCGTTTTCGGCCAGCCTGGCTGCCAGCACCGACCCAGCCGCACCCCCGCCTACGATAACAACGTCATATTTCATGGGTATTCCCTCATCGATTGGTCTTCTCGCCTGGGTATTCCAGTCCTAATGACCCGCCCCGAGGGCGGAGGACTCAGTGATACTACATCGGCGCCAGATATCGGGCAACAGATAAGACCGGATGAGCCCGAAATTCGGTGGGCTGCCAGGCCGAATCATTACTCGATGACTTGGAGGTACATGAAGGCGCCGCTGAGAAGGGTGGCGTCTTCGCAGTGGCCGCCGATCATCTCACCCGACGGCTTGGCCGCGGCGACGTGGATGTGCACCCGAAGTTCGCCGTCCGGTAGGGGCTGGACATATCCTTCCGCGCTGACCAGTTCCAGGGATTCGGTGATGACCTCTCTCTGGAATTCAGGGGTCCCCTCTTCCCAAGCGCACAGGTTGCGCAGTTTCAGTTCCCTCAAGCTGCCGATGCAAGAGGTGATGATGGCCTCCTTGATCCCGTTGGCCTTCGCCAAATCCTCAAGGCCGCCGACCAGCGATTCGCCTGCCTGGAATTTCCTGTAGATAACGCCCGATGTCTTGGTCTCCCAATCTTGTACTGCCATTCCTTCTCCTTAAGTGCCTGTTAAATTCTGTGCCACTCAAGAACCGGCGGTGGTCTTTTTCCGTTCATCGTGCCGGTCCCGCATGGCTATGGGGACAAAGCTCCGGGTCAAGCGGCCGATCAGACCTTCTTGGTACGCCAGGGCCGTCTCCCGAAGCAGTTCTCTACTGATTCCTGGTTTGTGAACAACGCCCTCCCCGATTGCCGCCGCGGTGCCCGGGAGGAGGGCCAGCCGGGAATCAATGTCATCATCATCCAAAACGTGGGCCATGAGGACGAGCATGTCGGCGCTGAGAAGCCTTTCACGGACTTGATAGATAACGCCCCCTGCGGCCGTTTCCAGGAAGAACCACTCTTCCAGCGCCTCCGGGTCTGGAAACGCGGCGCCGGGTTTGGAGATCGCCGCTTCGCTGTAGAAAGCCCTCACGTCGGCGGTCAAAAGGCGCAGCAACTCGGGCATCGATTGGGCATAGCCGTCCGGTACGGCCATGCTGCCATCCAGGGCGAATCTCACCAGGATATCCACCATCTCGTCGATGGAGTCCACTCCCTTCCCACTTATCCCGACAGTGGTGCGGCCGCGGGTGCGCAGTCCTTCGTCGAACCACGGCCTGAGAAGCTGGGCCTCCGTCCGCAATTGGGCCGCCGCGGCTTCCGCTCCGGTTGTCGGTTCGGCGGAGGGGAAGGTAACCGGGCAAGACCATCCCTCTTCCGGAGGCGTGTCGTCCACGAGGGTGTCGGGATAGTCTTCCAGCACGGGTCCCGCCGTTTTGTTGACCAGCCCCAAGGTCCGGCGCAACACATCCAACTGTACATCCGGACGGTTGGGAGGTCCCAGCGGGCGGCCGAGGGGGAACGGGACCCAAAGGGCGCGCGGTGGTTTTACGGTCTCGCTCACCGGTCTGATCAGACTGACCTGGACGGTAGCTATGCCGGCGCCGCCTTCTTCCACGGGCTTTTCGATGTACTGGGAGAGTACGCCCACGGCGTAGGTGCAATTGGGTCAAACCGGTATGAGCAGCACCAGGTCTACGTTGTCGCCGGTCAGGAATTTTGAGACCTCCCTTGCCGCGGGTTCCATACGCTCTGGGGCCGTCGATCCCATGAAGGAATAATGCCAGTCTGCCACGGAGCCGATCTCTCCGGCCTCCGCCAAGGTCCTCAAATGTTCCAAAGGAAAGCAGACATTCACATCCTGCTGGAAGGCGCTGCGGTCGAAATTAGTGCTGGAGTGGGTCATCGCCAGGTCGTCATAGGCAATCTCACCCGGGATGACCCGGTAGTCCCCTTCGTGGCCCGTGAAGGGGCGGTCATCGGACCGGTGCAGGGCAGCTGTGGTGACGATGGCGACCCGGGCATCGCTTAGATTCGGGGCTTGGGCCCAGGGCGTTTGTTCAAAGGGCGGGGCGTATCTTCCCTTCAATCGCTCCATCAAAGTCACCTGTTCATTTGGATGTATGTCTTCCCAACGGACCACAGGTAATACCCCTCGGTTTAGCAATGATCAGAAAGAACGGGTTTATCAGCCGTCTGCTCCGGACATTCTATAACCAAAGGCGGGGCATTTCCTCATCACCGCCGGGACCTCTTCCGGAAATGCCGCCCATCCTCATTGGGATAGGCCATATGGATCGATTTCAGCGGCTGAGAATTGGGGTGTGACTGGCGTCACAGACCAGAGGGCCATACCGCAATAACATGACCCGTGTCGGTCGAACAAATCAGTGGCAGACCACAAATCTCTCGGGCCGGCAGGAGAATGTAATGGCTCAGACTTTAGCTACAGCGAAATTGGCTTTCACGGGGCGCTCGCGTGTCACCGCGCTGGCCCTGTTTTCCCTGGGAATCGCCCTGCTCTTCATGTGGACGGCGTCAGTATCCAGCGTGTCCGCGGACGGGCACGAAGGCATGGACCCCGCCACCGAGCAGTGCATCATGGACACACTGGGTTACATGCCCTCCAGCCCCGACGAGCTGACCCAAGAAGAGATGGACCTCATCGGCGCGGCCTGCTTCGGTGACCATGGGACCAGTGGCAGTTCCAGCGAACACGATGCCGCCATCGACCAGTGCATCATCGACGTTCTCGGTTATCTGCCTTCCAGCCCCGACGAACTCTTCGACGAGGAAGTGGACCTGGTGGCAGAGACCTGCTTCGGTGGTGCAGGAGTAAATGAAGACCCGAACCACCTGGACGAAGCTACCCAGCAGTGCATCATCGACGTACTCGGGTTCCTGCCTGAGAGTTCTGAAGAGCTCACTGAAGAGCAAATGGTCCTGGTTGGCGAGACCTGCTTCCCGGACGAATTCGCCTCCGAGCCGGAACTGGTCTAATCAACGAATCATGGTAGGCCCATCCGGGTCGGACAAATCATTCGAGGGGCGACCTAAAGCCGGGTCGCCCCTCGTCATGTTTGCCGCCCTGGCACTCTTCTCTTTAGTGCCTTTCCATCCGCGTGGCCCTGCTGAGTATGCTTCTTTCCGGCTGACCAAAACCGACTACGAACGTTTGACGGTGACGGTGGCAACTGTCAGCAAAGCGGCGGCGAACCCGGCCAGCACTCCCAATTCGGAAGCAACTTCAAAGAGCGACGCGCCGTGCAGCATGATCTCTCTCAGGGCTTCCACCGCATAGGTCAGCGGGAGAAACTTGGCGGTTCCTTCGTTTCACCCCCGGTGAACAGTCGCGTTCACCGGTACTTCATCCCCACCCCTGGCATTCTCCACCTTCCGGTCTTAAACTCTCGGTAATATCTGGGGGTTGCGTCCTGTTGCGCCATGTTATGGGTGCGCTGGCAGGCCTCCGAGGGAAGGGGAAGAGAATGTCAATTTCCAACGAAACGCTGCAGGCGATGATTCGGGACTACCAGGGTCTGGAATTGTCGGACGAAGAACTGGAGTTGGTCCGGCCCGAGTTGGAGAATTACTTTTCCGAACTCAAGAAGCTGGAGGACCTGGACCTTTCGAACGTCTTTTCAGGCCGCCTCATGGACCTTGTGGAATAGCCACCGTTCGGTCCGGTCCTCTCGGCCGCTAAGTCCCGTTCCAAGAATTTCTCAGGAGGCGTGAACATGTCCAACGCTGATCTGCTCAAGATGACCATCTCCGAGTTGGCGCCCAAGATCAAAAACAAAGAAGTTTCGCCGGTGGAGTTGACCGAAGCGGCTTTGGCCGAAGCTGACCGTCTGCAACCCGAGCTGAATTCATTCATAACCATCCTGCATGACCGGGCCATGGACCAGGCCCGGGAATCTGAAGCCGCCATTTCCCGCGGCGATTACCGGGGCCCGCTTCACGGAATCCCCATGGGGCTGAAGGACAACCTTGCCACCGCCGGAATCACCACCACCGTAGGTTCGAAAGTGCTGGCCAGCCATGTGCCCGAGGAAGACGCTGAGGTGGTCGTACGCTGCCGGGACGCCGGAGCGATCTTCCTTGGCAAGGAGAATCTGGAGGAATTCGCCGCCGGGGCCACGTCCAACAATCCCCACTACGGGGCCGTCCACAACCCCTGGGGACTCGACCACATTCCAGGAGGGTCCAGTGGGGGAGGCGGCGCCAACGTAGCTGCCGGGGTAACCTTCGCGTCACTTGGCACCGACCTGGGAGGGTCGGTACGTCTGCCGGGCACCTTCTGCGGCGTTGTTGGACTCAAGCAGACCTACGGGCGGGTTAGTCAGCGCGGGCTGATGGTTACCAGCTTTAACGGAGACCACATCGGCCCCATGACCCGGTCGGTGCCCGACAGTGCCCTGGTGCTCCAAGTCCTCGCCGGCAACGACCCGCTGGACCCCAGCACGGTGCCCGTGCCCGTCCCCGACTACAGCGCCCTGCTGGGTCAGGGGCTGAAGGGCCTGAAGATGGGTATTCCCTCCAATCATTACTTCGACGTCCTGGACTCGGAGGTGGAAAGGGCGGTGCGTGGGAGCATCGCCGCCCTGGAGGAACTGGGCGCCGAACTTCAAGAGGTCAGCTTGCCCGCCATGGAATACGTCGGTGCGCTTCGTATCGCAGCTATGGCTGACGGCGTCGTTACCCACGAACCCTTCCTCAAATCAAACCGGGAAGACTACGGGCCCGATGTCCTATACCGCACCATTCCCGGACAGTTCGTTTTAGGAAAGGACTACTCCAAGTCATTGAAGGTCCAGCGACTGATCCAGGAGGAATACGCCCGGGTCATGCAGCAGGTTGACTTCTTGGTCACCCCAACGGCCCCGGTGCCGGCGCCTAGGATCGATGCCGAGTACATAAATATCAACGGCGAAGACCACCGGGTCAGGGGCCCCGGTTCCGGAATCATATCCCGCAATACCAGTCCCATGAACTCCGTCGGTCTTCCTGCCATAACCGTGCCCTGTGGAGCAAGTGAGGGCGGACTGCCCATCGGGGTACAGTTCATAACCGGCCCCTTCGAAGAGGGATTGTTGTTCCGGGTGGCGGACAGCTATGAGAAAGCTTCTCCGAGCCAGGGTCTCAGGCCTGCGGTTGCCGTTGGGGTCTAAGCCTTTTTCCTCGATTGCTGCCATGCGGCATGAATCCTGAACCAGGAGTAAAGATGTCCATCGGCTGGGCAATCCTAAGCTGCGGCGACTATGCCGATTCCAGGGGAGCTCCCGGCGTCAACCAGGCCGAGGGTGCGGAGTTGGTGGCTGTGCACAGCCGTGATCGCGGCCGGAGCAAAGCATTCGCCGAGAAACACGGCGTCAAGACCTGCTATACCACGGTGGAGGAGGTGCTCGGCGATTCCAGGATAGACGCCGTCTATATCACTTCGCCCAACCACCTGCATGCCCAGTACACCAAGATGGCAGCCGAGGCAGGCAAGCACGTGCTGGTGGAGAAACCCCTGTCTCTGAACATGGACGACGGCCTGGAGATGCTCCAGGTCTGCCGCGCCCGGGGCGTTAAACTGGGCGTGGGACTGCACCTTAGGCATCATCCGGGACACATCGAGACCCGCCGGTTGGTGGCCGACGGCGCCCTGGGCACAGTTGCCCTGGCCCAGTCCCAGTTGGGCCAGGGGGAGAGGGGCAACGTCCACTCCATACCCAGGGCCGGACTGCGCGATTGGTGGACCCACCCGGAGTTGGTCGGCGGCGCCTTTGCCATGTTGACAATCGGCGTCCATGCCATCGACGACCTGCAATTCCTCCTGGACCAGCAGGTGGTGGAGATGGCCGCCATCACCGACGGGCAGACCGCCGAACGGCCCCTGGAAGACCTGGCCACCATGTGCCTGCGCTTCGACGGCGGCACGATTGGTACCATGTGCTGCGGGATGCGCCTGCCCGAGTTCCAGAACGACGTCGCCCTCTACGGCAGCGAAGGAAAGGTTGTGCTGGTCGACGCCTCATGGCCCCGGCTGCAGGGAGAGCTGCGGGTGTCCAGCGAGACCGTGAACACCACCGTGGCCTACGAACCAGACTTCGTCTACCTGGTCACTAGGAATATCGAAGACTTCCAGCGGGCGATGGCCGAAGACCGGGAACCGACCGCCTCCGGCATCGACGGACTCAAGCTGGTGCAGGTGACCGGGGCTATGGTGGAATCCGCCAAGACCGGCCGTACGGTGAAGCTGGAGCCTTTGACCTTTCCCTGAGACCCAAGGTAATTCCACGGATAACCTAATCAATAACTATGGAGCCAAAATTGACTACCTGGACCGATGATCAACTAGCCTCAATCCACAACATGCTCAACCCGCGTTCCATCGCTGTGGTTGGGGCCACCCCCCGGATGCAGTACGGTGGACGGATGCTCGCCGCCGCTCTTAAGGCCGCAGACCGGGTGAACATCTACCCGGTCAACCCCCGTTACGAGGAGGTCATGGGAGTCAAGTCATATCCCAGCGTTAGCGACCTTCCGGAAACTCCCGACGTCGTTGGGGTCGTTGTTTCCTCCGGACAAGTGATGAACGTGCTGGAGGAGATTCACGAGAAAGGCACCAGGGCCGCAATAGTGATATCGGCCGGCTTCTCAGAACGGGGCACCCAGGAGGGCCGGGACCGGCAGGCACAGGTGGGCGCCTTCGCCAGGGAGTCGGGACTGCGCATCAGCGGCCCCAACTGCCTAGGACTGGCCAACGTCAAGGACAACATCTGGGTCACCTCCTCATCCAGGGGAGCCGAGGGAATGGGAGGTCCGGTGGGCCTGGTCTGTCAGAGCGGGGCCTCGGCCTTCGGTCCATTCTTGAACCGGGCACTGGACAGCCGCATCGGCCTCAGCTACATCATCTCCACCGGCAACGAGGCGGACCTGGACTTCTCGGACTTCGTGCGCTACCTGATCGATGACGACGATACCAAGGTCATCGCCGGGTTCGTCGAAGGTTTCAAAGACGCCGGCAAGTTCATTGAGGTGGCGAAACTGGCGGCCGAAAGGGGCAAACCCATAGTGCTGATCAAGATTGGCCGGTCGGACCTGGGCGCCAAGGCGGCCCAGTCTCACACCGCCGCTCTGACCGGTCTGGATGCCCTCTACGACGATGCGCTGGCCCAGTACGGGGTGATACGTGTCGCCGACTACGATGAGCTGCTGGAGGTTTCCAACCTCCTGGCCAACTCGCCGCCGCCCCCGGCCAAAGGCCTGGCGGTGGTATCCCACTCCGGAGGCATCAGCTCCCTCACCGCCGACATGTGCGGTCAGGCGGGTCTGGACCTCCCCGAGCTGAGTGACGCCGCCCGTGATGGTATCAACGACGTCCTCAAGGGCTTCGGCTGGGCCTCCAACCCCTCGGATGTCACCGGGTTCGCCAACAGTGACTCCTTCCCTGACATCATGCAGTTCATGGCCAACGACCCGGCCATGGGCACCCTGGTAGTGGCCAGCGCCGGCGGTGATGCCCAGGCCGAGCAGGTGATTGCCCAGCGGGACCTGGACAAGGAGAAGGCCCTGGCCTTCCTCTGGACTGGCAGCCGGGGAGAAACGGCGGGTCTGGGAATGCTGAAAGAGGCCAGAGTCCCGGTCTTCTACACCCCCAACCGCCTGGCGACCGGGCTGCGCAGTCTCCTTGATTACCACGCCTGGCAGGGGCACCGGGGTAAGGCCGGCTTCCCCGCCGTCGGAGCCATAAACGGTGAGCAACAGGCCGCGGCCGACCGCCTTGCCGCCACGGGCGGGGTTGCCCATTCTGAACACCAGAGCAAAGGCCTGCTGGCGGAGTGGGGAATTCCCATAACCCAGGAGTCCCTGGTCCAGACCGCCGCCGACGCCGCCGCGGCGGCGAAGGAGATCGGGTTCCCGGTCGCCCTGAAAGCCGACGTGACCGGCATGCCCCACAAGACCGAGGCGGGCCTGGTCAAACTGGGGCTGAGCAGCGAGGCGGAGGTCAGGTCGGCCTTTGATGAGATAACGTCCAATTCGTCTGGGATGGAAACGAACGGCATCTCGGTTCAGGAGATGGTCCAGGACGCCGTGGAGGTCATCGTGGGTCTGAGCTACGATTCCCAATTGGGCGCCACCCTGTTGTTCGGGTCGGGCGGGGTGATGGTCGAGGTCTACAACGATGTTGCCCTCCGGCTCTGCCCCATCGATGAAACCGACGCCAGAGAGATGATTGCCCAGGTCAAGGGGGCCCGGCTGCTGGAAGGATTCCGGGGCCGTCCCGCCGCGGATGTCGATGCCCTGGTCGATACCCTGATCAAGGTCTCCCAGATGGGCGCCCAACTGGAGGGTAGCCTGGCCGAGCTGGATATAAACCCGCTGATGGTCCTACCCGGGGGCCAGGGTGTGAAAGCCGCCGACGCGGTGGCCATCTTCGGCCAGTAGCCCGCCCGGGGGCTAGAGTCTTCTCAACTTGGGCGCCAGCAGGGCCAGAAGGAGCACCAGGACGATGCCCATCGTCCCAACGATGGTTGCCGCGTGGGGCGCGCTCCAGAGTCCGGCCATGGCGCCCGAGGACATGCTGCCCAGGGCGAAGGCGTAGATGGCCAAGGAACGCAGGCTCATCACCCGGCCCCGGTATTCCGCCAGGGTGTTGCCCAGCAACGCCGATAGGATGAAGAACTGGGTCGACGCGAAGCCAGCGCCGGTTATGGTGAGAATCGCCATGGACTGGTAGAAGGAAGGAGTGGCGGAAAACAGCAGGATGCTGGCGTGCCACACCACCACAGACCCGATCATCAATTTACCCACATGGCGCATGCTGCCAATCATGGCCCAACCCAGCGCCGCCGTCACCGCACCGATACCGAAGGCGAACAGCAGCCAGCCCAAGCCGGCGGAATCGACCCCCAATTCATCCCGGGCGAATATGGGCATCAATGTCGTGTGGAAGGTCCATCCCGAGGACTCGATGATCAGGGCCAATACCAGCGTCCCCCAAAGCACCTGTTGACCTTTGACGTACTTCAGTCCGCCTATCATGGTCCTGAGGACCGGTTCCGGGTCCCGGTGGCTGATGCTGCCCGACAGTCTTATATAGAGGGCCACCCAGCCGCTCAGGAAATACAGGGCCGCTACGGCGGCAAAAGCACCCTCTGGGCCGAAATCCTTGAAAAGGATCCCGCCCAAAAGCGGCCCGGCCAGCATGGCGATATTCCTGCCCAGTGTGTTGAACGCGGCGCCGTTGGCCAGGCGTTCGGGCGGCAGGGTGTCGGCCACCAGGGACTGGGCGGCAGGCATCTGGAACACACGTACCATCCCGGCGATCACCGCCACCCCGAATACGTGCCACGTCTCCAATAGACCGCTGAGGATCAGGGCCAGCATCACCAGGGAGAAGGCGGTCATAGAAAACTCCACGCCTGCCAGAAGACGGTGACGGGGGACGCGGTCGGCCACGGCGCCGGCGAATAGGGCCAGCACGTTCAGGGCCATCCGGGCCGCCGAAATCGCCCCCACCAGGAAAGGCGAGTCGGTCAGCGTGAGTACGAACCAGCCCAGGACCACCGCCTCCATCTGCGTGCCCATGGTCACCAGGGTGGTGGAACTCCAGACAAAGGAGAAATCTCGGTACCGGAAGACCGATAGCGGATACCCCGCCCGGACCGCGTTTGCGGTGAACTTCGACAATTGACTCCAGCCAAGGGCCCGAAATAACCAGGGTTGCGAGGATTATGGGCTAAACGTCTTCCACAGGGGACGTGGCTATGCCGTAGGTCCCGTAGAAAAAGTTGGCGTAGTGGGTCGATCCGCCGGTGACAAAGAGCAGGAACTGCTCGGGGCTCTCCAACGCTGGGATGGTGGCATCCGGGTCGTCCGCCAGGTGCTGCAGCTCTGGGTGGTGTAGCCAATTGCCGTCGGCGTCGGTGGGCATGCCGCCTACTCCCAGGGCAGACTGCAACGAGACCCGGCTGTTCTGGTGCAGCCACTCCTGGGCATCCTGCTTGCTCATGCCGGCTTCCGCCATGATGACGGCCCGCGATGGGCTGAGGAGAATGGGGTGGTACGGCCCCTGGTATGGGACCCGCTTATTGGTGTGGCCCACCTGGGCGGACTGCCAGCCCTTGATCCAAGAGCCTCCCCCGGAGTTGGGATAGAACATCATCGAGGCGATGTTGTTCAGCGTGTCTTCGTGGGTTTTGGACCGGGGGTCGATGATGGTGGTCGGGCCGGTGACTGTCACCACCGTCACCGCGCTCTCGTCGGCCTTGAAACCCCTGTCCACGTGGTAGGGCTGCCACGGGGAGACTTCCTCATTCTCGGCGATGCACATCCCGAACTTGGTGGGCAGACCGATGAAGTTGGGGTCTCCGGCGCCGGCGTTGCAGTAGCCGATGTTGATCAGGCATAGACGCAGGGCCCGGCCAATGGCGGTGTTGGCGCTGTTCACGACGCCGGGCCCCATGGCCGTGGTGCCGAAGTTTATACCGGCCTTCTTGGCCACGGGTCCGTTCACCAGAATTATGGGCGCTTCGGTATGGCCGGAGACCTGCATATCCCGGTGGTTCATCTCCGGTTTTGCCAGGCAGTCTATGGCGGCAAGCAGCACCGGGAACTGCTCCGGCCGGCAGCCGGCCATGACGGCGTTGATGGCGATCTTTTCCACGGTGGCCAACCCGAATCCCGGCTCCATCACCATGAGCACATCCTGGGGAGCCCGTTTGGTGCCCTTCAGCATCTGCTCCACGGCGGCGGGAGTGGGCGGAATGACCGGTATGCCGTCGCTCCAGTCGCGCTCGGTGAGGAACCGGTTCACGGCGTCCATCCCAGCAGGCGTCTCGTCCATGTCTACGGTGAAAGTCTCGGTCGCTTGACCTGCCGCCCTGGGACCCCTCTTGGCACCTGAGGACGCCGGGATGGTGGTCAGGGCTTGGATGATGCCGTCTATCTGCTCGTCCACCATCCGGTGGATGAAGTCGGCCTGCTGCCCTGTGGTGGCGTGGGGGATGGTCACGAACTGGGCGTTCGGCTGACCCCAGCCATCCACGCAGGACTGCCAGGCCCTGGCGAAACTCCTGGCGGCGATGCCCACGGCGGGGACGCCGGCCCGTTCGATGGCCACCATGTCATGGGCAAGCCACGACGTGCAGCCCCCTCAATGGGCGGTGGCGCCAATCATGGCGTCAACCTCGGTCGCGATTCGGGCTGCCTCTTCTTCGTCTATGTGGGTGCCACGGCTGAGGGCGGGGCGTCCTGACCGGAGCTCGCCGCCGTATCTTTCAAACTTCACGCCGGAGAAGCGTTTGGCGATGTGTTCGGCCGCACGGTCCACCGCGATATCCGCTCCGCCGGTCATGTTGTTGTAGAGCCCAATGGTCTTGCCTTCGAGGCTGGACAGGCGAGGGGCGGGCGGGACCTTGAAATCGACTCTGTCCGCGGCGGGGGACATGATCTGTAACTTCATATTCTGTTGCTCCTCGCTGTTCATGGAAGGCTTGGCTGGCTGTACGTATGGGAGCGTAGTCCGCGCGGAAAGTATCGTCAAGCGCACTTACTTGGCCGAACCCAACTCCCAATTGACGCCCCTGCCCGCCATGGGTATATTCGTGCTCAAAGACGCGGCCTCGGTTTCCGGCGGCGGGAAACCAGGGAGGGAATATTGGCCCCGAACCAAGAACAATTCACGGCGACCCCCGGTTCGTTGGAAGGCGTCCGGGTTTTGGATTTCACCTGGGTGAGGGCGGGTCCCTGGGCCACCCGCTGGCTCGGAGCCCTGGGAGCCGAGGTGATCAAGGTGGAATGGCCGCTGAACGAAAGGGGCCGGACCACCGGATTCTCGCCTCCGGGCATGGAGCCCAATCTCAACACCGCCACCAACTTCAACGACACCAACGCCAACAAGAAGGGCATCACCGTGAATCTCCGCTCGGAGAGGGGCCTGGAGATAATCAAAAAGTTGGTGGCCGTCTCCGACGTGGTCGTCGAAAACTTCAGCGCCAGAGCCCTCCAGAGTTGGGGCCTGGGCTATGACGAGTTGAAGAAGATCAAGCCGGACATCGTCTACGTCTCCCAGTCCGGGTTCGGGCACACCGGCCGGCACCGAGAGTACCTGACCATGGGCCCCATCGCCCAGGCTTTCTCCGGATTGACATTCCTGTCCGGCTTGCCGGGCGAGCAGCCCGCGGGTTGGGGATGGTCCTACCTGGATGACACCGGCGGTATGTACATCGCCTTCTCCACCATGACCTCCCTATACCGCCGGAACATGACCGGCCTGGGCCAGCACGTTGACCTCTCCCAGATGATTGTCGGCGTGACCCTGAACGGGTCTGCCCTGCTGGACGCCACCGTGAATGGCCGCTCCTCACGGAGGGAGGGATATCCCCCCGGCAACCGCGCCTATTGGCCCGGCACACCGGTACTCAACAACTACCGGGGGCCGACAACGGCCCCCCACAATGCCTACCGGACCAAGGGCGGCGGCTACAACGACTGGTGTGCCATTGCCTGTTTCTCCGATGAGGATTGGCGGCGTTTGGTCGGAGTCATGGGCTCTCCCGCATGGGCGGTTGCCGCCAAGTTCAACACCCTGAGCGGCCGGCTCCAGCATCAAGAGGAGATGGACCAGGGCATCCAGGAGTGGGCCCAGGGTCTGGAAAAATACGAACTGATGGAGCTGTGCCAGAAGTCGGGCGTGCCCGCCATGCCGGTACAGAGCACTGGAAACAGGGTAGACGACGACCCCCAGCTGAGGCATCGGGGACTGTATTCCGAGCTCGACCATCCGGTGGTGGGCAGTTGGAAATTCCAGAACGCCCCCTTCAAACTCTCTGAGACCCCGGCCTTCAACCACCTGCCGGCGCCGCTAATCGGCCAGCACAACCAGGAGATTTTCGAGGGTATGTTGGGCCTCAGCCACGAGGAGTTTGTTTCCGGCTATGAGGACAACACCTTTTGGCCCGCGACCCTGGATCGCTATCCCTACATGGACGAGATGATAGAGGGAGACCCTCTGCCCTTCACCGGACCGGGTACTGGCCGGAACAACGGGAAGGTAATCTCGGCCGGCCAGGAAGACCGGCAACAGGGCCCGCTCTCCGGTTTGCGGGTCTTGGAGTTGGCCGATGAGAAGGGCCAATACTGCGGGAAACTGATGGCCGACCTGGGCGCCGAGGTCATCAAGATAGAACCAACCGCCGGAGAGAACGCCAGGTCTGTGGGCCCTTTCTTGGACGACCTGCCCCACCGAGAACGCAGCCTTTATTTCTGGCACTACAACACCTCTAAACGGGGCATCACCCTGAACCTGGAGACCGAGGACGGGCGCGACCTATTCAAGAGGCTGGCGGCTACCGCCGACGTAGTTCTGGAGACCTTCGACGCCGGGTATCTGCCATCCCTAGGCCTGGGATATGAGGAACTGAAAAAGTCCAACCCCAAACTCATCATGTGCTCCCTGACATCCTTCGGACAGACCGGCCCCTGGCGGGACTTCCGGGCCGGAGACCTGCTCCACTTGGCCGCTGGCGGACAGATGGGCTGCTGCGGGTACGACAGTGAACACGTCTCAGGGGACATCCCCATAGCGCCGGGCGGCGGCAACGCCTGGCACATCGGCAGCCATTACGCCTACATGGCCATCGTCGCCGCGCTGATGCACCGGACCGGTTCGGGGGCCGGGCAGTACATCGACGCCTCGGTCCACGACGCTTGCGCTCTCACCACCGAGATGCACGTCAACACCTTCATCTACCAGGGTAAAGTTGTGCAACGCCAGACCGGCAGACACGCTGCAGTCACACCCACAGCTTTGAGTCAACTGCTCTGCAAGGACGGCAAGTACGTCAATGCCTCGGCTTCCAGGGTTACGTTCCGGCAATTCCCGGCCCTGGTTGAGTGGTTGGACAGCCACGGCATGGCCGATGACCTGGGTGACGAGAAGTACCAGGACCCCAAGGTTTTCGCCGCCAGCACAACGCACATCGAAGACGTGGTCATCAGGTTCGCCGCCAGCTTGACCCGGGACGAGATTGCCCACGGGGGCCAGGAACGGGGATTCAACTGGGGCGCCATCCGCTCGGCGGACGAGCTGGTGGACGAAGGCCACCTGAACGACCGTGGCTTCTGGGTGGATGTTGACCATCCGGAGCTGGGGCGTACCTTCAAGTATCCCGGCGCCGCCGGTATCTACAACGGGTCGCCCTGGCGGATCTCGACCCGGGCGCCGTTGGTCGGCGAGCATAACGAGGAGATCTACTGCGGGGGTCTGGGTCTGAAGAAAACGGACCTGGCTTACCTGGCCGAAGCGGGCGTGCTCTAGGAGAGGTTAACCGCTGGCTTTGGAAATGGCGCTGATCCGGATTCCCAGGCCGGGTTCAATGTTGAAGTTGACCCGGTTTCCGGTCATGGCTTCGGCGTTGCTGACTTTGAAGACTTCCAGCACATTGTTGATGCGGCTGCCCGTCTTCTCGGCCTCCAATCCCAGGTAGACGTCGGCCAGAGAGCGGACGCTGAGCAGCCCGCCGTCGGCCATAGAGTCGGGGTTGGCCGCGATGACTATGGAATGTCCCGCGTTGCCCAGCGCTTTGCACTTTTCCAGGAAGTTGATTACCGCCTCTTCCTGCTCCCCAGTCACGATGCCGGTCAGGTCGTCGATAATCACGAACTGGGCTTCGGAGAGTCCGGCCACGATGTGCCCGACCAACTCCGCCAGACCGCCGGTCTTCCGGCCGGTGGAGTCCCGGAGCGGTATGGCGCATATGTTCAACCGCCCGTCCGCCACGTGGGCCGCCGGGTCCATGCCCAATGACGCAAACTGGGTGACCAGGGCCGCCGGACTGCGCTGGGAGCACAGGTAGGAAACCCGGTACCCACCGTTGAGGCCGGCGTGGGCAAAGTGCTGGGAGAGCACGCTCTTCCCTGTGGACGGCCCTCCTTCTATGCAGGACAGTCCCTCACGGGGAACACCCCCACTCAGTTTGAGGTCCAGTAGCGGGTTTCCAGTGCTCAGAAATACCGAGTCATACTTCTCCACTTCGACGGACTTCGGAGGGTTGATGATGTCTTCGCCCCAATCAAAGGTGAAGGGCGTTTCCGGTCTGTTCTCCGCCTCAGTAACCACCTCGTCGCGGGGTCCGGGGTCTACCGTATCTGGGTCCCCATCCATGGGAGGGGTATCTTGTACCTCCGACCTTTCCACCTTTTTGACATTCACGGCCGGTTCACCGGCGGGTTTCGCCGCTACAGTCTTGATGTTGGGGTTGGCCGATCTTTCGATACCGGCGGCGCTGCTAGTCGTTTCGGCTACGCCGCCCCCGTCGTCGTCGGCTGCCAGGCCCGGCGGGGTTGCGTCGCCCGGCCCGTCTCCGGAGACATTTTTTGCCGGCGCTTTCTTGTTGACTTGTTTCTGCTCCACAATCAGGTCAGGCCTGCCGGCTTCCCGAAAGGCAACCCTGATGACCGCCGGGATTGTGCCGATTCTCCAGGGCTTGGAAACATAGTGGGTCGCCCCCAGGTCCAAAGCTTTCTCTTCGTTATCGATCGCCGCCTCTGCGGTAAGCAAGATCACTGGTATCTGGGCCGTCTGGTCGTTGTGCTTAAAGACCTTCAGGACTTCCAGACCTTCCATCACCGGCATGATCTGGTCGAGAATCACCAGGTCTGGCTGCTGGGTGTAGACCCGCTCCAGCGCGACGGCGCCGTTTTCGGCCTCCACTGTCTCGTATCCGACGGCGGTCAGTTCGGCGGTGACCAGCATTCTGATACGGCTGTCGTCGTCGACGACCAATATTTTAGTCATATCTACGCGATTTCAAGGTCCAAATTCGGGAAACAGGGGCCCCCTACATTAATGAGGCACCTTCAATTGTTTCATCCGCGGTGCGTCCGGCTAAGTGACATCCAGCCCGCTTCGAGTATCTGTCTGGGCCCCTTCCGAGGTCCCAGAGGCTCCCGGGGGTGGCCCAACAGGTCACGGCGGCGGCGATTCACGGGAATATCGGGTCATACGGCGGCCCAAGCTGTCAATCAGGGGTGTTGTTCTGGCATAATGGCCTGGCCAACCTCCAGAGGGGAATTTCCCATTCGGAGAATCCGGTCGCCATCGCAGAGGGGGAGTAGATATGGCGGAGGCCCACACACATCACGATCACCATGACCATCACGCCCACGAAGAGGCCAAGGGCGTTCGCAGCACCGCCCAGTTCATCCTGACCGGACTCAGCGGCGGTCATGGGGTTTTCCACTGGTTCAGTCAGAGCTTCTTTGTGATGCTGCCCGAGGTGGTGGCCACGTTCTCACTCAGCGGCCTACAAGTAGGTGCGATCGCGACAACCAGAGAGGTCGTCTCAGGCATCATCGCCCTCCCCGGTGGAGTAGTCACCGACATGCTCCGCCGCCACTGGGGCACCGTGTTGACCGCATGTATGGCCCTGTTCGGCATCGGCTGGCTGATCATGGGCACGTCGCCGGTCTACCCGGTCCTGCTGCTGGGAATGGCCATCGTGGCTGCTGCCGCCTCCATGTGGCACCTGCCGGCCACGGCTGCACTTTCCCACCGGTTCAGCCACCACCGTGCCTCCGCCCTGTCCATCCACGGAGTGGGCGGCAACATCGGCGATGTGTTGGGACCCGCCCTGACAGGCGTGCTCCTGCTGACATTGAGTTGGCGGGGAATCCTAAGCATCTATGCGGCCGTGCCGATCTTCCTGGCCTTTCTGGTGTTCTGGGCCTTTCGCGATATCGGCCACTCCGGCACGGAGAACGCCCGCCCCGCCCGTTTCCGGGAGCAGATGGCAAATACCAAGGAATCGTTCCGGGAGCATCCCCGTTTGTGGGGAATCATGGCTGTGGCCGGGCTTAGGGGCATGGCCAACGTGGCCTTCCTCCCCTTCTTGGCCCTGTACCTGGGCCTGGACGAAGAACTGGGGCTGGGCAACGCTTCATTGGGACTGCACATCGCCCTTCTGGTGGGAGTTGGCGTCTTCGCAACGCCGGTCACCGGCTACATCTCCGACCGGCTGGGCCGGAAGTTGGTGCTCATCCCGGGGTTGATCGGTCTTTCAGCCCTGAC
>CEUS01122008.1_pt1 | contig 18739 bp, 12 predicted proteins | sample 427031 | NCBI WGS metagenome assembly CEUS01 (sample SAMEA2622837, study PRJEB7988) | marine metagenome | biome: marine biome (ENVO:00000447); feature: marine epipelagic mixed layer (ENVO:xxxxxxxxx); material: "saline water (ENVO:00002010), including plankton (ENVO:xxxxxxxx)" | depth 140 m | reverse complement strand
GTCCAACTCAAGGTCGTCGAGCCCGCCAGCCTCTGTCCGCGCAAAGTAATTATCCGGCCCGACCAAAACATCGATCTCTTCGAGCCAGTTCTGGTTCATATAGCCGAACAGAAGGTTATATGAGCCGTCCTCATTGATCTCAAAACCTTCGTACGCAGGGGCGACGGTTTGGCCTTTCGTATACGAAAGCTGAGCTTCGGCATTCGCTAACGGCGTGAGCATTACCAAAAACAACAGCAGGCAGCTAAGGGGACTCGCCCCTACCGCGAGCACTTTGACCATCTGATTCATCTGCCTTCCTTACCGTGCTTCTATCAGGTCACTGGTAGCTGGTCAATCTCCCGGCGGCTGATCGCCATCCTCAACTACGGGCGATGGCACATCAAGCGTGTGCAGGCAGAGCGGACATCCGATCACGTGATCATTCTTGGTCAAGCCAAAACGTTCAACTCGTTCATTCATCTCCGCCAGGAACTCCTCGTCGCTCATGCTGACCTGCATGCCTAGGTCGATGAACATGTTGGACACAGAGCGATTCCCCGATCCCGACCAATTCCGCGGGTCCGGGACATTCAAGTTCGTCTCCGTATTGTTCATGTAGCCGGTGATGTGAAGGATCGTTCCCTTCGGGAGAAGCGGCTGGTATCCGTCTTCAAATGGATAGCCACGGACCCAGTTATGGTCGTAGCCCACGCAGCTAATCGTCTCAACATTGAATCCCCAGATGGCCTCCAGACACATCCGCTCGCCTGGCGCGTGCAGGTGAGGCTCGAAGGTCACGAGCTTCGTGTGTTGTTCCAGCACCTCATAGGCGTGTAACTCTTGGCCATTCCGCTGTGCCTGAATATCAATATCCATCCCGTTACCGAGAACGACACGTGCCGGCGGGTATTGCCGCTCATAGCCTTCGGGGTGGAAGCGGAATCCAATTAGAAGCCTTCCACGTGTGTCTCGACCACTTGAGTGCAGGTGCACCGAGTTGGTCACAAACGTGGAGTTCGCATGCAGAAGCCTGCCACCCTCTGGGTCGAAGATGTCGGGGTTCCTGCCTACTTCGTGCACAGGCCAACCAGTCGACTCGCCGCCGCCAAAAGCGCTGAGCGTTGGGTCTTCGCCTTCATCAAGTACCCGAGTGCTCCAAATCATGTGGTGGAAGATGTATCGACCACCCACCGTCTCACGCCCCGTATCTGTCGGATCGATATCGTTTACCTCTCTGATCTCAACCGACTTCACGTACCGATCTTCGTCGAGCGGAATTGGTACACTCGCGATTTCACCCCACCAATCCGGAGCTCCTGCCTCCATAAAAATTTCTTCCGTCTCCACAATTAGATCTGGCTCACCAGCTTGCCATGAATTGGTACGGTCCTTCCATTCGATCGGCTCAGGTAGATGAGCTGGATCACCTTCTGGCATCCCATTGTCTACCCAGGCTGCGACCGCAGCGATCTCCCAGTCACTTAGGGACGGATCATCCTTAAAGTGCTGGATCCCAATGTCTTTCTCGACATACCACGGCGGCATCGCTCCAGCTCTGTCACGAATGCCCGTGCGGTGCTTGATCCGAGAAGCGTAGCGGCGCACTTGCTCGTACGTCTGAAGGGCCATCGGAGCGACGCCTGTCGCGTTGTGGCAATTCTGGCAGCTCCGCTGAAGGATCGGGGCGATTTCCCGGCTGTACGTGACGTCTGAAAGCGCAACTTCCTCCTGGGCCTCAGCACTATGGGCAAATACGAGCCCAAGCGCGGCCAGTGTGAAACAGGCACTTCCTATACTGATGCCCCAACCGGTTGTCGATCTAAGCGTCATTTGGCGCTCCTTCAATGGAACTCACCAGAAGCCTGGAGGGGCCCAGGAACACAAGAACCCCTATAAGAAGTCAAAGTAATGCAGGGATGCAGATTCTACCACTCAGTCGTGTAGTGACTCACAGGTCAAGGTGAACTCAACCCTCCCTTATGGAGGTGCCCGTGCAACGCTTCCGCAAGAGCTGCGTTGGAGGTGGATCGAGCTGATGTGCCCTAGCCTCTCTAAACTTCTGTGACCCGAATGCTGAGTAGCCCCGGCGAGGATTCCTAATCCTCCAGCGAAGCCCTGAAGATCTTTAAGGGCCTACTAGACTTATATTACTCCGAGTCTGCGAACCCCCACTGGGCTCCAGAAAAGCAGAAGGAATTTACAGAGAGGACCTGATGAAGCAGAGCACTGTGTACATCGTGTCAGGCACCGCCGCGACAATCGCCTGTGCAGCATCATTCGGTGCGGGATTGATCGCACAGCAGTCTTTGGAGGGCGGACTCTTTGAAAGCAGGCCGGGGGGGACGCAGGTAGAGGTGCTCTTTGACGGTGGTAGTCGGGGGGTGGGCGTTGATGTCGGTGTGATCACCTTTCCACCCGGCAACAATTCTGGTGATCATGAGCACCCCCAGACCGAAATTTTCTACGTATTAGATGGGGCTCTAGAGCATGTCGTGAACGGAGAGAGCATAATCCTAGAACCGGGCATGCTAGGTCACGTCCAGCCTCCGGATCTCGTCAATCACATTACGGCACCGAATGGTTCCCCCACTCGGGCAGTTGTGATTTGGTCACCCTCAGGCGGGGCAGAGCGCATAGCATCCCGCTGGAATCGGTTGAGGTAACCCCTTATTAATAAGAAGTACTCAGGTAGGGCTAAGGGCAGTTCTCACTGACGATTCTATCGACCCGAACGAACTCACGATCAGGGTAACTTGCGAATCCTGAGTTGCGGTACCGAATGAAGAAAGTCAGCATAAGAGCCAGCACTACCGGACTTGGTGCACGATGGTTGGAAAGAACTCTTTTCTCACCATACGTCTACACACCCGCCAGTTGGAGTTCACCTAATGGTTTTCTGCCGCTCCCCCCGTTTTTTCGCAATAGCCTCCGTCGCTTTCATGGCAATAGCTGCGCCCACGCTCGCGGCGCAAGCAGGGTACAAGCTCCCACCTCAGGAGATCATCGACATTCTCGATGCACCGCAAGCACCCGGTGTGGAAGTGAGCCCGGATGGCAACTGGTTGGTACTGAGTCATCGGCGCAGCATGCCCTCTCTAGCCGACATGTCCCAGCCGGTACTGCGCATTGGAGGGAGGAGGATAAACCCGGCCACCAACGGGCGGTTCAACCCTAGCCTCACAACCGGCTTTTCCATCATGCGGGTCGCCGATGGCTCTCAAAGAAGGGTCGCGCTGCCCTATGAGGATGGTTGGGGCAGAGCATCGATTTCACCCAACGGCCAGAGCTTCTTCATGACTCGAGCGACTTCTCAGGGAACCGAACTCTGGGTGGGCAACCTCGAGTCCACAACCGCCCAGAGAATCTCAGACGTTCAGCTTAACGCAGCACGAGGAACCGCCTGTACCTGGATGCCCGATTCACAGCAGTTGCTCTGTCACTTAGTAGACCCCTCGCGGGGGGACGCACCAGTAGCGCCTCTAGTGCCATCCGGTCCTATTATTCAGGAGACGATGGGCGTGATGGGAACGATCCGGACCTATCAGGATCTCCTCAAAACACCGTTTGATATAGTACAGTACGACTACTATATGACGTCTATTCCGACCCTCATCAATATCGATAATGGAGGCTCAACACAGATCGCAGAGCCCGCGATTTACGCCTCATTCTCTCCTTCGCCTAGCGGAGAGTACTTCTTGGTCCGAGAGCGGATTAAGCCCTACTCCTACCTGGTCCCTGACGGTCGCTTTCCGGAGGATATTTCCATCGTGACCCAAGACCGGCAAGTGATTCGTCAGCTGCCTGATAAGTCACTCCAAGAGGCGGTCCCTATAGGAGGAGTCTCTGTTGGGCCTCGCGATTTGGCTTGGATGGATAGTGAGCCACACACCATCACCTACCTTGAGGCTTTAGACGGAGGTGACCCTAATACGACAGTGGAACATCGTGATCGACTGATCCGATTGGAGCTTGAAGGAGCCCCCCGGGAGATGCTGCGGACGGAATATCGCTTTGCCGGTCTTTCGATATCCGACAGCGGTACCGGTTTCCTCTCTGAATACGATCAGCCGTCTCGAACCCGCCGCCTATGGCAGATGGCCATAGACGACACCTCCGATAAGAAACTCCTTTGGGAGAGAAACTCTGAAGATCGCTACGGAGACCCGGGAACGCCGCTGGCGATGGAAGACGACCAAGGTCACCGTCTCGTTCGCCAGAATGGAGACTGGATTTTCCTGACCGGAGATGGAGCCTCAGATCAAGGGGATCGGCCTTTCCTCGATCGCTATAACATAGAGACCGGTGAGTCTGAAAGACTCTGGAGAGCGGGAACCGATAGTTATGAGATAATGGTCTCACCACTGGACGATGAAATCACGCGCATCCTGACCCGGTTTGAATCCAAGGCCGAACCACCGAATTATTACGTTCTGGACCTAGGCAACGGCCAACGCACCGCCTTGACTCACTTTCCGGATCCACATCCCCAGCTCTCAGGCATTGAAAAAAGGTTTGTTACATACGAACGCAGCGATGGTGTTCAGCTGTCTGCCACTCTTTTACTGCCGCCGGATTACCAAGAAGGCCAGCGCCTTCCCGTGGTAGTTTGGGCCTACCCACGGGAGTATTCAAATGCTGCGGTGGCTGGGCAGGTTCGAGGTAACCCCAACCGCTTTACCAGAGTTGATGGCACTTCCCATCTGTTTTTTCTGACCCAGGGATATGCGGTATTCGATGCAGCTACGATGCCCATTGTCGGCGGGAATTTGGCCAACGACACGTACGTGGAGCAACTTGTCGCATCCGGACAAGCGGCCGTGGACAAACTCGTAGATCTGGGAGTGGCAGATCGTGATCGTATCGGGATCGGAGGTCATAGCTACGGGGCCTTTATGACGGCCAACATACTTGCCCACTCTGACGCGTATAGAGCAGGAATTGCCCGCAGCGGAGCTTATAATCGAACCCTAACGCCCTTCGGCTTTCAGAACGAACGCAGAACCTACTGGGAGGCACCTGAAGTCTACTTCAACATGTCACCGTTCATGGCGGCTGATAAAGTAAACGAACCCATTCTGATGCTTCATGGCGTGGCAGATAACAATTCAGGTACGTTCCCGATTCAATCCGAACGGATGTACGGTGCCCTCAAGGGTAATGGTGCTACCGCACGCCTAATCATGTTGCCGAATGAGAGTCATGGTTACCGGGCCAGGGAGTCGGTAATGCATACCTTGGCTGAACAAGTGGAGTGGTTCGACACGTATGTGAAGAACGCCGCGCCCAAAAGCCCTCTGTTCTAGCCAGTCCGGAAGGGCCACAAGGCGGCTCTCTAGCGTTTGCTCTGTACCAACCTCTTTAAGTGTTAGAGCACCACTTACATTTATCGCTCTGTATCCGAGAGGTCGTCGGGGTAAAATTCGTTTTACACCGGCACATCTTTCAACATACCGCCAATACATGGAACCCAGGGAGCACAAGTGACGCCGGCAATGGTCTTCGTACTAGCCTTAACGGTCTGTGCGTTGGTTCTGTTCGTCACAGAGAAGTTCTCCCCCGACATCGTGGCGATTCTCGTCCTGATCCTATTGCTAGTCTTCCGCGTGCTCACACCTGCGGAGGGGCTGGCTGGATTCGCCAACACCGCCACTGTCACAGTCGGGGCGATGTTCGTACTCAGCGCCGGGATGTTCCGGAGCGGCGCGGTGAACTTCGTCAGCAAAGCGCTCGGAAGACTAGCGCGACACAGCCCGCCGCTGATGCTATTCGCCCTGATGGTGGGCGTGGGCGTGTTGTCGTCGTTCCTGAACAATACCGCTGCAGTGGCGATCCTGATCCCCGTCGTGATCGTCGTGGCGCAGCGAGCGAAGACCAGCCCCTCAAAGCTGCTGATGCCTCTCTCCTTCGCTTCCATGTTCGGTGGCATGTGTACGGTGCTCGGCACATCGACCAACATCCTGGCGAGCTCGATTGCCGAGGAGGCAGGTCTCGGAGCTTTCGACATGTTCGAGTTCACCAAGCTGGGCGTCATTTTCTTCGGCGTCGGCGTCGCCTACATGATGACCATAGGGAGAAGGCTCGTTCCTGATCGCCGCGGGCAGGGCGATTTGACGACGAGCTTCGGTTTGGGCGACTATCTGACCGACCTCGTATTGCAAACCGAATCGAAGTCGGTCGGCCATTCGCTGGCAGCGGCGCCGCTGGTGAAAGAGCTCAACATCGACGTTCTCCAGATCCTACGGGGTGAGGAAGCTCTACGGCCGACTCCCGAGACGGTCCTTCGCGAAGGTGACGTGCTTCGCATCCAGGGCGATCTGCGCACGATCAACGAACTGAAGGGCCGCACTGGAGTGACCTTTGGAATGGGTACGAAGTGGCGGGACGAGCACCTTCACTCCACGGATACGAGATTGGTTGAGGCCGTGGTGGGGCCCAGCTCACCGCTGGCCGGAACGTCCCTCGCGGAGTCACGTCTACGAGCAAACTACGGAGCCTCGGTTCTAGCGATCCGACAGCACGGAACAATCAGGCATAGTCAGTTCAAGAATATCGCACTGGTGCCGGGTGACGCGCTCCTCATCGACGTACCAAAAGACCAGATTGAGCACCTCACCCAGCAGCGTGTATTCTTGGTAGTCTCCAAAGCTGGCATCCCACGTTTTGACTGGCGCAAGGCCAGCAAGGCGGTGGCAATCGTGATGGCTGTCGTCGTCACCGCGGCAACAGGGCTACTGCCGATCGTGGCCGCAGCAGCTACCGGCGCCTTGATGATGGTGCTCAGCCGCTGCATCTCGATGGAGGAGGCTTACGGGGCGATCGAGTGGAACGTGCTCTTCCTGCTAGCTGGCATGCTTTCGCTGGGCGCTGCCATGGAAAAGACTGGAGCTTCGACAATGCTAGCGCGCGGGATGATCGACAGCGTGGGAGAGTTCGGCCCACTCGCACTAGTCGCTGCGTTCTTTGGCGCCACCATGCTATTGACGGAAGTAATGTCGAACAACGCTACCGTGGCGCTGCTACTCCCGATCGCGATCACCGCCGCACAAGCGATCGACGTAGACCCGCATGCCTTTATGTTCGCCGTCGTTTTTGCAGCTTCGTCGAGCTTCATGACGCCGGTCGGCTATCAAACCAATACAATGATCTATGGGCCAGGCCAGTACCGATTTAAGGACTTCGTTCGTGTAGGCGCCCCGCTCAACCTCATATTCTGGGCCCTGGGCACGCTCTTGATCCCCTGGTTCTGGCCTCTCTGAGCGAAACCACCAGTAGCTCCGATGATCCCGATCTAGACTAGATTTCAACGTGGTTCGTCGCGGGGCTGCATTTGACGATGAGAATGAACGCAGGGCGGTTCACTCGCCTGATGAATGCCCTGTGTTTCACTGGGATATGTGATGGCTGACAAAAAGCTCTCGAAGGCCTTGGCATGAGTCTTGGCCCGAGACCCTCTTCGAAGGATATGATCGCCGGCGTCGGGGTGGCGTTGATTCTGATCCCCCAGAGCATGGCGTACGCGGAATTGGCAGGCCTTCCAGCCCGTCACGGGCTGTTCGCCGCCGCATTGGGACCACTGGCTGCGGCCTTTTTCGCATCCTCACCCTATCTCCAGACAGGCCCCGTCGCCCTCACTGCCCTACTCACTCTGGGGGCGCTTGTCCCTGTAGCCGTTCCGGACTCGGCCGAGTACGTGGGGTTCGCTGCGCTCCTAGCCCTCGTGGTTGGGATCGTGCGTGTGCTGGTAGGGGCGCTGAGAGGCGGTTGGATCTCCTACCTCATGTCGCGGCCGATGTTGGACGGGTTTGCGTCGGGCGCCGCGATCCTCATCATTTGCTCCCAGCTCCCGGGCGTATTCAGTGTCGAGGCGAGCGGGAACGGGGTCCTCAGCCGAGCCCTCTCAGCCATCCTTCATCCCTCAGATTGGGAACAAGCTTCCTCGCTCCTCGCGATCCTCACACTCCTAATCGTGATTGGGAGCCGACGGCTGAATCCGCTCGTTCCCGGGGTATTGATCGCGACGGTTGTGGGCCTATCGTTCTCTCTCGCGACGGATTACGGAGGGCCCCGGCTCGGCGATGTCGATGCGGGGCTTCCGAATCTCTCCCTCGCACTTCCGTGGGCGTCCCTTCCCGCTCTCATCCTTCCCGGTATCGTGATTGCGCTCGTGGGCTTCGCCGAGGCCGCTTCGATCTCAAGGATCTATGCGACCAAAGAGAGGATGCGGTGGAATCCGGACCAGGAATTCATCGGCCAAGGTGCCGCCAATATCGCAGCGGGCCTGTTCGGGGGGATTCCGGTTGGTGGATCCTTCTCTCGGAGCAGCCTGAACTACTTATCCGGTGCGCGCACTCGGTGGAGCGGACTGGTGACGGGCACGGTGGTCTTTGTTTTCCTGCCCTTCGCGCACCTGCTCGCGCCGCTCCCCCGCTCGGTTCTCAGCGCGATCGTCATCGCGGCGGTCGTTCCCCTGATTCGGGTACGTCTGTTGGTCTCACTTTGGAAAACATCCCTACCTCAAGCGATCGTGGGATGGCTCACCTTTTGTTTTACGATCATACTCTCCCCGCATGTCGAGCAGGCCGTGATTCTAGGCATCCTCGCGGCAGTTGCCGTCCATATTTGGCGGGAGCTTGAGCCGGGTGTGGAATTCTGGGTCGAAGGAGCCACTTTGCATGTCAAGCCGAGCGGTGTCCTCTGGTTCGGTTCGGCGGATTTCCTCGAGGAGACCGTCGCGCGGCGCTTGGCCCTTGCTCCGGAGGCGGAACGACTGATGATCCATCTTGATGGCCTCGGTCGAATCGACCTCACGGGTGCCCAGGTACTCCGCGAGCTCATGGACCAACTTCGAGAGGGGGGGCTCGATGTGGAGATAAAGGGGGTCCCGCCACACGCCATGCGTATTCTCAACGCGGTGATGGGTCGAATGGACTGAGACTGATCATGTGAGAGAGCCTTGGGGCCCGGAGCCAACTCCGCTGCGATCACATTTCGGGGGTGGGAGCCGGCAAGACGCGGCTCCGGCTCCACTCACAGGACCAGCCGTAGCGCCAATGCCGATGCGCAGCGGAACACGTCGATACACTCCCCATCGCTATCACAACCGTGCACTCAATCGACGTGGACCCGAGTGCGTTCATATTCGCGTCGTCTTCTGATTTCATGTCACCGCTTGGCTATCAAACGAATTGCCAATGCATACCTTGACTGAACAAGTGAAGTGCTTCGATAGGTATGTGAAGAACACGGATCCTAGAAATATTCTGTTCTAGCGCCCCGGCGGGGGCCTAGGGCGTCTCTAAATAACGCAGGATTCTTATGATTGAGGGAGACTTGATGGCTATCCACGGATCTACATTCAACCCCCCAAAGAGCGCCTCGTCCATCCTTTCTCTGCTGCTCCTCTGTACGCTTCCCGCCATTGTATCCGGACAGGTGCTGGGACCAGAACACGGCACACTCGTCATCAGCGGTGGAGGCGAGACTACAAGCCATATTATCGACCGTTTCATCGAGCTGGCTGGTGGCCCAAACGCACCGATCGTGGTCGTTCCTACGTCCGGGCGTAACGACGAGGACTATCACAACTTCTGCCCTTGCCTGCGCCGATTCCGTGAAGCTGGAGCAACGAACCTGAGTGTAATGCATACGCGAGACCGGGAGGTGGCAAACACCGATGTGTTTGTGGAATCATTGCGCCAGGCACGTGGGCTCTGGTTCAACGGTGGCAGCCACTGGCTTCATACCGACGCCTACCTCGATACGAAGGTCCACGAAGAACTTATTGCGCTGCTTGATCGGGGTGGAGTGATCGGGGGAGGTTCGGCAGGCGCCCACGTACAGGGCGAGATTATGAATGTGAGTCGGTCACCCGAGCGAGAGTTCTCGGAGCGCAGGCTTCCGCGGGAGGACTGGCGCCGAGGATTTGGGTTCTTGCGCGGCGTAATCATTGACGTGCACGTCTTGGTCCGAAACAGGCAGTTCGACATGGTCGGTGTTATGAATGAGCATCCGGACATGCTCGGCATAGCCATAGATGAGAATACCGCCATCGTAGTTCGAGGCGACGAATTCGAGGTGATAGGTACGAGCTACGTGATCATCCACGACAATCAGCGAACGATCCCCCCCGACCCGCCTGAGACATGGCGTACAGTCGGCGGCCCGTTCTACTTCTTGAAGCCGGGAGACACGTACGATCTTCTGACAAGAGAGGCGTTCCGTCCCAGCATGACTCAAGAGCCTATCGCCCGAGTGGCTCCGGAAGCCGTGAGGGGTCCGGGACCCTAGGGCCTGACCCCTTCCAAAAGGTCTGTTAGTTACTAGAGGGCGAGTGCGGCACTGGGGTGACGGTTATTGGGAAAAGAGGCCTGTCTCAGTTACCAACTTACTTGCCCTTCGCCCACTTTAACTTGCCTCTGTCTCTCGCGTCTGGGCCATGCGCGCTTCTCGCTCCCGAGTGAGGTGCGGGACAATACCTAGCATCCGCTGGGCCAGCATGACTTGGCCGCGGTGATGCATCTCATGCTCCTTCACCGATAGGATCATCTCTAACCGGCTCTTGGGCGGCTGAGAAAATTCTGGTGGAAATGAGACGGTCTCAGCCAGGAACTCGTCGGAGACGCCATCGAGAAAGGTCGGCCATGTCTCGTCCTCGAGCATCGTGATCACCTGGCTCTTCGTTCGGGGTTCCGCTTCTTTTGCCTCAAGCTCGGACATTATCGCTGGGAAGTCGAAGCCCACCATGCTGGATCGCTTTTCTACGGCGTGAATCTGATGCTGAAACCGATAGCTCAGCGCGATATGGGCCAGCAGCTTTTCGACGCTTCGGCAATCCGGCGTCGGGCGAAAGTCGTACTTGTCTTGTGGAATGTCTCGCGCCGCTTCCAGGGTGTTCTTTCGAACGGTGCGAAAGCTCTGCGCGAGTTCCTTGGATCCATAGTGGGCCATGCATTAATTCCTATTGGCGAAGAAACTAGGGGCTAGTCGCTGTCAGTTTCGAAAATTTGATCTGCCCGATATCTAACCTCACCCCATACAGATGGGCCGTCTAAAGTAATATCAAAGTCTTCGATGTAGTTGGGTCGCAGAGGAGAGTCATTCAAGGGCAGAGGCATTGCTGAACTGTAGCTCACTATAGCCTGAGATTGTTTACTGATTGCAAGACCCTCATCGTCCCAGAAATAGATATAAGTGCGACACGTCGAACTGTGTGATTCCCTCCATTTCGCACTCTGCCCCAAAGACACGGACATCTCCGAACACTAAGGGTTCGGCCTTAACATTAAATGCAAAAGCTTCTATGAGAGCCTCAGTAGCTCGCATCCTGAAGCTGAATGACGATACCGTCCGGGTCCGTGAAGAAGAGCTCTGGCGTGTCACCTTCTGGGTCACCCAACTCCCCGCTCCGTATTTGCATCCAGGAAACCATCGGGCCTGGTATTCCGGTGACGTCGCCTCTGGGCTTCACGCCGAACTCCGAAAGAGCTCGCTGGACGTTGTCCGGATCGAATCCATCCATCGCGAGACACACTCGCGTGATGCGAGGTGTCTCGCTTGCTGCCGCGCCGCCATCGATGAGAAGGCGCTGAGGTCCGGATCCTACTCCTAGCATCGGCACGGTTCCACGCCGTCCCTTTACCGTCATCCCAAAGAGTGCTTGATAGAAGTCTAGGGAACGCTCCTGGTTCGACACGCTAAGTGTAAAGCTCTGGAAGTCACGCACGTCGAGCACGCTTTCGAGCGGCGTTACGCTTGGACATCCGTCGCCCAGGACTCCGGGTCCGCCGCAGTAGCTAAGATCCTGAAGTTGGAAACGAACCCCATCGGGGTCGTTGACGTAAAATTCCGGTGTCCCCTCGTCGGCGCCGCCGTTCTCCGGACCGCGTGATCTGACCCACGCCTTCATCGGATCGCCTTCTGAGGTCCTAGTTCTTGACACACCATGTCGCGCCAGAACCTGCGTGATCCTATCGACATCAAAGCCATCGACTGTCATGCAAAAATGACCCCAGCCTGGTCTCTCGCCTTGGCTCATGGTGATGTACTGAGGTCCGGAACCAATCCGGATCCCTGTGGGCCCAACGCTGAAGTCTGTGTTTAAACCCTGGGTGCCGCCCTGTGTGTGATTGATGGGCCAACCGAAGAGTCCCTGATAGAACTCCATCGAGCGTCTCTTATCTGAAACCGTGATTGCTATGTGGTTCAGCGTGCGCAGCGTCAACGCCGGTCGGATCTCCTGTGCCAGGAGCCGACGTGCCGACGCGAGCACCGGGACTGACATAAGCAGCGACCTGCGAGTCATCTGATGGGTCACCGGTCGAGACTCCTCACTTTCAAAACCTTTCTGCCAACCTCAAGCCCTCGAACCCTCATATTCGAATTACCCATCGGTTCTCGATATGAGTTCCTGAAACCAATTCGCAACCAAATGAACCTCGCCGAGCCCAGCACCCGAACCGCTATCATTCGTTCCTCTAACAACCACAAAACTCTGGCCATCGGGATGGATACCCCAATTTCTAACAGCACCACCAATCAGTTGTCGCCCGTAGGCCACTTCCTCGAACAAGAGTTCTGGAGCAGACACTGAAAAGCTGGGTTCAAAAGTCAAATCAACAGAAAGGAATTGAGCTCCATTCCTGTAATAGATCGTGTTTCCATCCGGACCCCATGTCGGATCTGATCCAGGTCCAGGGGAAATGCTTCTCTGTCCGGTGATATTCGGGAAGCTGTGAACATAGACCCTTCTGACCCCACTTTCGTCAGATTGATAAGCAATCCAGTTGCCATCCGGTGAGAATTCTGCATTCCCTTCATTCCATTGAGCTGTTAAGTAGCCTTCGAATTCCTCTGCGCTAGATCCCATTCGCGTTACCAATAAATCTCTTGCGGTATTCCCTCCATTCCTTCTAACCAGAATCAAGCTATCGCCCGGTGCTACACTCCTTATAAAATTTTGGCCGCCCGGGCCATAAACCTCTGAGGCCGCTTCGCTTGCATCAGGAGGCCTCCGAAGTCCCGGACCGCCAACACTTTCCGTGTAGTAGAGGTAATCTCCACTTGGCGACCATACTGGATACAGACCACCCCCTGAAGTGAACTGCGGACTAGCTCCAGTAGCAACGTTATAGATCCGTATTTCACCTCCATCCTGGTAGGCGATCATGCTTCCATCCGGCGAATACCGTGGGGCGTCAAGTGGGCCTGCTGGTATGGGGATCACGGTTTCGTTGCCCTCCATATCAACGACTGCAAGCTGCCTTCCTTGCGCAGAACCAAGTGCACCCTCAGAGGCATAAATCAATGTCCCATTTTCTGAAAAGGCATACTGAGATGCACCTCCGGCAAATACGGTCATTGTTGGGAGCACGGTCGATTGATTCCCAGTAACCTCCAGAGTTTCCAGATCAAACGGGACCGCCATGAGAGCTTGGTCCCCATGTCCAAATAGAACATGGCCCGTCTTGGCATATCTGGGCTGATTCCCAGCCGGAGCCACTGACCTGACCTGACCAGTTTCCCTATTCAGAAGCAATACACTTGAGCTTGCTGCACCTCCGCCACTTTGAAATAGGACCCCTCTTCCTCCTGGCAGTAAATACGGTCGGTTGGCAGCAAGAGTGTCATTTGCAAGAAGTACCGTACTCTCTCCACCCGAAGAGGGGACGATGTGGATCGCTCCTCCGGTTGTAAAAACTATACTGTCATTTTCTGCCCAATGAGCGCTGCCACCGCCTTCGAATACCGGGAGTGCCGGCCCTCCGTTTATCGGCACCCTCAGGATTGAGCTGAAGTTCACATCGAATAATATCCACTGACCATCGGGAGAAAATGATGGGTTCGAGCCACCACCTGTATTTTCAATTAACCGCCATTCAACCTCGCTAGCGGATCTAAGGTAAAGACTCCGTTCATTACCATCTGTCGCCCCCGCTACAATCCAGCGCCCATCGGGCGATATACCGAACCTCCATCCCACACTGGGATCGATATCTAGGCCGGTGAGCACAGTGCGAGTTGGAACTAGTTCCTCTAGAATTGGTTCAGGTTGTAGCCATCCCCAGGCAGCGAGACCAGCGAAAATAGCAGCGACACCGATCGCTGAGATGAGTCTGAAATCCCCCCCCTTTTTCGGAGCCACAACCTCCGTAACCGAAGCGGGGACCTGCACAGCAGGACGCCCTGGATCCGTAGCGATCGGACGAGGTGCATACACAAACGACTCGTCATCCAACGCCCTCGAAAACCCAGCAGCGCTCTTGAATCGATCTGCAGGCAACTTCTCCAGCGCACGAGCGAGTACACCCTCAATATGTAGCGGTACAGTCCTGCGTAGACCGGTAATCGATGGAGGATCTGTTGTCAGGATCTGTACTAATACACCCTGTGCTGTAGACGCAGAAAAAGGTGGGCGACCCGATAACATCTCATACAACACACAACCCAGTGCATAAACATCAGACCGTGCATCCACATCGCGGTCACCCGTAGCCTGTTCCGGGCTCATATAGTGTGGTGTGCCCAGGCTCAGACCTGTCTCCGTTATACGACCACCGCCCGCTTGGGCCACAGCCAGTGCGATCCCGAAGTCAGCCACCAACGGCTCGCCACGTTCACTCAGCAGGATATTGCCGGGCTTGATGTCCCTATGCACCACACCATGCTCGTGTGCATAGTCCAACGCATCGGACACTTTGCGTGTAATCGAGAGTGCGTCCTTCACACCAAGCTGTTTTTCTTTCGTGATTAGTTCACGGATCGACTCCCCCTCCAAGTACGGCATCACGTAGAACAGGAACGAGTCCGCCTCTCCCGAATCGAACAGCGGTAGGATATGAGGGTGCTGTAGGTTCGCCGTCGTCTTGATTTCGGCTAAGAACCGATCTGCTCCAACCACAGCAGCCAACTCGGGCCGTAGAACCTTCACTGCAACTTTGCGCTCGTGTCTCAGGTCGTCAGCAAGGTAAACCGTGGCCATGCCTCCCTCGCCCAACTCACGATCAATCCTGTATCGACCCTCTAAAGCAGCGTTAAGACGGGCTACGGTATTCGGTGTCTGGTCAGTCATGGCCGCATTTTGCCCACATACGCCTTGAGTTCGCAACTTAGATGGCAGATTGCAAGAGAGCCCCTGCTGTTAAAGCAGGGGCTCTCCAAATGCTTCTTCCCTAGGGCCCGGCAGCCCTTTTACAGGTAAATCCTTAGGTCAAAAGGTGGTACGTGCGGCTACAGGATTCTCGAACCAACTCCAACCGAAGTACATCATGAAGGTGGCCACTACTAGAGTTGCTAGCATGGCTGGTGTGCCGTACCTGAACCACATGCCGGGGGTGATGGCCAAGCTCGGATCGTTTTCCTGGCGCGCCAAGCGCTCGGATATCGTGACGATAAACACGTTGGCTGTCGAACCGATATGGGTACCATTGCCACCTAGTCCTACGCCCATCGCCAGCCCCCACCAAAGCGGAGTCACATTGATCCCTTGCGTCTCCATAGCAAGGATGATCGGAATCATCGCTGCCGTAAACGGGATGTTATCAATGGCAGCGGACAAGAACGCGGCAACCCACATCAATACAATCACCGCTGTTCTAAGATCTGACTCTACGAAAGGCTGGATGAACTGACCCACCCAGATAAGGAACTGACTATGCTCCACTCCACCAACCACCATGAAAAGGCCGATGAAGAAGATGAGCAGTGGAATTTCAACATGTTCCACTGCGTCATCCATGAGCAGACCCCGAGACGAGAGCGCTAACAACGTCATGCCAAGCGCTGCAACAAACCACGGATCCCAGTGGAGAGTATTATGCGCGATAAACAGGACGGTCATCAGACCCAGAATGATTAAGGAGTTTCTCCAGAGCTTCTTTTGCGTGATTTCCGCTTCTTCTATAACGCCTTCAGCCGGGATTTGAGCCAACTCTTTCTTGAAAGCGAACTTCAGATAGATGAGAACTACGAGCCAAACCACCAATACCGGTGGTCCCATAGCGATAGCAAAAGTGTTGAATGAGATGTCCGCTGCTGAGCCGATCATGAGGTTAGGCGGATCACCTACTAGAGTGCCGATACCACCCGTGTCGGAAAGCAGGGCCGCCGCCAGAAGATACGGGATCGGACTGATTTTCTGTGCCTGTGCGATCAGGATGATCAGCGGACCGAAGATTACTACAGTCGTAACATTGTCGAGCAGCAGCGAAAGCACTGTCACAGCCGTGCCGAGCAGTGCCATCATCAAGAACAGTCGTCCTTTGCTGGCTATGGCGATCTTAGAGGCCATCCAACTGAAGCCCCCAGTCGGAATCATGATCGATACGACCGTCATCATACACGCGAGAAGAAAGATCACATTCCAATCGACTGCTTCAATCGCGCCCATCGGTTCGTAGAAGCCGTACTGTTGACCTACGATCACCATTACGAGAGCACCCGCAGCTGCAACTTTCGATCTCTCAAAGTGGTGTAATTGCTCAGTGAAGATCATTGCGAACGTGATCGTAAGAACGATCCCTGAGGCAATCATCCCAGGAGTTAAGACTAACTGCTCCATACTCTGTAGCCTCCAGAGGTTTAGTACAATGTGTACTGCACTCTAACGCGGCAAGTTAACTGCTAACGGGTCGAATTAAAGCTTCTGAGTCGTACAATCGATTCCGAATTATCGTGAACCCATAAAACATCTTACCTTGGTCCGCAGCGGAGGTATATATCCGTATCAACGCATCCGCGTCAAGTTCGTTCCTCGGTTACTCTGAAGTACTTTCAGGCTCGTTCTAAGATCCAGAACATCGGCCGTGAACGAAGGCGTTTAACACTTGGTCAAACTTCTAGTCGCAAAGCAATCCTAGAAGGAAACCCCACAAGCAGAAAATGCTTGCAGGGCAACTTTACTCAATCGGGGCGCCCAGATTCGAACTGGGGACCCCCTGCTCCCAAAGCAGGTGCGCTACCGGACTGCGCCACGCCCCGTTGTACATAAAACCTAACCGCTGAGTGCGTTCGTAGAATGGGGGGAGCGATTTTCGCGCTCGGCAATCTTACTGCCGAACCAACACGTCCAGGGCGTTACGGCTCAGTAACACTCCTTTTGAGATAACAGCCTCAACGCTCCGGGTATTTCTAATATCGTCCAGCGGGTTCTGCGAAAGTAGCACCAGATCAGCCAAACGCCCCTCTTCGACCGTCCCCATTTCACTCGCCAAACCGAAGAATTCAGCCGGACGTACAGTCGCTGACCGTAAAGCTTCCAGTGGAGAAAGCCCCGCCCGAACGAGCATCTCAAGCTCACTATGAAGGCTGTAGCCTGGAGCAGCAAATGAGATCGGCGTGTCCGTTCCCGCCGCGATGGGTACGCGAGCCCGATGCATACGTTCGACAAGGAACATGCTCCACCTGGCAAACGTATCATCGCCACCCTGCTCCACTCCACGCCGCTCCTCAGTTGTCATCCGCCAAGGCTCCTCGATTTCCACTGGAAGCTTGTCGAGCAGATCATCCCAATCCGGACGATCAAAAGGCGGTCTTAAAACCAAGGAATTTAGACGAAGAGTCGGAACTTGGATCGTACCAGACATAGCAGAGATAACTTCATCGCACTGCCCTTCATCATACTCAGCTATGGCTGAAAGGCGCTGCAACGTATGCAGACTTGAACGAAGTTGTGCCCCCGGAACCTCGTCAGGGTTCTGAAGGCGTTGTCGCCGTTCAGGGAGGAGCGCTTGGGGATCCGAAGTGCAGTCTAATTCAATGTTCCGGAGATGCTCGAGAGACTGGACACGTGGTCCCACATCTCGAGCACGCATGGAAAGGGGGACGTGCCCGTCCATCGGTAGCCCACGCGCCTCAGCTTCAGCAACTAACACCTCGAAGACTTCAGGTGAAATCATCTCATAGATCTTCAAGAAGTCGACGCCTGCATCTGCGAACCTGGCCACGTTTGCACGCGCCGTCTCCGGATCTGGATTTGAAATGCCAAGCAGTGGATTGTTTTCGCCGTCATATACAACGTCCCCTCCGTCTAGGAGGGGGCCTGCGAAAAAGACGCGGGGAGCAGTCACTCCTTCGGTCCGTAGTCCCTCCACAATCGGGACAATCAGCTCAAGGGGTCCGCCGGTATCCCGAATGCTCGTGATACCGTGGTTTAGGAATAGACCGGGCATCGCCTCTGTAAAACGCTCATCGTAGGTGAGGTGGACGTGAAAGTCCCAAAGTCCCGGAATCAGATAGTGCCCTGCCCCATCTATTGATTCGAGTGCGTCTACCGAGAGGTCCCCATCAGCGACCATCGTGATACGCCCCTCATCAACAACGACAGTCCTGTTATCCCTCACACCATTCACCGCATCAATGACAGTCACACCGTAAATGACGAGTTCAGCAGGGGGCGCAGTTGGTACACAGGCGATAAAAACAATCACCATCACAGGAACAATGCGCCGGAACGTTCGAGTAAACATGCGCAGGGCCTTGATTGATGTGAAAGTTGGGTGCACCGAGGTAGTCACTGGGTCTTCTTCGAAGGTACCTGTAAATCGCATGCTTTTGCTAGATCGTGTTGCGCCCTTAACTCACGAAGCGTCACTTCCCAGTAAGATCTGGGATCAAGAACACCAACCTGTTCGTGGACTGAAAACTTGAGGATACACAAATGACTGAAACAGGATCAGGCAAACCCGTCATGGATCCAGGTTCAAGCCGACGGCAGTTCTTCAAGTTTCTCGCAGCTAGCCCACTAGCTGCCGTAGCATAT
>CEUS01283751.1_pt1 | contig 18782 bp, 16 predicted proteins | sample 427031 | NCBI WGS metagenome assembly CEUS01 (sample SAMEA2622837, study PRJEB7988) | marine metagenome | biome: marine biome (ENVO:00000447); feature: marine epipelagic mixed layer (ENVO:xxxxxxxxx); material: "saline water (ENVO:00002010), including plankton (ENVO:xxxxxxxx)" | depth 140 m | reverse complement strand
CCCCATACATCTATTTCCGAAGTGCTTGGCCGAAGTGTCGACGACCTCGTTGTGGAAGCCCGGTACAACGTGGCCCCGAGCCAAACTGCACCAGTTGTTGTGACGGATCCAAAGGGAAAAACTGTTTTAAAAAAAATGGAATGGGGCTTTATAGTTCCAAATCGTAGTAAAAGACGAAACGCTTCTCAAATAATCAATACTAGAATCGAAACCGCGCCAACAAATCACCTGTTCTCAATAAGTTTCTTAAAACACCGCTGCATCGTTCCGGCTGACGGATTTTACGAATGGCAGAAACGAGAAGGTCGGAAACAACCCTACTTTTTTCAGCTCAAGCAGTCATTACCTTTTGGCTTCGCAGGATTATGGACTAGAAACAAATCTCCAAATGGAGAAACACTTGAGATGTTTTCTATCCTCACTACAAATGCAAACTCACTTGTTGAGCCTATCCATCAAAGAATGCCTGTAATCTTGCACCGGGCGGCTTATCGGAAATGGTTAACACTTGGAACGCCTGTCAAGGAACTTACTAAATTGTGTAAACCGTACTCACATCTCGAGATGCAAACCGTGCCAGTAGGGGATTACGTAAACGATGTTCAACGTGATTCTCGAGAGTGTGCAAGACCTGTTAAAATTCACGGTCTATTCTGACGATCAAGACTTTGTAGTAAAGAAAATAGTTTTACTAAAATTTTTAATCAAACATAAAAAAAGGCCGGGACACACCCGGCCTTTTTTGAAAAGCAGTCGAAAGAAAGATCAACCAACTGGAGCAGCACCTGCAGCACGACGCATACCTTCAGTCACAATGCCAACCTTATCGATGCCGGCACCCTTCGCGGCATCGATAACTTCGATAATCTCACCATAAGTTAATGTTCCAGCACCAGCTACGAACATAGTTTTATCACGGCGGGTCTCAAAAATCTCACGTAATCTAGATTCAAGCATTGGTAGCGAAACATCCTGATTATTAATAGATATCCGGCGGTCAGCTGTATATTCGAGCACGATTTGACTGCTGTCAGTCGCTGCCTGGGCAGAACCCTGTGTCTCAAGTGGAAGATTGATATCCAATCCACGCTGATTCAAAGGTAGGGCTGCAAGAAAAATAACAATCAACACCAGTAACACGTCAATAAATGGCGTGATATTAATTTCAGAATTTGACTCAGGCGGTTTAACCTGAGTAACCGAATCTGCTCCATGATGCTTCTTTGACATTCTTTAGCCTCCGGTTCCGCGCAACTTCCGCTCAGTAACCAAGCCAATATCTTCAATTCCTGCACGTTGAAGTCGATCCATCACTTCCATAACCTCAGCGTATCGTGCGTTTGAATCAGCTTTGATTAATACTACCCGCTCACGCTTGCGATCCAAAGACCGCTGCACGGCACCCATTAACGCACGCTCCTCCGTGGGAATATTATCCACATAGAAACGCCCTGAAGCATCAACGTGCAAGACGGTCTGACCGTCACTGTCCGGTTTCTCATTAGTGTTGGCCGCCTCTGGCAGCGCAACAACGACACCAGCCTGCAATAACGGTGCAATCAACATAACGATAATAAGCAGCACTAACATTACGTCAGCAAGCGGCGTCACGTTGATCTCTGAGTTTAGGGCTCCTTTATCGCCTCCAACACTCATTCCCATGAATCTATCCTCCTCGACACGTCAACATTTAAAAACCAGTCAGTAAGAACAATGGTCTTTACTTCTTGATGAAGAAGTCAACAATCTCAGATGACGAATTGTCCATCTCGACGTTAAATATTTCAATACGGCCAGTCAGGTAGTTGTAGAACCAAACCGCAGGAATTGCAACAAATAATCCGATTGCCGTTCCAACCAGTGCTTCAGAAATACCACCGGATACTGCACCAAGACCACCTGAACCTGTCTGAGCAATTCCTTGGAACGCATTGATAACACCCAAGGTCGTGGCAAGCAAGCCAACGAACACTGCGGTTGAACCAACCGTCGCCAACACACCAAGACCTTTTTTCAAATCTCCTGAAGTCAAGGCAGAGGCACGCTGAATTGCACGACGAACACCATCAACAACATCATCTTTACTAAGCTCAACACCCGAGTCCTTAATAAACTGATATTCCTGCAGCCCAGCCTCAACGACCTTGGCAAGATGGCTGAACTTAAAGTTCTTCGACTTCGCATTTTTTATCGCGTCGCCTAGCTTGTTTTCCTTGAGGGCCTTAGCCACCTGTGGTGCAAACACTTTGGACTGTTTCTGTGCCTGCATGAATGTATACAGACGCTCAAAGAAAATACCCACCGATACCATCGACATCAGCGCAAGAATAATCATTAGCAACTTAACCGGCAGACTCATCAGTTCCCACATTTCGAGTAAATCCATTTACTTCCTCCTCGACTATCAGCCTTCAAAAAAGCACAAGAACGGTAGGGTTTCCGCTCCAGCACCTAACTATTGCAACGTAAAGTTGACAGTAACCGTCATAATAACGGGCACAGGCACACCATTAAGTAACGTAGGTGTGTACTGCCACTGCTTAACTGCAGTTATAGCAGCTTCATCAAGCAAAGGAACGGACCGTAATACCTTTACTTCAGTAACATTACCATTCGGACCAATAACAGCTTCAAGAATGACAATTCCTTGCACTCGAGCTGATTGAGCAACTGGTGGATATACCGGAGGCACATCCTGTGTTTTCGTTGGTGGTGAAATATTTCCACCGACGCGAACAGGTTCCGGTGCCGGTGGTGGTGGTGGTGGTGGTGGTGGTGGTGCCTCTGGAAGCCCTCCCACAATACCACCAACGACGCCTCCAGCGATACCGCCTTCTACGCCGCCGACTTCCGCCAAATCAAATCCTGTCTCCTCGATAATTTCTTCAGGTGCAACAACAGGAGCCGCATTGGGATTCACCTCTACTACAGGGGGCGGCTCAGGAGCAGCCGCTGGCCTTGGCGGTGGTGGTGGTGGTGGCGGCGGCGGTGGTGGTGGTGGTGCCGCCACAAACGCCATCATCGATGCAGGCGTCGGTAACGCATCTGCCGCCATCAACGGAATAATTACAACCGCGCCAAGCACAACCACGTGCGCCACGATAGAAAGAGGCACCGTGTACCACTTACGCGAACCCACTCGAACCGAAGGGTTCGAGATATCACCAAACATTTGACCGGCTGCCACCGATTCCCTCCTCACCTTACACGCGTCAGAGGCGCGTTAGGAGCGTAGATTATATGCACCACTCACACGACTGTCAACGAATCTAGAACTTCTCAATAATCGACTCGTAGTGCAAACCAACGCAAATAAAATGTTTACCTCTCTCAAACTATCCCAACTTGAAACAAACAAACTGGAACTTTCTCAAAATTTACTCCATAAATATTTATCAAGACATCCATTGAACAACAAGTGGTGCAAATATAACTGCGACGATTGTCATCAACTTGATTAAAATATTTAAGCTAGGCCCAGAAGTATCCTTAAATGGATCCCCAACAGTGTCACCTATAACCGCAGCCTTATGCGGCTCTGAATTTTTACCGCCGTGATGGCCTTCTTCAATATATTTCTTAGCATTATCCCAGACACCACCAGCATTAGCCATCATAAGCGCCATCAGGACACCCGTCACTAAAGAACCTGCCAGTAACCCACCAAGTCCTGACACACCCAACAGATATCCCGTCACAACAGGTGCCAGCACCGCAAGAAAACCAGGAAGAATCATCTCGCGAATAGCTGCCTTGGTAGAAATTTCAACACACCTGGCTGAGTCAGGCTCAGCATCACCCTCTATCAGTCCTTTAATTTCTTTAAATTGTCTTCGGACTTCTGCAATCATCTCGTTGGCAGTACGTCCGACCGCATCCATAGTCAAGGCTGCAAAAATAAAAGGCAACATTCCACCAATTAGCATCCCTATTAAAACATTTGGGTTGTCGAGTCCAAGTCCCAGTAGATGTGGATCAAACATCTCCGCACCGCCCGCTCGCTCAACAGCCTCAGCTGCCTTTGCCCGAAATGTACTAAACAACGCCAACGCTGTCAGTGCCGCCGAACCAATCGCAAAGCCTTTTCCCATTGCCGCGGTAGTATTACCCACGGCGTCGAGAGCATCGGTTCTCTCCCGAACATAAGCCTCACAGCGACTCATTTCAGCAATTCCGCCTGCATTGTCTGCAACAGGACCATACGCATCAACACCAAGACTGATCCCTAGTGTTGACAACATCCCCACTGCTGCAATAGCAATCCCGTAAAGCTCTGCAAAACTGTAGCTAAAGTAGATTGCGAAACAAATGATAATAATTGGAAGACCACATGACATCATGCCAACGCCGAGTCCAGCAATGATGTTTGTCGCAGCTCCAGTTTCAGATTGTTCAGCAATCCTTTGTGCGGGCGGCTTGTCTTTCCCTGTGTAGTACTCCGTCACCTGACCTATTGCAACACCGGCGGCAAGTCCCAACAAAACACACAAGAGCACACTCATTGGTATTCCCAAGAGCGTAACGAGAGCATAAGCACCGACAAGAACAATACCTGAAGCTACGATTAAACCTCGATGCAACGCACTTCCTATTTTGCTCTCATCATTAGTGTTCACCGCAAAAGTTCCAAGAATTGAGGAAAGGATGCCAAGTCCAGCCAGCAACAAAGGAAAAAACACTAGCGACCGTTGTAAGTTGTCGAAACCAGACGCATCGATACCCCACAACTCAGAACCAGCGGTGGCCGTAAGTGCCCAAGCTAACGCCATGGCAGAAATAATGGACCCGACATAAGATTCGAATAAATCAGCTCCCATACCCGCAACATCACCGACGTTGTCACCAACACTATCGGCAATTGTGGCAGGATTTCGTGGATCATCTTCTGGAATACCAGCTTCAACTTTTCCAGAAAGATCGCCTCCAACATCGGCTGCTTTTGTAAAAATACCGCCACCGACGCGCGCAAACAATGCTATCGAGGATGCTCCGAGTGAAAATCCAAATAATGCCTCTACTGCAAAAAGACCCTCTGTTCCAAGACCACCGAACAAGAAATACAGCGTCGCAACTCCAGACGTCCCGAGCGCGACCACGGTTAAACCCATAACAGAGCCACTCGAAAACGCGACACGGAGCGCGTCTGAGAGACTTTTGGTAGCCGCAAATGTTGTTCGTACAGCAGCACCCGTTGCCGTGCGCATGCCGATCCAACCAGCAGTCGCCGAACAAAGAGCACCTACAAGAAAGCTGATCCCAGTCTGGAGAGCCGTCTGTGGCAAACCTAGAACTAAAATGATAAACATTACCGCAACAAAACCAGCCAAGACAGTGTACTCAGTGCGCAGAAACGCCATGGCACCAGATCTGATTAAAGCTGCGATGCGCTGCATCGTCTCAGTACCAGGATCTCGATTGTTAATACTGCGAGCTAGGATAAAAGCGAAGAGGGCCGCTACTACAGGAGCACCCCAACCAAATACATAGAATAATTGCTGTTCCATTCAAACCTCTAGATCTGGACTGAACATAAACTTCAGAACGCGTCAGCGTAACAACCCTGTTTTCTGACTGTCAAGCCGTAATGGCATTTGTGCCAAAATTTTGGCAGAAAGTTAGCTAAGTCAAAGACTCTATAAAACCCACAATAAAACACCTACAGACAACAAAACTCTGTAGCCAGCGAAAATATTAAGCGAATACGTTTCAAGATAAAATATAAAGTACTTAACCGTTACATACCCGACAAGGGCTGACACAATACCTCCAACCAACATCATCGGAAGAACCGCTGAGAAAACCTCTTCCTGAACCATCACAATTGCCCCTGAACGAACAGCTGCAGCAAGAATCGCCGGAATCCCCAGTAAGAATGCAAACCTTGCCGCCTTATCTCGACGAAGCCCACAGAGCATCGCCACAGCGATTACCACTCCCGAACGAGAAACGCCAGGCACTAGAGCCGTTGCTTGAGCAATTCCCAGCAGTAATACTTCCCACAGCGAAAGCGCCGTTTCGTCGTATCTTTTAGTTCCTTTAAACTCAGCAAATATAATGAGGAAGGCACCAAGTGCCAACGTTACACCGACAACGGTTATCGACCGAAAAGATACCTCTACAAGATCAGCCCAGAGGAACCCAACCAATGCCACGGGAATGGTTCCAATTACAATATTCCGTAACAGAAATGCAGCCTTTGATGACTTGCCATTAACTAGTACTGAAGTCGCACGGCTCATCGCCAAAATATCACTTCGAAAATAGAATAAGACCGCTAATAACGTACCAACATGGCAGGCAACATCAAACTCTAAGAAAATTTCTTCATTTCCCCATCCAAAAATTTCTCTCGCTAAAATAAGATGTGCGGAACTTGAAATGGGGAGAAACTCAGTCAGCCCTTGTATGACCCCAAGAAGCGCCGCTTCCAGAAGGGTCACCGCCAACCTACAACGCAGGTAAAAAACTTAGGAAGCATTGGCCTTTCGAGTGCGACGTTTCGACTTGGGCTGCACCTTTGAACCTTTTTGAGCTAACGGAATTGACTGATTACGATTATTTCGCCCTTGCGTTATAAAAATGGCAATCGAAGCGGCGATAAAGATGGTTGAATAGGTCCCACTAATTACTCCGACAATCATTGTAAATGCGAATCCCTTGAGCACCTCTCCCCCGAAAATGTATAGAGCAAAAACGGCGAATCCAGTCGTGCCAGATGTGATTAAAGTTCTGGCAAGAGTCTGATTAATACTTGTATTTACAAGTTCATCAAACCTGTCTCGTCGCATCCTCCTAAGGTTCTCTCGAACTCGATCAAACACAACGATAGAATCATTAACTGAATACCCTGTTATCGTTAGCATCGCGGCGACCACGTTGAGAGACAATTCGTAGCCAAAAAACATCAACATCGACACCGTCACGAAAATATCGTGTGCAACCGCTACAATGGCACCGATACCGAAACTAAATCTAAACCGAAGCCCGATATAAACGAGAATACCAAGCATCGCAAAAACAAAGGCCTGAATCCCTCGTTGACGAAGCTCTTGACCGATAACCGGACCTACAAGTTCCTGACTGACAACCTCAAAATCTGTCATTCCACTCTCGTTTAGCGCAGTGCGAACGGCGAGAGCGCCATCTTCCAGGCTTGTTCCAACCTCTGGACCGGTCTGGGGCAACCGAACCATTATCTGGTTGGCATCGATACCACCATACTGTTGAACAATTTTTTCACCTTCCACCGAAATTAGAGCTTCGCGTACGGTGTCCTCACTTGTAGAACCAGAAAATTCAAGGACTACTAAAGTGCCACCAGAAAAATCGATCCCTAATGGCAAACCACCGCGGGTCACCAAAACGGCAACACCAGCAATAATTAGCCCAAGCGACAGGGTCAGTGCCTGCCACCGCCACGCAAGAAAATTAAAATTTGGTTGCTTTTGAAAAAGCGACACCGGTTATTAGTCCCTTATCCTTAATCTAATGTTCATATACTCAATGTGTTAACCCGCCTTCGAGACAACAGAGTCTCAAAGATAGTGCGAGATACGAACATAGCTGTAAAAACGTTTGAAATCAGTCCGATCGCAAGAGTAGTCGCAAAACCTCGAATAGGACCGGACCCGAATTGAAACAAAAACGCTGCGGCAATTAGAGAAGCAACATGGGTGTCAAGAATTGTAAGTAGTACTCGGTCAAAACCTGACGCAACAGCAGCTCGAACCCCTTTTTCCGACCTTAATTCTTCTTTAATTCTCTCAAATATAAGGACGTTAGAATCAACACCTATTCCAATCGTGAGAATCAGTCCGGCAATTCCTGGCAATGTTAAAACAGCATCAACATACGCCATAAAACCCATTAAAATAAGAAGATTCATCGCCACCGCAACAACTGCGTTAATGCCGGATAACCTGTAATAAGCCAACATGAAAATAGCAACAGCTAAAAGACCAGCAACAGAAGCCGCCACACCCGCTTCTATCGAATCTGCACCCAAGGTAGGTCCAACGGTCCGTTCTTCCAAATATGTTAGCGAAGCAGGTAATGCCCCGGATCTTAATACCAAAGATAGATCTGCTGCTTCTTGCTGTGAAAAATTCCCCGTAATACGTCCCTCATCTGTAATACGACTCTGAATAGTAGGGGCAGTCTGGACCCGCCCATCTAAAATCACTGCTAAACTTCGACCGATATTATTGCCTGTCACATCTCCAAACTTACGTGCGCCATCGCGATTAAAGGAAAAACTCACTGCCGGCTGATTAAATTCATCTAGAGAGGCTCGTGCATTTCGTAGATCGCGCCCCGTAACCGCAGCTACTCTGCGCACAAGATAATAGCTAGTCCCTATCGAAGCGCTGGAGTTTAGAGAATCAGAAATGCCCGAAACGATCTCCATGTCTGGCGGAGTCACCCCGCTTCTAGTTGCCAACAGATCCTCTCTTGACCCAGCAGGACCATCTTCGACAATCTTTAGTTCTAGCAGTGCAGTATTTCTGATAATTTCTTTCGCACGATCAACATCAGAAACTCCTGGCAATTGCACTAAAATCTGGTCACCACCTACCCCGTAGGGTGCCACGATCGGCTCTGCGACCCCAAGTTCATTCACTCGTCTTTCGATAGTTTGCAACGCCTGTCGTACAGACTCATCCCGATACGTCGACTCAACTGGCGCACGCATCACATAGTTATAAACACCTGGCGATCCTGTTTGTCGATCGTAATTCGCAGACAGTTGATCCTCTGCCGTCTGGCGAAACTCCGCGTCACGATCCTGAGGAACACCCTCTATGCGGATAGTTGTCGAATCCGCTGCTGTCAACGAAGTAACGACGATACCCTGCAGATCTAACTGTTCGCGTAACTGTTCACCTGCTGTCTCAGTCTCCACTCGAAGGGCATCATCAGTTTGAACTCGAAGGACCATGTGCACACCGCCTTCGAGATCCAATCCCAATCGGATCTTCTCTTGCGGCGGGTAAAGTGCAAGCACCGACAAAACGGTAACCCCAATTACCGCAAGCACCTTCCATTGAATGTTCTTACTCATTGTCTTAAACCTATGTATTGGGGGAGTCAGCCACTACTGGATCTTGGCCTTGATACCCACCAACGGAAGCTCTTGATACTTCAATGCGTACTTTGTCAGCAACTTGAATATGAACAGAACGCTCTCCAAGTTTTGCAATGACCCCATAGATTCCACTCGTCGTAACCACCTTGTCCCCAACCTTTAGAGCAGCCTGAAATTCTTGAACTTTCTGTTGGCGCCTTCGCATAGGCAGGAGAATGATGAAATAAAAAATTACCAAGATTAAAACAAAGGGCATTAGCGAAACCAAGAAGGACGGTTGAGAGCCCTGCGGCTGAGCCATTGCAAACAATGTTGATACTTGATCTAAACCCATAGTATAAAAATTCTTTTAGAACGCACTAAAGTTCGGAAAAATACTTCTCACGAAAGCTCTGTCTGAATTTTTCAAACGAGCCAAACGCTATAGCCTCACCAATCCGTCTCATGGTGTCAAGGTAAAAGTGAAGGTTATGTAAGGTGTTTAGAGTCGCTGCAGTCATTTCATTCGCAATAAACAGGTGCCGCAAATAGGCTCTCGTAAAATTCTGGCAAGTGTAACAATTGCATTCAACATCAGGAGGGGTTTCATCTTTAAAATACTGTGCTCTTTTGATGTTGATGGGGCCCATCGATGTGAAAAGTTGTCCGTTACGAGCATTTCGAGTCGGCAAGACACAATCAAAAAGATCGATTCCACAGTGGACCATTTCAACTAAATCATCTGGCTTCCCTACACCCATGAGATAGCGAGGCGCTTTAACAGGAAGAAAAGGGACCGCTTGACCCACCAACTCCCTCATCAGATTTGTGGGTTCTCCAACACTCAATCCGCCGAGAGCATATCCCTCAAATCCAGTCTCAAGCGTTGCTTCAAGACTTTCCTTTCGCAAATGCGGATAGACACCACCTTGGATGATTCCAAACTGAACCTGTTCACGATTTGTCATCATCTGTCTGTTCGCGCCAGACTTAATTTCAAGAAACCTCGACCGTGAACGACGTCCCCACCGAACGGTTAATTCCATGGACTCTCGTGCTTTATTCTCTGAAACGGGATACGGCGTACATTCATCAAATGCCATTGCGATGTCCGCTCCTAATTGGGCTTGTATTTCAACCGACTTTTCAGGCGACAACAGATGCTCTGATCCATCAAGATGAGAACGGAAACAGGCTCCTTCTTCGCTGATAGTACGTTTTTTATCCAAGCTGAAAACTTGAAAACCTCCACTATCAGTCAACATCGGACGAGACCAACCAATGAAATCATGCAAGCCTCCTTTTTCTGCGATGAGGTCACTACCTGGTCTGAGATATAGATGATAAGTGTTGGCAAGTAGAAGCTGGGTTCCAATTTCTAGCAGATCACGATGTATCAATCCCTTAACGGCACCACTCGTTCCGACTGGCATAAACGCTGGTGTCCTGACGACACCGTGAGCAGTATTAAGTTCACCAGAGCGGGCACGTCCATCAATGTGGTTTAGACGAAATTCGAATGATTCTGGCATTTAGTTATACTAATGCTATATTTCCTACCAGATTTCCATATCAACCTAAATAAAAATGTGGGTGTCGTGGTGAAACGATTACGAGTGGGCGTGATTTACGGTGGCCGATCAGGGGAACATGAAGTGTCTCTTGCTTCCGCTGCCGCAATCTTCACACATCTTGATCCGGATCGTTATGAATTAATTCCTATATGTATAAACAAAGATGGCTCGTGGTCTCTGGTGGACAAACCACCCTCAAGCATTTCTGCCGCAGAAATTATCGAAAAGTCAAAGTTGCTATCGCCAAGTTCTAGCGCGCAAAGTGGATGGAGTCGGAGTATTCACTTTCTGGCCTCTCCAGGTGAATCACAGCTCTTAACTGTTCAACCTCAAAAAAATTTGAGAGAAGAGAACTATAGAGCCACCATTGACGCACATGGTATTGACGTCTGCTTTCCTGTGGTCCATGGACCATTTGGTGAAGACGGCACCCTGCAAGGTCTTTTTGAACTCGCAAATGTAGCCTACGTCGGCTCCGGAGTGCTCGGATCGGCAGTAAGCATGGACAAGGCAATAGCAAAATCACTCTTCGCAACAAACGGACTACCCATCGTTAAACACAAAGTAATGATTTCAACTGAATGGAAAAACGATCGAGTTAATTTGCTGAAAGAAATCGAGAAATCTTTGCGGTATCCAATATTTACAAAACCAGCAAATCTAGGTTCAAGCGTAGGGATTTCAAAAGCAACTGATACAGACAGTTTGATTGAAGGAATCGAACTAGCCGGCAGATATGATCACAAAATAGTCATTGAAGAAGCCGTGGTAAATGCTCGGGAATTCGAATGCGGGGTGATAGGAAATGAACAACCTGAAACTTCAGTTGTTGGTGAAGTTATTCCCACTCGAGACTTTTACGATTATGAAGCAAAATACTTAGACGACAGTTCGGTAATCGTGATTCCTGCCTCTTTGGATGTAGAGAAGATTAAGCAAGTCCAATCAATGGCACGGGAAGGATTTCGAACGGTCGATGCAAATGGTATGGCACGTGTTGATTTTCTGATGAATCCAGAAACAAAAGATCTTTATATCAATGAGATAAATACAATTCCTGGTTTCACTAACATTAGTATGTTCACAAAGCTTTGGGAAAAATCAGGATTACAGTATTCAAAATTACTGGACCGATTAATAGAATTAGCTTTAGAGCGTCATACACTTAAACAAACCCATCTCGACCATCTAGTTTGAAACATACCGATCGGCGGTCTCTTAAAATGCACAATTTGGCAAATATTTTCTCTCTTTTTGATTGTGATCTTATTTTCACAACATAAATTTTTTGACTTTCTATCAATTTTGTGCTTGACACACATATTTTCTCATCGATAATCTACATATAGTATGAGGGTGGTCGGCTCAGCCCACCTGTTGTGATGTGTAATTTCTAGAACTAAGCTGAGCAGCCACATTCTCCAAGGAGGAAGCATGGCAAAGAAGAAAGCTGCAAAGAAGAAAGCTGCCAAGAAGAAAGCTACAAAGAAGAAGGTTGCTAAGAAGAAAGTAGCAAAGAAAAAGGGTGCAAAGAAGCGCTAACTCAGGTTAACTACCTGAAAAAGGGGGCTTTTATTAGCCCCCTTTTTTCTTTTTTAAGGATTTCGGTTTGGCGGCTGGACACCATCCCAAACAATAATCTGTTTAATCAGATCACCCTGCTCAAGTTTGTCTAAGATTTCCATACCATTTATCACAGTACCAAAAGCAGTATAGTCACCATCAAAATTTGGGCGCGGAATCTGAGTGATAAAAAACTGACCTCCTCCCGCATCCTTCAACTCACGGGAAATACCGATAGTTCCTCGAAGAAAGGGAACTTGATTCACTTCGTCTCTCTGGGCGCTTCCAGAAAATCCGTGTCCGTCACCTCTTGGGTCTCCACTCTTTAGCAAGTCGTTCCTAACAACGTGATGAAAAGGCAATCCATTATAAAATCCACTCCTAGCCAATTTCATAAAATTGTCAGTCGTAAGAGGTGCATCAAGAACTGCGAGTTCAATCTGTACGGTGCCTCGTTCCGTCTCAATGTAAACATGGGGAGAGAACTTCGGATTAAGTAAGTGCGGTGCCGAATAATCAATATCAAAAGGAACCGGTTCAATGGTCTCACGGTAGTTCTTATGTGCTGCACCTTCATCCAATAAAGTGGCTGCCTTAACACGTACTGGCCATTCATCGTCGTGAAGCGCCAACATTAAAACTTCCTTCGCAATAGAACCATTAATTTTTTTAAGGGCTTTAAGGGCCGCCACCCTAGCTAAATAAGATCGCTCACTTGTCTCTTTAAGGTAGGCCTCTCGTAACGCTATCTCGGCTGAAGAGGATTGAATGAACCCAAGTAAATTCGCTGCAGATTTTCTGATAACAATATCATCTTGCGTTAGGTGTTCGAGTAACACAGCCTCAACCCCAGGGGCCTCTAATTCAACCAGCGCGGACAACACCGCCGGAATTACACGTCGATCAGGGTCCGACAACATACTCATCAGCCGAGTCGTAGCTAGAGCCTTATCTGCTCCTGCAAGCCCTTCAGCTAAAGCAACTCGAACCCTCCAGTCACTATCAGGTTCAAGCCCAGATAAAATCAACATGAGTCTGTTCGATTGAGCTTCTGCCAGAGCCCGTAAGGAAGCCGCCCGCATCGGAGCCCATGAATCAGTCATCAATTCAACAAAAATGTCGACAGACGCCTCATCATGACGCCCGCGAAGTGCATTAATCGCTTCTATCCTAAGCATCGGATCTAAATTTTTTGTAACGACAAAACGTCGCAACTCTTCCGTGACCGCTTGATCTTTAAACTGACCTAATGCCCTAAGTGCAGTCGCCACTACATTCTTATTACGACGTTCTAAATCCAATAACTCTATAAGAGGTTGAACTGCGGACTGATCCCCTAGTCTTCCTAAAGCCTCTGCCGCATATGACACACCAATAATTCCTTGAATTTCAACAAATGCCGTCAGCGCCTTCACAGTCCTAACGTCATTTAGAGAAGCTAAGGAATAGGCTACCGGCCACCACCATACTAAGGGTGTGCCATCATCTTTCAGTGCTATCTCGGCAATAGAATCGTACGCCTTGAGATCAGTTAAAGCATAAAGACCAAGTCTAAATGCTTCAACTTCAGGCGCCTGGGGATATCGCAATTCTTCAGGATCCACGTTAAAGGTAGCCGTAACATGATGGCTAAGCATTTCCTCTATCGCGGGAACAGCCTCCAAGGCCCCTACGCGCCCCAACGCTTCGGCCGCTCGACCCTGCACTAGCGGAGAAACGTCGCCAAGCGCTGCAACAAGTGGATCCCTGGCTTGAATGTCTCCTATGAGTCCGAGAGCGAAAGCCGCCATCTGACGAACTTCGGGTTCAAAATCAGACAGCGCTTCAACTAAAGCAGGGACAGACCTTGGAAGCCCTATGCGACCAAGCGCCAGCGCAGCCCTCCTACGTAATCTTGGATGAGGATCCTTGACTAACTCGATCAAGTCAGGACCAACCTTTTTTAGTATCACTTCTGGTGATTCCAAAAAAATACTTTCGTCTAGACTTATTTGATCAGGCAGGCGTAATATGCGCTGGTCTTCAAGACTGAGAATCCAAGTAAGTTTCTGATTGAAATTTGGTTCTAAAACTGGTTTAACAGAGGGAATTTGACTGCATCCTATGGAAACCAGAATAACAGTGCTGCACGCCACGAAAACTCTCAAAAAATATTTTTGATTCATTTCAAATGAAACAATGGCGAAGTAAGAATCCTTTAATAACTATTGTTTCATGATAGCACGCACTAACGACTGCTATACTTCGTCATACAGTGGAATTTCGTTATCTTGCCATAGAAGGACCAATCGGTGTGGGTAAGACCGCACTCGCACAACATCTTGGACTCAGATTAAATGCTGCAATGGTCCTCGACGAAACCGAAAACCCTTTCGTCTCGGATTTGTACGGAGGAAGATCAGGAGCCGCTTTCCAAGCTCAGTTGTTTTCCCTGTTAGCGCGCCATCGCCAACAATCAAGACTTCAGCAAACAGATTTATTTAGTCAACTAACGATTTCTGATTATCTATTCGATAAGGATAAGATCTACGCGTACTTAAATCTCGATGATAATGAACTTTTTATTTATCAACGCTTGTACGATCTCCTTGCAACCGACGTAATTACCCCAGACTTGGTTGTTTATCTTCAAGCACCGACAGACTTGTTACGACGACGAGCCAGGGCTATTAGAAAGAAGGACCCCGATCATCCCGTACCGGACGACGAATATCTTGGCGAGCTCAATGAAGCCTATACCCATTTCTTTTATCATTACTCTGCTACTCCATTACTTGTTATTGAAACCTCAGACTTCGACCTGACATGGGGAGACTCTGTAATCGATGATTTGGTTAAACAATTGAAGAACATGGGAAAAGGAACTCGCTATTACGTTCCCCGCACTAAACCATAGTTTGCTTGACCCACAGTCATTAAAATCTCTAAGCTGAACCTACGATGGCTTGGTTTAAAAAAGAACGAAAACCTCTTGTGTCATCGGCTGAACCTAGCCGAGTCCCTGAAGGGCTATGGGTAAAATGCCCATCTTGTAATCAAATTCTTTATGAAAAAGATTTGATTAAAAACATGCGTGTGTGCAATTCATGCTCATACCACTTCCGCATGAATGCCTCACAGCGGCTTTCTTCACTTTTTGATGGGGGTAAATGGAAAGAATATGATGACAACCTAGAATCAACAGACCCTCTGAAATTTAAAGATAAAAAACCGTATCAAGAACGATTAAAATCTGGACAATCTTCTACAGGCCTACGGGATGCTGCAATTTCTGGCGTAGGAACACTTAAGGGCATCAAATTATCAATTGTGGCAATGGAATATGGTTTTATTGGTGGAAGTATGGGAGTAGTCGTTGGCGAAATTATTACTCGTGCAATAGAACGATCCCTGAAGGAAAAGATGCCGCTGATTGTAGTCGCCTGCTCAGGAGGCGCGCGAATGATGGAAGGTACGCTGTCGCTAATGCAAATGGCTAAGATAAGTGCTGCGCTCGGTCGATTTGATCAGGCGAAACTTCCATATATAGCGGTGCTCACAGATCCCACGACCGGTGGAGTTACAGCCAGTTTTGCAATGGTTGCTGACCTGCATATCGCTGAACCAAATGCTTTAATCGGATTCGCTGGACCCAGAGTTATTGAGCAGACAATCCGGCAAAAACTTCCGAAAGGATTCCAACGAAGTGAATTTCTCCTAGAACATGGAATGCTGGACATGATAGTTGACAGAAGATCTCTAAAGGAGACAATTAAAAAATCTCTTATCTTTATGGGCGCATCTGTAACTAATGCATCGACAACTAAAAACTTAGACCAAGAACTACTTTCAGGGTAGACATTCTGTCAATCGACTACCTCTATAGCCTCGAACGGTTTGGTATCAAGCTGGGACTAGATAATATAAGGGTCCTGCGAGACGGGTTTGGCCGACCCGATGAATCCTTTACCTCACTACTTGTCGCGGGAACAAATGGTAAGGGGTCCGTAGCAGCTATGCTAGATTCTGTTCTTTCTTCCGCAGGATACCTGACAGGACGGTATACATCCCCACATCTGACCTGTCTAGAAGAACGGTTCTCAATAGGTGGGACCGCCGTTAGTCGGGAAACGTTGATTGAAGAAATTAAAAGATTTCGTAACATCACCGAAAACTTACTTCGGACAGGCGACCTCATTAGCCCCCCTACCTTCTTCGAGGCAACTACGGCGATCGCCCTTTCTTTGTTTCGAAGAGCTGCTGTTCAGATAGCAATTCTTGAAGTTGGAATGGGAGGTCGATTCGATGCAACAAATGTTGTGACGCCTAAAGCGGTAGCCATTCCATCTATTGATTTCGATCACCAACAGTACCTAGGCACAACAATCGAAGATATTGCCTTCGAAAAAGCAGGCGTTATTAAACCAGGCACTGTGGTTGTAACTGGTGAAAAAAAATTGTCAGCGCTTAATATTTTTCGACTTAAATGTCAGGAAGAAGAAAGTACTCTCATAGAAGCGACAAAAGAGGTCCAGTCTGAAGTAATCTTTGATAGAGGAATATCAAGACTTCAACTCGAAACACCGGCATGTAAATATCCACAAATAAATCTAAAGCTTCGCGGACGGCATCAAATTATTAACACCATTGTCGCTGTACGGCTGTTAGAAGCACTGAACAGCCATGGTATAGCAGTTTCGAGCGACGCTATCTGTAAAGGATTGGAAAATACAGACTGGCCTGGAAGACTTCAGCTAGTTAAAATTCCATCAAACAAAGAAATTTTACTAGATGCAGCCCATAATGTAGCATCGGCAAAAGCTTTTGCTGATTATGTTAATGAAGTTTGGCCAGATGGTATTCCTCTTGTCTTCTCTTCCCTTCGCGACAAGGATATTACGGGTATTATTAACGCTTTGGGCTCTTCGGTGACTTATCTCGCTTGTCCTCCATTGAAGAATTCGAGAGCATGCGAACCAAGTGTCATTTTGGAAATGATTCGAAAAGTACGCCCCGAACTAAGAACCGCTATTTCTACCTCAACTAAAAGTGCGTTGCTGGATGCTTGTGAACACGGTGATGTTGTTGGTGTCGTAGGATCCGTGTACTTGCTTGGCGAAATAATGGTTGACTTAAATTTGCAACAAGTGAAACCCCAATGATAGCCCTGAACCGCCTATTTACAGTGAACCAATTTCTCCGTGCAAGTGTTTTATTGGGAGCACTTACATCAAGTCAAGTTCAAGCCCAAATATTACCTGGTTTCACATTCGATTCCCGGCAGTACCGAATTGAACAACTTGGCGAAGAACATCTTCGTCTTATTGGTGAAGTTGAAATAGATGGTGACGGCTATCAATTCTTTGCAGATCAGGTGGATCTTTATCCAAACAAAAATCTCCTGGTGGCAACTGGTAACGTTGTTTACTCAGGAGACGGTGGGCGGATCGCGGCAGAAAAAGTTGAGTTCGATACAGAAGAACTAACTGCTATTTTTTACAAAGCATCTGGCTCCGTCAACATCAGTGAGGAAGAAATAGAACGTAGCATGTTCGGAACCCAAGAACCTGACATGCTTTTTTATGGTGAAACTATTGAAAAACTTGGACCGCGGACCTATCGCCTTACAAAAGGGGGATTTACAAGCTGCATTCAACCAACTCCACGGTGGAAAATGACTGCAAACTCACTAACACTCAACCTAGAAGCGCATGCGTTTCTTAGAAACTCTGTGCTCGAAATCAAAGGGGTTCCAGTTTTTTATTTGCCCATCATGTACTACCCAATTCAACAAGAAGATCGGGCCACCGGTTTTTTAATGCCGACCTATGGAGCATCGACATTCCGTGGAACAAGTCTGAGCAATGCCTTCTTTTGGGCAATGGGACGCAGTCACGACGCTACGTTTTATCACGATTGGTTTACCTCGACGGGGCAAGGAGGTGGGGCCGAATATAGGTATATTTTCGATTCAGGTTCTGAAGGCTCTCTGCGCGCGTACTACCTTAATGAACGCGAAATCACCCAAACTTTTAATGGCGTCGAAACGGATTTTCCGGCACGACGTAGTTATGAAGTCAGGGGAACCATGCGCCACCAAATCGCAGATAATTTAACGGCTCGTGGTCAGATCGACTATTTTTCAGATGTGACGGTCCAACAACAGTATCAAACAAATATCTTTGAAGCATCCAGTCGTGAACGAACCATGAGCGCAAATATAGCCGGCTCATGGGGCCTTTACCAACTCAGTGGAACCTTCGATTTTAATGAAACATTTTTTGGAGACAGAGAATCTGCACTTTGGGGCGGAGGACCTCGCATCACCTTTGATCAAAGTCAACGAGAAATTCCGTTTACCCCATTTTACTTTTCCGTAAATTCTGAGTACGTGCACCTAATGAGAAGCTCAACGATAAATTTAGACACTCCAAATATTGGAGGAGGTGTTCCTGGCCTGACTGAAATCACCGTTGATTCAGGACTTGACCGATTCGATGTTAATCCAGTATTGCAAATTCCTTTTACTAAATGGCCGTTTTTAACAATAAATTCATCTGTCGGCTGGCGCGGAACTTATTGGACAGAAAGCCTTGACACGT
>CEUS01283864.1_pt1 | contig 18799 bp, 16 predicted proteins | sample 427031 | NCBI WGS metagenome assembly CEUS01 (sample SAMEA2622837, study PRJEB7988) | marine metagenome | biome: marine biome (ENVO:00000447); feature: marine epipelagic mixed layer (ENVO:xxxxxxxxx); material: "saline water (ENVO:00002010), including plankton (ENVO:xxxxxxxx)" | depth 140 m | reverse complement strand
CTCTACTAGCAAATGTCTCCGCATTGGATTGGACCTCCCAAGCCACTTTATCTACATCCATTCCAATTACATCCACTTCACATAAATCGGCACATCCTAATCCATTTTCATGAGCGATTCGCAAAAATGGGATCGACATAGGATCGAGCCCCATTAACCGAGCACTCAGTGCATCAACAGCCACTTGATCTGCGCCTGCGATTAGAAGGTTGCGTTCAGAAACCGTCATACATCGTGGACCGGGCCCCGAGCCTGCAAAAGCCCCGTCCATAACAGCAAATATGCCAGTATGAATTTCCTTTTGTATTGATAGTAAGTCCACCAATGTTTCATGAATCTGCCGGTGGCACCAATGCCTTTTCTCATACAAGAGACCACCGAATGCATTTTTCATAGCACCTGTAATGGTAGTAAAAACGTGAGTCTTTACAGTAGGAAGATGGATGACATTCGAACCGATCAGCCTACTAGGGATACGTATACCATCAGGAAATATTTGATCCAAAACCAGTAGTTTGCCTTTTGGTTCATAGATCACCCATTCAGGATCCTCATACAAATGAATATTGGGAATATTATACTTCTGCAATACAGACAGATGCTTGTTTGCTTTTTCCCCTTTTTTTGCTGAAACTACGACAGTGCGATTGTGTGCACCATACATCTTCGAATTAGCGAATCCATCATCAAGCAGTGTTCGAATTACCCCTTCAAGCTGCCAGGGAGCTGTCGAGCACGCTGGATACCAATGTTGCCAGGAGACATTAATCTTCAGTGCAGTCTGCGAACTTCGGTCCAATGCATCAACATAATTAGCATCACGCATAGCCCTGGCATAATCATCTAAAACAGTCGTAGGGGAACTAGCCCCTAATACAACCAAGGGCTTTCCTGGACAGCCATAGTTAGACATTATCAGACTCTGTATCTATGCTACCAACCATCATACGAATAGATGGTATCAGGCCATTATCGACATAAAGCAATTTAGGTGAGTACAAAATATGGTATTTTTGTTTGTTACCGTACTGTGACACATAGTGTTCACTGTAACTAGCGCCAAATCTTGCAAATGAAAAACCAATCTAATTCTGTTCCGACCAACGCTGTGCCTGGACTGATAACGGCTATTGATTTCGGCCCTCAAGTCCGTGCCAGTGCTTATGCATTAATAAACGGTAAACGGCGGCTATTAGGGGAAGGTATAGCCCATTACACCGACAACGCCCCAACTTTCGACTCATCAATCGGAATAGACAATGCAATACAAAATCTAAAATTTAATTTGTCTGCATTTATGGGGCGTGACGAAGGTGACATTACTGCTGTAAGTGCCGCGACAGGATCGCGTGGAGGCAGGCCAATACCGGCCTTGTATGCTGGGGACCTCAGTCACAATCAACTAATTGAATTTGAGTCAATATTGCGAGCCCAAGGGTTTGTCATAACAAGCCGTATAGGAAGTCTCGGATCACGATTTAACACCAAAATAAGTGCAGAACACCTATCTGATGAGATCTGTAAAACCAGACCAAATCTGATTGCCATAGCATTGACAAAAGACCGAGGTTGGGAAGATTTATCACTAATCATAGAATCATTGCGCTTTATAGTGCTCAACCAATGCGATACATACCGTCCTGTCATAGCAATCTTCTACAATGGCAACCCAGATCAGGTGTTATTAAATGCCTTCAAAGGGCTGCTCGAAGTACGCTTTGTTCAACTTTTCGAACAAGATCAAGAACTAGGCTCCGCTGAGGCCATTTCGTCCCTGAACGATCTCTACCAATCAGTATCAATTCACAACTGGATGAGGGAGGACAAACCTGAAAATATCCACGGAGCTCCCATAGTCCCGATAAACGTATCCCTTGGAATATCAACGTTGAACCTATCACAAAAGCTCGATCTATCTGTCACTTCTATTCATTCGGACCCAGCCGGAGTCTGCATAGCTTGTGCTAGGGAAGGCAGCGTTAATACCGCTATATTTGGGTATTTTTTCAACGGAGATTGTATAGAATCCGTATCATCACTAATCCCAATAGACGAAATATTGGAATGGCTCCCTTTATCGATTGATCCTTCTGACGCCCTATCATATTTCGCCAATAAATCAGCCCGTCCATGGACCGAACCAGAATCAAACAGTGAACTTTTACTAGATCATGCTTCCACTCAATTTGCCATAACAAAAGCATCACAGACTATTGTCGAAGAAGATTTTCGAACAGATTTGATTGTATGCACTGGTAGCACATTCACCAATATTGGACGCCCGTTGCAGGCAGCTATCGTTGCTCTAAATGGACTGCTCCCATCAGGTTTTTCTCAGTTTGCTGTAGACCGCAGCAACACATTTGCTGCCATAGGAGGATTAGCTGCAGCAGGATACGAAATCGATCCTGAGGACAATTTGGTTCATGTAGCTACAAGTCTGGGAGTTCGTGGCTTAGACAAAATCGGCAAACAGGCTCTTGCTGTCGAACTCACTACAAATCATGGGGAACGCATAGCCCGTAATATCAGTTTCGGTTCTGTAGATAGAATTGCGTGGCCAAATAGTAGTGCAGGAAAGATAAAGGTATGGCCAGCAGGTCGCCTAGACATTGGAGCCGGACGGGGCCAGGCAGTCGAGTTGAAACCCAAAATACATTCGGGTTCTGGTGGCTTTATAGTCGATGCAAGAGGAAGACCATTGTCGTTCCCTAAAGAACCGTTAAAAAAGAAGGCTGCCATATTACAGTGGCTACAAGGGTCAGGTGCATACGCCCTTGGATCAAGAAACACCGCAATCACTCGTGAATAACAACTATATACGCGCCTCAGTCGTAACCGGGAAAATACGTCGCATCCATACGTTGACAAGGCAAGGAAGAATAATTGCAAGAATGGGAGAGTCAGTACCGGCAGGGGATATCGTAGGGAATTATGAATCAAAAGGCAGAGTTGTATCACTAAACGTAAGCTCCCTAACCAAAACCCCTCCATCAAAGATATTGGGAACACTGCAAATTGCAGTGGATGAGCACGTTGGACCCGGAACAATACTGGCTAAGGGACCATCTAGATTGTTAGGGAATCCCCAATGGGAAGCCCCTTTTGCAGGATCAATTTGCCACGCTTCAAGCCTATCTGGGCACGCATATTTCAGAGAATCGACAGATGTAAACAAATTGGCTGCTGTGGTATCAGGCGAAGTAGTCCAGTTACAAGAAGGAAAATCCGCCACTATAGAAGGCTACGGAACGTGTATTAATTGTCCAATCGGAAACAACGGGATAGCTATAGGAACGCTATTTGTAGTCCCTGAACAAAGCAAATTCGACCCATCACTGTATATCGAGGAAACCCCCTTAATATTGGCAACTACAGAATCCGTGACATACGATTGGATAGATTCCTTATCAGGAACTCAGATAGCGGCGGTCATTGCCCCATCCATGCCTGTTGCTCAAGACTCTACCCACAGCCATCCTCGTAGATTTATAACCAGCCAAAAAATCCCTATCGTATTAACCGAGGGAGTAGGCACAGCGCTAATGCCAAGTTCACTTCAAGGTCTATTCCGTTCGCACGAAGGTAAATTGGCCACTGTTGTTGCCTCAATCTTACCAGGGCAATCGGAAGTGATACTGGACAAACATATTGTTCATAAAAACAGTCATAGCTCGTATAAAGCGACTTCCAGTAGCTTGTTAGGAGCAGAAATTGTTCCAAGGTCTGAAGCTTTAGTACACAGCCGAAATGGAGCTGGTATATACACCACCGTAGTGGAAATTGGCACTAGAGAGGGAAGCGGTTTATGGATAAACTCCAACAACATAGAATCTATGCCCACTCACTCAGAAGCAACATAATACGTACTTTATCAACGTCTCATTTCATCTGGAGCGTCAATCCCCATTAACGAGAGACAATTTGCTAGCACTTGTCGCACTGCACCCACAACTTCCAACCGATCCCTAGTAATTTGTTGATTTTCGGAAATCACCTTACAGGAATGATAGTAAGAGTTAAAGGCTCCAGCGAGCTCAAGCGCAAAATGTGGCAGATGATGAGGTTCCAGGTCTCGTGCACAAGCATTCACGATGTCTGGAAATCGAACCATTATACGTATCAAATCTATATCCGCAGATTGCAGGGATCCAAGCTCAGCACTCTGATTTAATAATCCTTCTTGTTCCGCACGGCGCAATATACTCACGATACGTGCATGCGCGTATCGAATTTTATGTACGGGATTATCATCAGTCTGATTACGAGCTAGATCGATATCAAATTCCATTTGGCTGTTGGCGTCGCGTGCTAGCATGAAATACCGAGTAGCTTCCGGGCCAACATCGGCGACAAGCTCAGATAACAACTCAAATTCCCCACTTCGTTTGCTCTGCTTAATCGGCTGTCCATCTACTACGACATGGACCATTTGGCACAAGACATATTGGAGAGCAGATGCTTCAACCCCTAAAGCTTCAAGTGCAGAGTGCATGCGCGGTACATGCCCATGGTGATCCGCCCCCATCACATCTATCACTCTCATAAATCCCCTATTCTGAAACTTGTCTTGATGGTAAGCGATATCTGCAACCAAATATGTGGGGTCCCCAGTACGTTTGACCAGTACATTTCCACCATCATCATCACGACCAGCAGCGGTAAACCATGTCGCCCCTTCCCGACGGACAACATACCCACTACTATCCAATCTACTTATAACTTCATCAATAGCACCGGCATTATGTAGCTGTCGCTCAAAAAACCAATTATCAAAAGAGATATCCATTTCAGACAATACATCTCTGATCGATTTCAGAGCTATCTCTATTCCGTGCTCTACAAAAATAATGGTTTGTTCATCTGCAGAGAGGTCGACATATTTATCAGCATGATCTCGAATTATCTCGCCTGCCCACTCCCGAACATACTCACCCTGGTAACCTGCAGAAGGCATTGGCACATCAATACCAAAAGCGGCCAAATAATGGTGCCTCAGACTCTGGCCTAACAAGTCCACCTGGTTGCCAGTATCATTTACATAATATTCACGCTGAACCTCATAACCTGAGGCCAACATTATGCGAGAAATCACGTCTCCCAATATCGCACTACGCCCATGCCCAACAGTGAGGGGGCCAGTAGGATTAACACTCACAAATTCAACCTGAACTTTTGTCCGATCGCCCAAATTGGAGCCACCAAATGAATCTCCATTTTGGGCGATCACATCCAACTGTGATGTAAGCCAGACGTCAGACAATCGCATGTTGATAAATCCTGGCCCAGCCACATCGATAGATGCGATCATTTCTGATTTTGGAGCTGAAACAATTATTGCATTGGCTATGTCAATAGGTGACGATCCGGCAGCTCTAGCAAGACGTAGAGGCAACGTACTGGAATAGTCAGCTTCGGGCACCCTAGATTTCTCAATCCCAAGGTCTATCTGATCTATTTCTGGCAGCAATCCTCTACTCTGCGCTTCTCTCAACGCAATACGCAAGTATTCTTCAATTTTACGAGTAATCATTGTCTAAACCAGCCCGTATTGAACCATTTCAGAGCAAAAATCATATAGTCATCCCCAAATCAATGCAGCTGTTCCATTGTAGAAGAGTAATTCGCCAAATCTCGAATTCTGATGATACCGTGATCAATTCTATTCTGATTCGCAATTTACCCCTTTCAATACAATTTGGCTGGCTAGATTAAGAGACACAGATGAGCAGATCCTGGTTGATTTTAAGCTCTGCCCTAATTTAACAGTCTTACGTCTGCATCCAATTCACACCACCAAACATATCCATATCCAATGGTATCCTTGTTTCATTCCATGATCGGTCATGTTGAACATTTGGCAATTAGAACTCATATTAGGTAGCAACAAGCCATCCAACACTGCCCACTGCCCACAATTTCAAAGCAAGGGAAATTGTATGAAGTCTAAATTTGAAGACAACACCTTAAGTTCGGGGACTGTTTATCAACTTAACGTTAAACCAAGGCTTAAAGGCGAGCGAGGAATTCCTAAGTACAAGACAGACACCTTGTTCGTTTCCCATACAGGCGCGAATAGAGACTACAACCATCACCGGAGTACTAAAGACGACAACAATCTCAACAAGGCCCTACTACTACTACCTATTGAAACAATCGAATCGTTGCGTTCAGAAAGCTGGCCCGTAGAACCCGGCGATTTAGGAGAAAACATAACTACGTCAGGCATCCGGTATTCGGAATTTAAGGTCGGCCTCAAATTCAAAGCTGGGTCTGTCACATTCCAAATATCTGAAGAGAACACCCCGTGCACCGTACTCCACAACCTGCACTATGTGGGTAAGGATAAGGTCAATAGATTTGTCCGTACCATGATGGGAAGACGCGGATGGTACGCCTCCGTTATTGAAACTGGTGAAATCCAAGTGGGCGACTCTATTCACATACTATAGGTAAATTACCTCGCCTTTACCTTACTTTAGTAGTAAAAACAGCATATTTAGTACGGTGAAGGTAGCGCGGACACTATGACCTCAACCTTGTATTACGGGAAGCACTTCAAGAACTTCGTTTAAGGAGCCAGATCGGTATCCTTCTACGTCGATTGTGACAAATTTGTAACCACATTCCTTGAGCGCAGAACATATTCTGCCATTTCGTCCATTAGAAAAGAATCGCTCAAACTCTGTAGGGGCTAGCTCTATTCGAGCCACTTCACCATGGTGACGCACTCTGAATTCACGAAAACCTTCACTCCTGACAAAGGCCTCCGCAGCCTCTATCTGACTTAGTTTGTCTTCCGTGATGTACTCTCCATACGCAACACGAGACGACAAGCAAGGAGCAGCCGGCTTATCCCAACTAGACAAACCAAAATATCTAGATAAAACCCGTATTTCCGATTTAGACAAACCAGCATCAATCATGGGCGCTTTTGCACCGGCAATTGTCGCCGCCTTCATCCCAGGTCTATAATCACCGAGATCATCAATCACAGGCCCGTACACCAATTCCTTAAAACCCGGATATTGCTTACGAAATTCGTCCAGATTTACAAACAACTCATTCTTACAGTGGAAACAACGGTTAGAGTCGTTAACCCTGTATTCCTCGTTATCCACCTCTGAAGTATTAACAAACTCATGTCTTATACCGATTTCTTCAGCGAATCGAACGCCATCCTGACGGTCTTTTTTAGACAAACTAGGGGATACAGCTGTCACCGCCACAGATCGATTACCGAGCACTTTATAAGCCGCAAACGCTAAAAAGGTGCTGTCGACCCCTCCTGAATAAGCCACTATCACACTGCCCATTCGCTCTAGAGTTTCACAAAGAATCTCAAATTTTCCCGATAGATCTGGGTTTAAATTAGTCATTTTCTCATCGTATCAATTGGTATATTGCAGAATACCGCCAAACATCACTGCCAAGATTGTAACCGCAATTCATGTTATTTAACCTCTATACAAAACAAAGCTGTTCTTCCTCATATTCACCATTCCCAATACTGAACAGTCTTATCTCTGGATCATTCATGTCCTCTAGCGACACTATCATCATAAGCACTAAACCAATCTTCACTTCACGTATATCGGTTGCAGATGGAATCGCCTCACTATTTGGATGCGAATGAAAAAACCCAATATCATCCAAGCCACCTTCGTATATCTGCGCAAAAGCTTGATATTCCTCAGCCGGATCCATTCGATACAACACCGGACTGCTCTCAAGATTTTTCACAGGGAAAATACGTGTCACTTCCTCTCCTGAATCGCCTGCTAATACGCCACAAGCCTCGTTCGGCAATACCGATTTGCAGTATGCAATTATTTCATCAGCAAGCTCACGTGAAATCGATAGCAATTCACTTCCATCCCTTCAATCATAACGACCCCTAAGAAAAAGGTAGCAGTCTTACCCATTCGACTGCTAAAATGCTGGCCGGCCCGCAGTCTAAAGCTGGAGCCTTTGGGGTGGTAGTGCATTATGCCACGTTGTGTAAGCAGCGAACAGAGTGCAGCCGCCTTAGGAATTAAACAATTTAGTGAACAACATGATGTTTGCGCACGAGCGCACCACATGAGGAGCTGAAATGGCAAAGCAGGTAGCGCTTGACGCCGATGCACGCGGCAAACTTATTGAAGGTATCGACACTGTTGCAAATGCAGTGAAAACCACTTTGGGTCCCAAAGGACGCAATGTGGCGTTAGGGAAAAAATACGGTGGACCCACAGTAACCCACGATGGTGTTACTGTGGCCAAAGAGATTGAACTAGAGGAACCTTTTGCGAATATGGGGGCCCAGTTAATCAAAGAGGCAGCCAGCAAGACCAATGATATTGCGGGTGACGGTACCACTACAGCCACAGTACTCGCCCAATCCATATTAAAAGAGGGGCTGAAGAACGTGGCTGCTGGAGCCAACCCAATGATTGTGAAAAGAGGCATCCAGCAAGGCGTAGACGCTTTGGTTGATGACCTGAAAGGGCAGGCTCGCCAGATAAAAACCAAAGAAGAAATTGCCCAGATCGCCGCTATATCAGCTGCTGACGTAGAAATAGGCGACATGATCGCAAAGGTCATGGATAAGGTAGGGAAAGATGGTGTTATCACGGTCGAAGAATCCAAAGGGATCGAACTTGAAGACGCCTACGTAGAAGGAATGCAGTTTGACCGAGGCTATCTTTCCCCATATTTTGTGACTGACCAAGAACGCATGGAAGCTTCGATCGAAGACCCGTACGTGTTAATTACAGACGGTAAGATTTCTGCAGTAGCAGACATACTGCCAACCCTCGAGAAAGTCACGCAAGCCGGCAAGAAAGAGTTTGTTGTAATAGCCGAGGACATAGAAGGTGAAGCTCTAGCCACCTTAGTTGTTAACAAACTTAGAGGGGTCCTCAACTGCTTGGCAGTAAAGGCCCCCGGTTACGGCGACCGACGAAAAGAGATGCTCCAAGATGTGGCGATTATTACAGGGGGAACGGTTATCTCTGAAGATATGGGCCGTAAACTAGACAGCGTCATCTTAGAAGATCTTGGACAGTCAAGAAGAGTAGTCGCAACCAAGGATGACACCACTATAGTGGAAGGATCTGGTACGGAAGCCGCTCGTCAGGGTCGTATCAGTCAGCTCGACGGGCAAATACGAGAAGCTACATCCGATTATGATCGTGAAAAGCTAGAGGAACGAAAAGCCAAATTGTCTGGTGGTGTGGCGATCATCAGAGTTGGTGCAGCAACGGAGACAGAACAGAAAGAAAAGCAACACCGGGTCGAAGATGCAATATCGGCTACCCAGGCAGCACTTGAAGAAGGTATTGTTGCCGGAGGTGGAGTAGCATTAGTAAATGCAGTTTCTGCCCTGGATGGTGTAGATGTCTCTGGGGATGAAGCTGCAGGACTACGCGCACTCAGAAGGGCTCTTGTAGAGCCTTTGAGCCACATATCTGAAAATGCCGGATATGATGGTGGAGTAGTGGTACAAGAAGTACTTCGCCGACATGAATCAGAAGACAATGATTTTATTGGATTTAATGTGATGTCCGAAGACTATGTCGACATGGTTCAAGCCGGAATCATCGACCCACTTAAGGTAACTAGATCGGCCCTAGAAAATGCTGCTTCAATAGCTAGCATGATCTTAACCACAGAAGCACTGATAGCAGATATCCCAGAGGAAGCTGATGCAGCAGCAGCAGCAGCAGCAGCTGGCGCTGGGATGGGTTATTAGGCGGAGAGATACACCAATCCTATAAAGTCTCGCTGCTAAGTAGCAATAACAGGCAGCATCCGACACCCGTCGGATGCTGCCTGTTTGTCATCAAACACGGATTAGACAACACAGATACAGAGAGCTCACATCATCAGCAAACTATTGTCTTAAACCCTGGTAAATCGCGAAACTGGCAACACAAACACTGCGGATCCAGAGTCTGATTCTTCATCCGGACGCACGTACGATTTTATTTTTTCGATAATTTGGTCAACTTGATCTGCTCGGGCCCCTATCAACACAGTGACATTACCACGCTTCAAAAAACCACCCGCTGAGTTAATACGCGTAACACGGAAACCATCTTCCAAAAGTGATGCCTCAACTGCATTTGCAGAACTATTAGGCACCACTGCCAAAACAAGCTTTTCATTCTCTGTGATTTCAGTCACCAGGATCCTCGTTTACCATTTCCTATGCATACGCACGGTATCACCGCTAATTTTGAAAGGTCAAGAATAGTCAATAAATGTTAATCAATACGTATTCGCCCATCTTTATCCAGAATGGACAAATTACTTGTTTTGAACAAGTCTGTATATTTCAGTGCGTTACCAGTACTAAGCAAAACCACTTTGTCGTCAGGCGATATCTGACGGTCGCTCATTAGCTTGGGCAAAGCAGCAAACATTGCTCCGGCTTCAGGGGCCACGAATACACCTTCAGTACTGGCTACAAGTTTCGTCATTTCAATTGTGTCCTCATCAGAAACTGCTATAGCATTGCCTTCGGTGGATCGAATGATCCGTAACAATAAACGATCAGCAAATGGCTTTGGTACGCGCAAACCAGAAGATACTGTGCTGGCATCGATAATTGCTTCACACCCCTCTACACCCAGTTCAATGGAAGATACGACCGGCGCACAACCTTTAGCCTGTACAGCTATCAGTTTCGGACGGTGACCGTTTATCCATCCCAACTGTTCAAGCTCGTCAAAAGCCTTCCATAATCCTATCATCCCTACGCCACCACCAGTTGGATAAAGAATCACATCCGGCAATTGCCAGTCGAATTGTTCCGCTATCTCAAAACCCATCGTCTTTTTACCCTCCACTCTATAGGGCTCTTTCAGTGTAGAAACTTCATACCATCCAAATTCCGAACAGGCCGCTCCAACAATAGTTCCCGCATCAGATATCAGGCCATCTACCAGATGGAGTTTTGCTCCACAGGCCGAAACCTCTCTCATGTTTACTACTGGGGTGTCATCAGGCATTACTACATGCAATTCCAGGCCAGCCCGAGCACAATATGCAGCCCATGCGCTACCAGCATTACCAGCAGTCGGCATCGCTAGTGTCTTTTCACCTAACTCCAACGCTCTGGCCACTCCTACCGCCGCCCCTCGTGCCTTAAAAGTCCCAGTTGGATTCAAACCCTCGTCTTTAATCCATAAGTGATGCAACCCAATCTGATCAGCATAGGTAGGAATCTCATATATAGAAGTTCCTCCCTCACCTAATGTGATTCTATTCATTGGATCTCTAATGGGAAGAATTTCAGCGTAACGCCATAAATCAGGAGACCTATCTTTCCAGTCAGATGGCTGCAAGTAATTTCCCAACTGACTTAAATCATACCGAGCCAATAGAGAAGAATTACATTCGGGGCATAAATTGGCACGGGTGTCAGCATCGACAGAACAATCGCACTCTGCACACTCCAAATGAGATAAGTAACTTTTAATAACTTGCAATACTTGACCTTTCGAGATTAGGTTATGTAAACCGCAGTCTAATGTTGCTACCCGTCAACTCAATAATCCACTTCAGCAACAATCCAACGCTATCATCATAACAATCGTGAATTGTTGGCACGGCTTCCAATAGGATAAAATCCCGACAACCGCTAGAGAGGATTATTAAGTGTGGGCCCGAGAGAGAGCGGTTCAACTGTGACTAATTTGCATAATACCAAAGCTCGTGTTTTACCTAGAGCTCTACTATTTGTCAGCGGATTTTCATTGGTTTTTGCGTTAGCAGGTACATCTGCTGGCCTAGCTGGGCGTCTACTACAAGATGCACAAACCTGGATCAATCCCTTAGCTGGCATACTATTATTATTGTTAGGTATACACACCACTGGAATACCCAGAATTATAGCCCTGCGATTAGCAAAACAGGCAGGAACCAATAAGCGCAATTTCATAGCCATATTGTTTATCGGCTCTGTACAGGCTCTTTATCGAAACGTCCAAGTTGAATACCGTATTCGGAGATACAATCCTATCTCTTCCGTTGTTGTAGGCATAGCCTTTGCATTGAGCTGGACGCCATGTGTAGGATTCATTCTCGGCGGTATATTGACAGCAGCTTTCAATGCGAACAATTCACTCACTGCATTTTTTCTCTTGTTATCCTATTCTTTAGGCTTGGGAGTACCGTTTGTAATACTTGCTGTGTTGGTGGATCGCACTGAACATATAGTACGAAAGCTTAGTCGACACTCCCAAGTCATAAGCATAGCAAGTGGGGTCATACTTGCGAGTTTCGGAGCGATGGTTTTAGCGGACTCAACAGAACAACTCGCTAGATTTCTTGGAACACTTCCATTAATAGACGACTCATTTCTTGCCCAACAAAGGGAAAGTGGGCTGGGGATAGGCTGGGTAATACCCTCATTTATAGCTGGTACTATTTCATTCCTATCACCATGTGTGTTGCCATTAGTGCCTGTCTATTTAGCCCATTTAGCGGGCTCCATAATCAACAATGATCACAACAAGGTTCCTATGTCCAAGCAACTAAATACATAGGTAAAATAGAATATTAAACGAACTTTGCCGTTAGAGTATTGGAAAGGCGAGCCCACGGACAGGCTCATAGATTATTGCTGTGGAGGATAGTTTAGTTGAGCGAATCGCTAGAAGATCTGAGAAATGAAATAGATCAAGTCGACCATCAGATCGTTGAAGCTCTGAATAGCCGAGCACAACTATCTCAGCGTGTTGGACAATTCAAATCTGATAATGGAGATCCTGTTTTTGCTCCATCTAGAGAGGCAGGTGTGATCAAGCGCGCCATTGAGCTTAGTGATGGAACACTGCCTGATGACGTCATTGCAGACATATTTCGAAAGATTATGGCTTCAAGCAGGGCTCTCCAGCGACTGATGCGGGTAGCTTATCTCGGCCCAGAACTAAGTTTCAGCCATAAGGCAGCAGGAGATATGTTCGATCAGGGGGGCGAGTATATGGCTGCCCGATCCATATCTGAAATATTTCGCCTTACCAGAAGTGGAGATGTTGAATACGGGGTGGTACCCATTGAAAACACCATTGGTGGCACAGTCGGTGACTCGATAGACTCATTCGTAGAGGGCAACGTCGTAATAATTTCGGAGTTTTCCCTTCAGATTATCCATAACTTGATGTCGCACTCAGATATAACCAATATACATACTGTGTACTCACACCCTCAAGCACTGGCACAGTGCAACGATTGGTTAAGCAAAAACTTACCTACTGCGCAGCGAGTCGAAGTAGCAAGTACATCGGCTGCCGCCATTAAGGCCGCCAATGAAGCCGGATCGGCAGCAATAGGTCTGGATACGGCTGCCAAGTCAAACAGTCTTAAGCTGATCAGACGAGGCATACAAGACGTAGACGAAAACTACACCCGATTCTTCCTAATTGGGCGCCAGCCAAACCCTCCTAGTGGAGATGATCAAACTGCAATATGTTTTGCTGTAGCCGATCGTATCGGTGCACTTCACGACGTACTTGGGATAATGCGAAACCACCACATAAGCCTATCTAATATGCAATCCCGGCCAGCGCGTGGGCGCTCACAGGAACAAGCAGGAGATTATGTCTTTTATGCGGAATTTCCTGGACACGAAAAAGACAATGATATCGCGGACGCACTCAATCAAGTAAAGTCTTTGTGTACCATGACCAAGGTCCTAGGATCATGGCCTATCGATCGTTCACTGAATTCAATGCGATGAAACGACAAGTAATAGATCAAATCAAATCACTCATAACCAGATCTCCGTGAAAATACTAATCGTATCCAGCCTAGTGTTGGCATTTGGGTTTATTGTTCATTCAGGATTTCGCCGCAGGTTATTGTGGTCGTTAAAGGTTACGGCGACAATATATGCGTTTTTCTTCGGACTACGCCTTGTCATTTTTCCATTATTCAGTTGGGACCCCGACGCATATTTAGCAGTTGGAATCATATCTCTAGTGTGCGTATTGATATGGATAGGCTTGAAATGGCTCGTCGATAACAACTTGGCCTCAAAAAGATAGCAATACTGTCTTAAATTCGTGAATGGAGTTCACATATGGGATGGTCCGTCGTACGTCCGACAGGATTAACGCATCATCGCAAGGAATATTCGATCAAAGGATACACTCTTATTACTCCGTTAGCCGGTTACGCCACATATTTGCTTGATATGCAAGGCCATATTGTCCACGAATGGAAACATAATTTCATTCTACCCCTATTCGCCAAACTACTGCCGAATGGCAATTTGATGGTAATCGGTACACATAAATCACTTTCACCACCACACCAACCTTCGTCCGAAAGAACCTCACATTCCCTCGGGAATCATGTACGTCAACTTGGAGGCGCAGCCTCTACATTACAAGAATTAGATTGGGATGGAAATCTGATCTGGAGCTATGACAACCCATTCATACATCACGATTTTTGCCGACTAGATAACGGTAATACTCTGATCCCAGAATGGGTTGCGCTGCCTGATGAGATAAGCCACAAAGTTAAAGGAGGAAGAAAGCGCCCAAGAAAACAGATTCCGCCTATGCTCGGCGATGACATTATAGAAGTGGACATGACTGGAAACACGATCTCCCGTTGGGAAACATGGAAATTGTTTGACCCCAGAAAAGACCCTATCTGTCCTCTCGAAAGTCGCTCAGAATGGACCCATCTAAACAGTGTTGATCAACAAAGCAACGGTGACATAGTGATTTCCTGCAGAATTAATCACAGAATCGCAATAATTGATCGTCAATCAAAGCAATTCATATGGAAATATGGTGAAGGGATCTTAGGGCATCAGCATCATGCAACAGCACTAGCAAATGGAAATGTCCAGGTATTCGATAACGGCCTCCATACGCATGATCTTCCCACTTCTAGGGTCATAGAAATTAACCCTCGAACTAACGATATCGAATGGCAATATAATGCTGTTCCAAAAACGCAGTTTTTCAGCGCACATTTATCAGGAGTTCAGAGGCTGGCACACGGTAATGTCCTTATATGTGAAGGTACAGGAGGAAGAATCTTAGAGATATCGCATACTGGTGATCCCGTATGGGAGTGGATAAGTCCTTTCCTGCATGAAATGCCGAACTATGGAGTGATTAACTGGCTATACCGAGCATATAGATATAATTTGGATCATCCAGCATTTTCTGACAAATGTTTGGAAGGCCAGGCTTATGGGAACCTTAATAGAGAATACGGGTTGTCTAAATAGGCATAAACAACAAAACAAATTGGATTAATGGAGCAATAATGGTAAAAGCTGCCGATACCAATCACCCGAGTGACTCGAGAACAACACTGAGAGATCGCCTGCATGCTGGCGAAACAGTTGTTGGTCCATTTCTTTCACTACCAAGCCCGGATTTGGTGGAAATATTGAAGATCGCAGGTATGGATTTCTGCGTCATCGATACAGAACATGGGATGTACGGGGAGGAAACATCCATCAACCTTGTGAGAGCTGCAGATGCTAAGGGACTACATTCTGTGATCAGAGTACCAGAGGTAAACTCACCACTTATCACTAAGGCCTTGGACACTGGTGCTGACGCAGTTATGGTTCCACAAATAGGATCCGTTCTGGATGCAGAACAGGCAGTTGCAGCAGCCCGGTTCCATCCAGAGGGCACACGAGGTGTCATGCCACATACCAGAAACGCTCAGTACTCATCCCACGAATGGCCAGATTACTATGCCTACTCAAATAAAAAGGCTGCCGTTATCTTGCAAATCGAAGGAGCCGAGGGATTAAGATCCCTGCCAGAATTAGTCGAAGTCCAAGGAGTTGACTGTTTCTTTCTAGGAGTAATGGATCTTTCACAGTCTGTCGGAGTACCAGGCCAACCTAATCACCCTCTGGTCATAGAAAAGATTTCAGAAACCGTAGCACTGTGCAAGAAAAATAGTCGCTCAGTAGGTATTTATACATTCACGCCAGAATCAGCTAAGAACTGGGTGGATATGGGAATCCAGTTTATTGGGTATGATACAGACGCCGGTAGTATCTTGAACGCATTTCGCAATATCAGAAAGTCACTATATTTCATATAGCATAATGACGTACCAAAAACACTGTCTCCACAGTTGATACTAGTATCCCGCGTCCAGGTCGACTAAATTAAGAAGAGTTTGTTTGTTCGCATATCTGCGCAAATTTTCAATAAACAAATCTGCCAGACGCCGGCCTCGCTCAGGGCTATTCCCTCCCAAATGCGGAGTAATGACGACGTTAGAACGGTCCCATAAAGGATGGTCACTCATAAGCGGCTCCTCCTCCACTACGTCCAAGCCGACTCCAAAAAATCTGTCAGAGTCTAATGCTCGAATAAGAGCTTCTGTATCGGTTAACCCTCCTCGGGAAACACTAATAAACACAGATCCATTTCGCATCATGGCAAAAGTATCATCGTTCATCATATGGCGAGTAGCTCTGGTTAAAGGGGCGGCTATGAAAACCGCATCAGATTGCCCCAATAACCATGGCAACTCGGATACAGGACGAATCTCGTCCACATACTCAGACCTAATATCCGTATTCACATCAACACCAATAACATTCATGCCAAAAGACTTCACACGTTTTGCGATCTCAATACCTATAGCCCCTAGCGCGACTATGCCAGCAGTTTTTTCAGCTGGCTCCCATATAGCGGGCGGGAGCTGCCAATTATGCGCTATCTGATTTCTAATGGCCCAATTGCCACCACGACCAATAGAGAGAAGTAGCATAAGCGCGGTATCCGCTACAGGGATAGCATGTATCCCTGCAGCATTAGTTAATAGGATGCTCCTATTTGCAAGCTCGATAAGCGGATCTTTGTCGTTCCCGGCTCCAGACGACTGTACCCATCGAAGTGATTTGGCGGCCGAAAGGGCACCAGGATAGCTTCTAACCCCGTCAAACATTACTTCTGCTTCTGCACATGAGGTGAAGTAATCACTCTCATCCAAGGCAAAAACAAACTGTATGTCAGGAAATTCAGCAACGATCCTATCGAATTCATCTGCAATTTGAGGACCATTTATTTGAACTTTCAACACGTAATCTCCCATCAAAATCTTACAAAACCACAGGCTCGGAACAACAAAAGACAAAACTCGACTGCCACGTACCATCAACATCGTGGTACGATCTGCCGTCGTACAGTCATAATTCAGTGATCATAGAATATTGTGAAAATTAGATCCATTCTCGTAGCGGGCGGTGCAGGATTTATAGGTAGTAATTATGTGCATTATTTACTCGCCAGCACGAATATAGAGCGCATTGTCGTATTAGACAAACTAACCTATGCCGGAAGCTTAGATAACATTAGGTCTCCGTTAACTAATGGGCAGATAGAGTTCATCCAGGGAGACATATCCGTAGAAGAGGATGTGGAATCTGCAATACGTCATTGTGACGCCGTAGTTAATTTTGCTGCTGAGTCCCACAATGATCGCGCTCTACTAGACCCATCGCCATTCATTGAAACAAACGTAAAAGGGGCTGGCATACTTGCCTATGCAGCTGCACAAAACGGTGTAAAACGTATGGTTCATGTAAGTACTGACGAAGTGTATGGGGAGATACGTGAGGGATCATTCCACGAGTCTTTGGCGCTTCGGCCAAGAAGCACCTATCCAGCGGCAAAGGCCGGAGGCGAAATGATGATTTTAGCCGCCGTGGAGTCGTTCGGGCTCGAAGCATGCATTACCCGTGGCGTAAATAATATAGGCCCCTACCAGCACCCTGAGAAAGCTCTGCCGTTATTTGTTACTAATGCATTACTAGACATGCCATTGCCGATTTACGGCACTGGACAACAAGTTCGGGATCGCATGCACGTATTAGACCATTGTTCAGCCATACAAATTGCACTCGAGCGTGGCGAACCTGGAGGCTTATATAACGTCGGCGTGGACAATGAATGTACGAACGAATATATGGTCGATCACATATTGCAACGTTTGAATAAACCCAAATCTCTTAAACGATATATTGAAGACAGGACTGGCCATGATTTTCGCTATTCTGTGGATTCAACGCGCATGCGAGAATTGGGATGGGAACCTCAATATGACTTAAACGCCGCTCTTAATTCTTCCATAGATTGGTATGTTAAAAATGAATGGTGGTGGCGGGAAGCCCGTAGTGAAGAATTTGAAAATTACTACAAGGAAGTCTATCAAGATCGGCTTTCCCAGGCCGGTCAGGACCATACTCCGGCTTAAGTCAACCAACTCCTATTTTATATAGCCGATGGTCCATCATCCCCAGAATATTCCTGGACTACAAATACCCAAAATAAGACAAACTTATGGCTTGAGCCTTAATTGAATACTAAAAGGGCCCGAAGCCAACACTGAGCTCCGGACCCTATGCAACCTACTCGCGCGATATATCGCCCGGAGTAAATAGGTCAACTTCCCCTACAGCGTCTACTTGCCATTTACGTTCATCACGCCTTCCCACAAGAAGAAGCCCAACCCCTGTGGTAACTTTGTTACCATCCTTGAATGTCAGAGTAACAGTGGAACGACCCTTACTCTTTCTTCTCTCCATATCGTCTACCGTAAAGGAAGCTAGATCACCTTCCGGTATTTCCACCCCAAAAGCGAGATATGAAAGCAACGAGGTTTTACCTTCGGTATCTCGTTTATAACCCAACCTACTTTTCGTAGTTACGTGTGATAGAGATGGATTGTCGGAGGCCGTAACTCCATTTTCAACGACAGCGGTCAGCCACTCTGAGGTAACATCTTTACCCGCCTGGATTTCAGCAGCTTC
>CEUS01021163.1_pt1 | contig 18823 bp, 15 predicted proteins | sample 427031 | NCBI WGS metagenome assembly CEUS01 (sample SAMEA2622837, study PRJEB7988) | marine metagenome | biome: marine biome (ENVO:00000447); feature: marine epipelagic mixed layer (ENVO:xxxxxxxxx); material: "saline water (ENVO:00002010), including plankton (ENVO:xxxxxxxx)" | depth 140 m | reverse complement strand
GCAGGGTTTTCTTGCGCGTGTGGAACATCAGCACCAGCCAAGCCTCCAAGAGGGTGATCCCTGAAATGTCGCCGTTTCGTAACGTATAACTTCTGTTCTGTCAATGTTTTAGGTGTTCTCCAAACAGCCCCATGACGTTTTTCACATGCGTGGTTGTGAAAAAGGGGCACGACTCGTACACTAGGCTGGTAACAACGAGGCCTCCAGTCGCCGCCGGCGGAGAGCAGTGCGGGGGCAGTCTATGGCGGATAGTGAAAACAGAGTGTTCCGTATGGTCCGGATGAATTTGCCCGAAAACGACGCTGCGCTACTCGATTTGCTGCGCCAGGGTGAGGGTATGACCGTGGCCGAGTTGTCGCTGGCGATGGGAGTTACCGCGACCGCGATCCGGCAACGGCTGACGCGTTTGCAGGCCGGCGAGTTGATCGAGCGGGAGACCGTGCGAGCCAAGCGGGGACGTCCCAGTCATCGCTATGTGCTCTCGGAAAAGGGCCGGCGTCAGACGGGGGCAAATTTTGCGGATCTGGCGATCGCTTTGTGGCGTGAGATTGGGGAGATTCGGGATCCCGAAATTCGCCGCGGTTTGCTGCAGCGGATTTCCGCGCGTCTGGCGGAGGTCTATGACAGCCAGATTGAAGGTGACGACGTCAACACACGGATGGAAGCGGTTGCCGAGTTGTTTCGCCAGCGGAGTGTTCCCTTTACTGTGGATGGCTCGCAGGATTTACCCGTATTGACCGCGTTGGCGTGCCCCTACCCGGAATTGGCCGAACAGGATCGTACGATTTGCGCGATGGAGCGAATGTTGTTTTCGGAGGTACTCGGTGAGCCGGTCACATTGTCACAGTGCCGACTCGACGGGGAACCTTGTTGTACGTTTGAATTGAATCAGTGTCAGTGTTAGCGGAGTGGGGTGACACCCTGATAAGCATGCCGGACAGATACCGCGACTGGTGTCCTCCTCTGGCAAAATGGTTTTGAGAATTCCGTCTGCGGTCGTGACGTGAGTCGCGCACGCAGGTGTCCCAACAATTAACACCGTATCGCGCTGGAAGTAACCATGACACAACCCTGGATTGAGGGTCAATTTGAAGAGAATTTGATCATCACGACGGTCGAGCAGGGCATTAACTGGGCTCGACAATCGAGCATTTGGCCGATGACCTTTGGCTTGGCCTGCTGCGCGATCGAAATGATGGCCGCGGGTGCGAGTCGCTACGATATGGATCGGTTTGGGGCTGGTGCTTTTCGCGCCACTCCTCGCCAGGCCGACTTGATGATTGTGGCCGGTACCGTGACCTACAAGATGGCCAGTCGTGTACGCCGCCTCTACAACATGATGCCGGACCCCAAGTTTGTGATCGCGATGGGTGCCTGTACGGTGGGCGGGGGACCCTATTTCAAGTGGGGTTATCACGTCGTGAAGGGTGTTGATCTCGTGGTGCCGGTGGATGTCTACGTCCCCGGTTGTCCGCCGCGGCCAGAGGCATTGCTGGAAGGCCTGATGCGCATCCAGGATCAGATCAAAGGGCACCGGATCGCCAAGAAGAAAGACCTGCCACGGGGACACAAAGTGGAGGATGAATTGCCGGTACCCCATCACTCGGGTTACGTCGAAGCCGCCGGTGGCGAGATTGATCCCATGACGGATCACCAGAAGATTACCGGTTGAGCGTACTTGGATGGAGAGGCGGCTCCAACGAGTGCAGGTTTTCTGTCTTCGTACCGTTTGACGTGTCCTGGTAGCACCGGAGAGATGGGGCCTGCGACACAGTTTTGCTGAGCTTTTAGGATCAAGAGACTTTATGACTGATACGCTTGAAATTGCTGGTCTCCATGTGTCTGTCGAAGGCAAGCCGATCCTTCGTGGCGTCGATTTGCGGATGGAGCGTGGAGAGACGCACGCCTTGATGGGCCCCAACGGCTCGGGGAAAAGTACGCTTGGCCTGGCTGTGATGGGACACCCCAATTACGAGGTTACCGCGGGTTCGATCGAGCTGAACGGTGAGAATGTACTTGGGATGTCACCAGAGGAACGTGCGCGAGCCGGACTCTTTCTGGCTTTTCAGCGACCGATTGCCATTCCAGGCGTGAAGATGGCCGACTTTTTACGGCATGCGACCACGAATGTACGCCATCCTGAGCGCAAAGAGGGGGAAGAGCTGATCCCGATGCGCGACTTCCGTAAAGAGCTCAAAGGCAAAATGGAGCATTTGCGGATGGATGTCGAGTTTGCCCGCAGGTATGTCAACGACGGTTTTTCCGGCGGTGAGATGAAACGCGCCGAGATTCTGCAGTTGGCGATGTTGCAACCCAAGTTTGCGGTGCTGGATGAGACCGATAGTGGGTTAGATGCCGATGCGGTGCGGCTGGCCAGTGAGAGTATCGCTGAGATTGGTCGGGCGAAGATGGGGCTATTGATTATTACCCACCATGACAAGCTACTCGAGCATAATCCCCCGGATGTCACGCACGTAATTCTCGGTGGACGGATTGTCGAAAAAGGGGGCCCCGAATTGGCGGTCGAACTTTACCAGCACGGTTACGATCGAATCCGGTCACAGTATCCAGAGGCAGAGGCACAGAACCAGCAGATGATTCAGCAGGAAGAGACGGTGTAAATTGCGGTTGAGCGGGTGGTACAGGCTTGTAGCCTGCGTCCGCGGGAGATCCATAACGTCACGCCGACAGAAAGTGGATGAATGTCGATCGACAGCAGAGTGGAAGAAACGCCAGATCAGATTGGCGAAATCAATAAGTACGATTTTCGGACCGCGACCGAAGGAGTCTTTCGAGCTCGCAAGGGTTTGGATGCCGACATCGTCGCGCAGATCTCCGAAATGAAGGATGAACCGGGTTGGATGCGGGATTTTCGTTTGAAGTCTCTGGAAGTTTTTAATTCCAAGCCGATGCCTCGTTGGGGTGGCGGTATCAATATTGATTTTCAGGACATCTATTACTATCTCAAGCCGACGGAGCAGCAGGGCAAAACCTGGGATGATGTTCCAGAAGAAATCAAAGAGACATTTGACAAGCTGGGGATTCCGCAGGCCGAACGTGAGTTCCTGTCGGGTGTCAAAGCCCAATTCGAAAGTGAAGTGGTCTACGGTTCACTGAAGGATGATTTGACTGAGCAGGGTGTTGTGTTTTTGGATACGGACACGGCGGTTCGAGAGCATCCAGATTTACTGCGCGAGCACTTTGGCAAGATCATTCCACCCGACGACAACAAGTTCTCTGCCTTGAATTCGGCAGTCTGGTCAGGCGGTTCCTTTATTTACGTCCCGCCGGGAGTGAAGATTGAGTTTCCCTTGCAGGCTTATTTTCGCATCAATGCCGAGAATATGGGCCAATTTGAACGCACCTTGATCATCGTCGACGAGGGCGCTTCGGTGCACTACGTGGAAGGTTGCACTGCACCCATGTACAGCAGCGAGAGTCTGCATTCGGCCGTGGTCGAGGTCGTGGTCAAGAAAGGTGCTCGCTGCCGCTACACGACAATTCAGAACTGGGCCAACAATATCTACAACCTGGTGACCAAGCGAGCGATGGCCTACCAGGATGCGACGATGGAGTGGGTTGACGGCAACCTGGGTAGTCAGCTGACGATGAAATATCCGGCAGTTTATATGATGGAACCGGGGGCCCGGGGAGAGATCCTCTCGATTGCCTTCTCAGGCAAGGGCCAGCACCAGGACGCAGGAGCTAAATTGGTGCATGCCGCACCGAATACGACGGGGCAGATCATCTCCAAGTCCATATCCAAGAATGGTGGACGCAGCAGTTACCGCGGTTTAGTCAAAGTGGAGAAAGGTGCGACGAACACGAAGTGTAATGTCGTCTGTGACGCATTGATTCTGGACGAGCACAGTCGGAGCGATACGTATCCTTACATCGAAATCGCCGAGCAAGACACGTCGATTGGGCACGAGGCCAGTGTGTCTCGCATTGGTGAAGAGCAGTTGTTCTATCTGACCAGTCGTGGGCTCAGTGAGGCGGAAGCCAGTACGATGATTGTCAATGGATTCATTGAACCATTGGTCAAGGAACTTCCCATGGAATACGCGGTCGAAATGAACCGCCTGATCCAACTTCAAATGGAAGGGTCCGTGGGATAGTTCAGAGACGCGGCGTGGCCGGGACCAGGTTTTGTCGCAGGGTAGCGTGGACAATTGCTGCTGGTACTCCCTGATGGATCGCCGTGAGGCGTGTTTCACGGTGCTTGCAGTCTGATATTTGAGAGTATGTGGGCCAGATTGTTCAACGTTGGTGTGGATTCGGCCCCAGATTCAATAGAGAGGTTTACTGACACGGATCGGATTGCCTTCGGGTGTCCCCAGTTCAATCAAAAGAAATCGATGCAAGCTTCCGCTCAAATAGCATTTGATGACGCCTCATTTTCTGCTTTTCTGGCCTCTCGTCAGGAACCTGAATGGTTGGCCACCCAGCGCCGACAGGCCTGGCAGGCATTTGGCGAACTCGATTGGCCGAATCGCAGTCACGAAGAGTGGCTGCGGACGGATATTCGGATGTTTGGTTTACAGCGTTATGGTCTCGATAGTTCTCCACCGGAAAGTGTCGAGCTACCGCAGCCACAATTGGCAGCTGGGATCGAGTTGGGTGGCGCGACGGTTTCCCTCGATAGTTCTTCGGTAAAATCGCAGTGTGAGGCACGCTGGCAAGAACGCGGTGTCTTGTTCGGTGATTTGGGGAAGCTTGTCTCAGCCCATCCGGATAAGATTCAACCGCATTTGATGCGGCGAGCTTTTGATGTCAATTACGATCGTTTTGCGGCTTTACATGGTGCCTGGTGGTCCGGTGGAACCTTGTTGTATGTGCCGCGTGGCGTGGTTGTTGACGAGCCTTTTCACGCTTTCTCAGCGATCACGGACGGCGGTGTTGACCTGGGCCACACCCTGGTGATCCTCGAGGAGGGAGCAGAGGCGACGTTACTCAGCGAAACCGCGAGCCTGAATCCAACCGCTGGCGGAATGCATTGTGGGGGTGTTGAGCTGGTGGTCGGTGCCGGTGCGAATTTGCGCTACGTTAACCTCCAGGACTGGGCGACGGGGGTATGGCATTTTTCGCATCAGAAGGCCGTGCTTGGTCAGGACGCGAATTTGCAATGGACGATTGCCGCCATGGGCAGTCGACTCGCGAAGGTGAATCAGCATGTCGGCATGGTGGGGCCTGGTGCCAATTGCCAGGTCAACGGAGTGATGTTTGCCGAAGGGAGGCAGCACCTTTCTTATCACACGCTACAGCATCATGAGGTGGCTTCGTGTCACAGTGATTTTCTCTACAAAACAGCGTTGCAGGATCGTGCCCGCACGGTCTGGAGAGGAATGATCAAGGTGGATCCGCAGGCCCAGCGGACCGACGGCTATCAACGTAACGATAATTTGCTCCTGTCTACTAGTGCTCGCGCTGATTCGATACCTGGGTTGGAAATTGAAGCGGACGACGTTCGCTGTACCCACGGATCGACGACCGGTAAGATTGACGAGGAGTTGATCTTTTATGCCATGTGCCGTGGCTTTTCCCGCCGTGAAGCGGTGCGGATGATCGTCACGGGGTTTTTCCAGAAAATCTTTGATCGCATTACGATTGATAGCGTTCGGCAGGCGCTGGGGCTGGCGATTGCACGAAAAGTCCGTGAATACGATTGACCAGCGGTGCCGATTGAATCATTTCGGCCTGGGGCCGGCTGTCAAACTGACGCAATGCAAAGATGGGATCGCAGTTCATGTCTGAATTCGTCAAAGTCTGCGCGGTGTCAGAAATCCCTGATCCAGGGAAAATGCCCGCGGAGGTCGACGAGGCGATGGTGGTGTTGTTTCATCTGGATGGGCAATTTTATTGTCTGGATGATGTTTGCACGCACGACGGTGGACCACTCGGCGAAGGCCAGCTTGACGGGGATCAGATTGCCTGTCCCCGCCATGGTGCGCGGTTTTGTGTACGTAGCGGCGAAGCGCTGACGATGCCTGCGACTCAAGCCACGACCTCGCATGAAGTCAAGGTTGACGACGGACAACTGTTCGTCAAAATTAAGTTGACTTGAGTAGTCTTGTTTTCTGTCATGTCAAAGGTGGTTCCCGATGTCAAACTCGGAAAATCCGAATCCAGCTGATGATGCCCCTGTCCTGCCCGATAATTCACAGGAGGCGCAGCAGGTGCCAGAACAGAATGCCGGATCGGCACCGGCGGAATTTGGTGAAGCCGCGGTCCGTGAACAACTCAAGAATGTCATTGATCCAGAGCTTTTCGTAAATATCGTCGATTTGGGGCTAATTTATGTGGTGGATCTCGAACCGATCGAGGATGAAAAGTTTGATGTCAAGATCGAGATGACGATGACCAGTCCGATGTGTCCTGCTGGTCCACAGTTGATTGCTCAGAGTAAGACTTTTGTCTCGGCGATGGAGGAGGTCAACGACGTCGAAGTCAAAGTCGTCATGGAGCCTCCGTGGACGCCGGAAAAAATGACCGATGATGCACGCGATAAGTTGGGCATCTTCTGACCGCTGCGATTCTCATGCCGCTGCCTCTAGCTGACCGCACGATTCTTGTCTATGAGTATTTGACAGGCGGTGGCCTGTATTCCACAGGTCCAGCGACGCTTCCGGTTTCGTCATTGCTGAACGAAGGCGCGGCGATGGTGCGCGCGTTGACCGCGGATTTCGCTCAGATCGAACACTGCCAGGTTCACGCACTGTGCGATGTGCGTCAGCGTGACCTGGACCTGGGCCACTGTGCCAGGCACTTGGTCCACGATGCAGCCGAAGAATTGGAGATTCTGCAACACTGGAGCGCACGTTCTGACTGGACGGTCGTGATTGCACCGGAGACCGGTGGCGCACTTTCGCGACGGATTGAAGTCGTAGAAAAGGCGGGGGGACGCTTACTGGGGCCTAGTGCAAAATGGGTTCAAGTTGCCTCGCACAAAACGGAAACGGTACAGCAGTTGGCGGCTGCAGGCGTGGCGACACCGAGATTGCTGCGTTCGCTCGACGCAGCGATCTATCCAGATGATTACCCGCTCGTTATCAAGCCCGTCGATGGCGCTGGCTCTCTTGGATTGCAGCGGTTGGAGTTGCCGGTTCCCGGTCATCCCGCGGCGAACACACCTGACCAGTGGCACGTTGAAGCATGGGTGGCGGGTTTGCCTGCAAGTGTTTCACTACTGTGCGGGGACCAGGACACGATCGTGTTGCCGGCCGGTCAACAGTGTTTCAGTGAAGGTCTGCATGGTCATTATGTGGGTGGGCGACTGCCGCTCAGTCAGCCCTGGCGCGACCGGGCGGAAAGGCTGGCCCAAAAGGCAATCCGAGCACTTCCGGGCGCGTGGGGGTTCGTCGGGGTGGATTTGATCCTCGACAATGCCGAAGATGGTTCCCGTGATGTCGTGCTGGAGGTGAACCCTCGATTGACGACGTCCTACGTCGGGTTGAGGGAATTGCTGGACGAGAACCTGGCAGAAATCATGCTGTGTCTGGCAGAAGGTGGCCACTGTGATACGGTGCTGCCGTTGGGCGGCATAGAATTTGACGCGGATGGCACAACTCGCTGTTCGTCTGGTAGCGGTTGACCCCGATAGGATGGTAAGAACGCGTTGCATTGCGCAGTAGTTCAGTAGTACTGAGTGGATTAGCACTACACCGTGGAGCAGCACTGTCCCATGGTGCATGGTCGTACCGATGTGGACAGTTGCGAATCTTGATTGGGAGAAGTCGTGCGGTGGCTCGCTTTTGACATTGGTGGTGCGAACCTGAAGATTGCAGATGGGCAGGGATATGCGGTGTCAGTTGCGTTCCCACTGTGGAAAGAGCCTGGCAGGCTGACGGAAAAATTGCGTCAGGCAATCGAGCAAGCGCCGCCCAGTGACCAGATCGCAGTCACCATGACAGGGGAGTTAGCGGATTGTTTTGCAACTAAACAGGAAGGCGTAACGTTCATTGTTGAGGCTGTGCAAGCCGCCGCAGATGCGCGCGGGCTCAAGGTCTACATCAATACAGGCGTTTTGGTGGGTCCCGAGATTGTTCTCCGGAATCCTTTGCTGGGCGCGGCGACGAACTGGCACGCACTCGCGAGCTATGCAGGGCGATATGTGCGGGAGGGAACCACGCTGTTGATCGATGCGGGCAGTACGACGTGTGACATCATTCCAATTGAGCACGATGGTCCTGCGACGGACGCGGTTGACGATCTGCAGCGTTTGCTCAGGGGGCAGTTACTCTATACGGGGGTCGAACGGAGTCCCGTCTGCGCGATTCTGCAGACCGTGCGCTACCGCAATGCCGAATGTCCCATTGCGCAAGAGTGGTTTGCCACGATGCAAGACGTCTATTTAGTCCTAGGGGACTTGCCACCGGATGACGAGAATCAGAACACCGCGGACGGGAAGGCGGCCACGATCGACGCCGCGCGGACTCGGCTCGCTCGGTACCTGAGCGCGTCAGCATCCCAGTTCACTTTGGCAGACGCCCGCACGATGGCAGAACAGGCTGCCGAACAACAGCAGAAGATGCTGGCCCGCAGCATTCGTTCGGTAGTGGAACAGCTCCGCGAACCTCCTTCCACAGTGGTCGTTTCAGGCGTGGGAGAGTTTCTTGTGCGTCGTGCGCTCGAGCGGTTGGATTATACAGGTGATTGTTTTTCATTAGGAACGCAGTTGGGGCTGCACGTATCTCGTGTCGCACCCGCACACGCGTTGGCGGTGTTGGCAAGTGAATCCTCGTTGTCCGGTGCACGGCATGATGGTGGTCTGTAACAACGAGCCGACAGGAGATACCAGACTATGACTTTCCTCTATTACGACGAGCTTTTCTTGCAGCACGAAACCGGCGCGCATCCTGAACAGCCGGAGCGGCTACGGCGGGTCAGTCGGCATTTGGCGGCGACAGGACTGGATCAGCAGTGTGTACGTCCGTCCTGGGAGTCTGTTTCGATGGAACGGTTGGCGCGGGTCCATCAGTTGCCCTATGTAGAGCAGGTGAAACATTTTGCACAGCACGGAGGAGGACGGATTGAGGCCGACACGGTTGTCAGTCCGAAATCGTATGACGTTGCTTTGCGGGCGTCGGGCGCAGTTTGTGATGCGGTTACACGCGTGTTGAAGGGTGAAGACACGCGCGCATTCTGTTTGGTGCGACCACCTGGTCACCACGCGGTGACCGCAAAGGCGATGGGGTTTTGTCTGTTTAACAATGTGGCCATCGCCGCCAGGCTGGCGACGGAGGAGCACCAGCTAGACCGCGTGTTGATCATCGATTGGGATGTGCATCATGGCAATGGTACTCAGGACACATTCTGGAGAAGTGAACAAGTGGGCTTTGTTTCGATTCACCGTTGGCCTTTTTATCCAGGTACCGGCGCTGAAGAAGAGACCGGCTCCGGCCCGGGTTCAGGGTTTACCCGCAATTTGCCAGTCACATTTGGCACCTCGCGCAAGGAGTACTTAACGCGTTTTGAGAACAGCCTTCAGGACTTCGTAAAAAAAATGTCGCCACAGTTGATTCTGTTGAGTGCGGGGTTTGACAGCCATCGTGCTGATCCTATTGGGTCACTGGGACTGGAAGTCGAGGACTTTGCTAGTTTGACACGACTGGTTGTTGAGTGTGCGGCCGCCACGTCTGATGGGAAGGTCGTCAGTGTGTTAGAAGGCGGCTATAACGTCGAGATTTTGCCAGAGTGCGTTGAGGTCCACTTGCGCGGATTGTTAGCGAAGGCGTAGTACTGCTTCCGGTCTGATGGGACCAGTGACGGTCACTGATGTGCATACTGGCGTCGCCTTAGAGCCGAATGACTCGGTCCCAGCCCGCAGGCGGTGTGCGGTTGTGCTGTGCGATGTATACCGTCAGGAAATCTTTGACCTGGTCTGTAGCGGGAAGATGGTGCAGTAATTCAATCGCACGAGTCCACTCACCTTCTTCGAATGCGCTCAGAGCCGTTTCGTAGCAAGCGATGTGCTCGTCAGTGAGTTCAGGAAACCCGTTACCCGACGGTAGGAGCTCGCAGACGTCGAGGGGCGTTGTCAGGCCAGTTGGGCAGACGCGGGCCACACGCCGCAATCGTATGCCAGTTGTGGCAGAGACCGAGCGAATTGACTGAGCCGTCTGTTCGTCGATTAGCACCGGTGTGCGCAAGTTTTTTGTCAGCGTTTCGAGACGTGAGGCAAGGTTAACTACGGGGCCGAAGACGGTCACCTTGACCTGGTCAATGGTACCGATCTTGCCTGCCACTGCGCGCCCACTGGCGATCCCAATGCCGACGCGAAATCCCGACAAAGCGTGCTGCCGATCTTCTTGCGCCGCAGCCGCAAAATTCTGTTGGATCGCGAGGGCGGCGCGGCAAGCTCGCAGGGCAGAATCTGGTTGTTCCAAGGGCCAGCCCCAGAATCCCATCGCAGCGTCTCCGTGGAAATCTCCGATGACACCTCCTTGTTGGAGAATCTCTCCTGTCATGACCCCCAAAGCGTCGCTGACGCGGTTCAGCAAACCAAGAAGATTGCCAGACTCTTGTTCACTATGCCGGGCAAATCCTCTCAGGTCACAAAAAAGCACGGACACGTCGACTTCACGCGGAGCGAGAATGTCGTCTGGATCCTGCCCGGCCAGCACATCGATCACGGCTGGAGAAAAGAACTGATTTAAACGTTCGGAGCGCCGGACCTCGCGGAGGTTACTCAGTGTGCTCGCTGCAAGTTCGGTGAATTTGACATCGTCTTGAAATTCGTGTGGCGGTGTCTGCGAGGTCGGCGCAGCAGTGGAATCCATGGAGCCGGTTAAATAGAAAGCCCAATTACGACAGGACGCTCCAACCAGAGGTGTACAAAATGCCCAGTCGAAGCTCTCAGATTGTGTGAAGCCGGTTTGTTTGGTGGGCCCGTTCCAGACATGTACGATGCTCTGCGATTGCTGGAGTGCTTCTCGGATCAGGCCAGCACTCGGTGTGAAGGCAGCGGTGGCAGTATCTCGGTGATCCCAGTGCAGTACTTCCACGTTACTGTCTGGTGTGTGGCCGCCGCGTAGTCTCACCAGCGCGGCGGCGTCGGCGCGAGGCACGCCACTGAGCAGGAGATTGACCAGCTGAACGAAGAGTTCGTGATCGTTATTGGCACGCGCAATGATGCCAGGAAGACGGCTGAGTACATCGATCCGTTGATCGGCGTGCCGAAACCGAATGCTCTGCAGGAAATCCGTGGTGAACGTTTGCTGGTCATCTGGTCGCGGAACCTGGACTGCGACCCGTACCTTGGCGTCCACGAGCGTAAACGTCGTGTCGCCGATGACGAAGTGCTGGTTGGGGCGCAGCGAAAACTGGCTTCGTGGGCGTCCATTGAAGTAGACGGGATTGGAAGCCTCGTCCCTTTGTTGAACTTCGAGGGAGCCTTCCGTCCAGCATACAGTGGCGTGTTGTCTGGAAATCTGGGGATCCCAGGGGATCGACCAGTTTCCGCAGGTCCGTCCAAGCACAATTGGCTGGTCCGGGAGCAGTGTCCGTCGCCAGCGGAATTGAGGTTGGCTGCCCTGCACAATCAAATCCGGCATGTACGGCATTTTACGCGCGGACTCGCTGGATTGCCAGAAAGGCAATGTTGTCGGTGCTCGAATGAACGATATCCCGGGGGGCACGCCTGCAGCAAGACCGTGGTAACCGTGGGGTAGCCCATAAGGGGCCTTCTGGGAGACGCGGATTTGGCGGTGTGGCGGTTGTGCGGACGTCATGGTCACGCCACAATTTCAGATCGTAAAGAGTCCGCACTGTTCGAGGAATGACCAGGAGAGCGATCATGTCTAAACCAATCGTTGCAGTCGCATTTATGGCACTTGCAGTTCCTTGTCAGTCTGCTGAAGAGCAGTTCGTTGCATCGCCATTTACCGCGAAGAACGGCTTTACGACGGGAATTGAAGGACCTGCGTGCGATCGGGCGGGCAATCTCTTTGCAGTCAATTTCCAGCGACAGCAGACGATCGGTGTTGTTTCGCCGGACGGCCAGGAAAAGCCTTACGTGACCCTGCCGGGTACCAGTATTGGTAATGGCATTCGTTTTGATCGTCAGGGGATGATGTATGTCGCTGATTACGTAAATCACAACGTCCTGCGGGTTGACCCGAAGACTCGAAAAATTTCTGTGTTTGCCCATGACGGTCAGATGAATCAACCGAACGATCTGACGATTTCCAAGGATGGTACACTCTTCGCGAGTGATCCTAACTGGGGCAAGAGTACCGGACAGATTTGGCGCATCGATCCAAAGGGAAACATCCGTCGAGTAGCGGCAAATCTGGGTACAACCAATGGCATCGAGGTAAGCCCAGATGGGCGGACGTTATATGTTAATGAATCAGTACAACGAAACGTCTGGAGATTTACCATCGACAGTGAAGGAAATTTGACCGATAAGCAACTCGTCAAGAAGTTTCCTGACTTTGGTTTTGATGGTATGCGATGTGATGTGGATGGTAATCTCTACATCACTCGGCATGGCAAAGGAACCGTGGTGAAACTTTCGCCCAAGGGAGTGGTTTTGCGTGAAGTAGATGTCTTGGGAAAGAATCCTACCAATATCTGTTTTGGTGGGATCGATGGGCGCACTGCCTATGTCACCGAAGTCGAAGGTCGCCGTATTGTGCAATTTCGCGTAGACCGCCCCGGTCTGTCGTGGCAACGCTGGCAGGAGTCGCGTTAAATGTAATCCGGCGTGTTTCCGCGACAGAATGCTTCCCAGAAGATTGTCGCGGGTCGCTCAGGTAGCGTTTGATTTCTCGCGCGGTCGCAGCAGCAGGGATGTGACGGTCATGCCGATGCCGATGACGACTGCACTAGATGCCAGATAGATCAGCTGCGTCAGACGCTTGTAATTCTGTTGATTGACGACGTATTCCGGGATTTCAAGTGTGCGCACGTCGGTCAGGCCTTTGTTGCGAATGTTTCCCCAGATTTCCAGTAACTCGGTTGGCGAGCGTTGATCCAGAAACTTGAGATAGTCGTCTGCGATGGTTTCGATGGTGTCTGTCGTGTCGATTTGGGAACGCAGATAGGTCGCAAAGCCGATGCCTCCGGAAGCGACAACCGCGGTTAACAGGCCGCCGGTGAACAAGAGCGCTTGCAGACGAGTCCACGTGCGGCGTTTGTGATCCGGACGATCTGTTGGGTCGGTTACGGGCTCAAGCAGACGCAACTCCGTGAAGGATGGTACGTCCAGGTTCTTTCCGCATTCACACACCAATTGGTCGCCGGCTTGAGAGGCCGTCACGGTGATCTTGGCGCCGCAGTCACAGGGCAGCCGGTATTGTTGGGCCATGGCATCCAGGTCTTGGGGCGAAGACGTTTTGACGGGTACTGTAAATCGTTCAAACGGTTAGCAGTCCGATGGGTTTTCCTGCAAACACCTTGATCGGATCACCACCCTGGGGTTGTTTGGGTATTGGGGCCTTTTGCGCGAGCTCTTGTCCTCTGATCAGATCGAGCAGAAATGAAAGCATGGAGCGTTAGTCAGGAGCAGCCGAACCCCGGGCGGCCCACCAGGGAAGGCTGATTCCACCGTCGATGAGCAAATTGGCTGCTGTCATGTATTGATTCTTGGGGTCCGCCAAAAAGAGAATGCCTTCTGCCATTTCCTCAGACGTTCCTAACCGCCCAAGCGGAATTTTGGCGCCGGCGCGTTGCAGCGTTTCTTCGTCGGCGAATTTCCGTTCTCCGGGGGTATCGGTCCACCCTGGCTGAATCATGTTCACGCGAATTCGGTGTGGGGCGAGTTCAATCGCGGCAGTCTTGGACATGTGTTCCAGGGCCGCTTTTGACATGTTGTAGGCCATTGAGCGGGGAGCCGGGATAAAGGCATGCGGCGAGCTTACCAGCACCACAACGCCTTCACTCGCCTGCGCGATCATTTGACGTGACGCGGACCGCAGTAAGTTAAAAGCACCCCACATGGTGACATCGATAGTGCGTCGAAAACCGGCCATGTCTGCTTCATAGAACAATTCACGATCACTGAAGGCTGCATTACTTACGGCAATGTCCAGTTTGCCGAATTGTTCAACCGTCTTTTCGACCATTGCTTCGACGGCCTCCAAGTCTGCCACATCAGTCTGAATCTTGATGGCCTGGCCGCCGGCATCACGAATTGCCTGTACGACTTCTTCTGCCTGCTCATCGTGCGAGCGATAGTTGACAGCTACGGAGGCGCCGGCGCGGCCCAACGCGACTGCTGTTGCACGCCCGATACCTAAACTGGCACCCGTTACCAAGGCCACATGTCCCTTGAGATCAACTGAAGTCATAGCGATTCTCTGCTACCGATAGAGCGAAAAAACAAACGAAGTGGCCTTACACCGGAACGAAAGCACGCCACGAAACGCTGGTGCTGGCCGGCACGCCTTGCGCACAGCTCAAGCATCGTTGCGATTTATCTGAGCCGACCAAATAACCCATCCAGAGACGAATTCTTGAAGAGAAACGGAATTCGAGTCAGACGCGCCGATGGGGCGGGCCTGGGGCGTCTACAGCCTATGCTAACTACCTCTTGTCAGACCGACAAGCGGCAACCGTTTGCTTTGCGGGAGGGGGGGGGATCATCTGGAGCCTGTTTTCGCTGCGGAAAAGAGGAGCGTGCGAGACCCTGCTGGGATTGAGTTGACTCTGCGGGCTCAACGGCAGTGCAAGAAGTTGTGGTGGAGAGGCGTTTTGTGACTGGACCTCACGATCTGGCTAGGTAAAATCTATACACGTTGCGGAAATTGGCGATGCGATAAAGCTGGTGCCAGTTGGCTACCTTAGGACGTCGGCTCGCGAAATTTGGGACGAAAAAGCAGGAATGCTCGGGCAGGATCCACTTTGTGGCTTGTTCGTTTTAGTCGTCCTGGTGCTGAACGCACACTCTGCTGAGACGTCGACTTCACATCGTTGAAACTGACAGTGAATACAGTTGGTTTGCGGTTATCGTTCCGGCAGGAATACGGAATGGTGAAGTTAGGTAAGCGGTTTGCGGACCGTTTTGTTTGCGTGAGCGCAATCTTCTTCCAAATATCAGCCGCGGAAAAACGGTCGCGAAATCGGTGGTAGAATTGGCTAGTTTCATGACTATGATTTGATAAGAAAGGTCATCGTTTGAACTACGTGTTCGGCAGGTAAAAGTAATCGCTACAGATTGCCGTAACCGTTGAAGTCGGGCACGCCCTACCCAAAGGGGACGGATTGTATGCGGATGTCCCCCCCTCCCGTTTCACTGTCGACCGACAGTCTGCCTTATAGAGTTTAGGAGTGCTGGCTTGTACAACCCAATCATCGATGACTTTGATAACGACGCGGCTCCATCACGGGATGCTGAAATCCAGGTAGAGCCAATCGTTGAGGTAGACGAGGAACTCAACGAAGTTTCGAAGTCGATGGAGCCCGAGGCGAAAGGCAAGCAGCAAGACGAACTGTTGGTGCCCGACGACAGCGAGTCGTGGTCTGACGATCCGGTCCGGATGTACTTGACCCAGATGGGTGAAATCCCGCTCTTGACGCGCAAAGAAGAGATTCGCTTAGCCAAGAAGATTGAAATTACCCGCCGGCAGTTTCGCGCCAAGTTGCTGGAGTGTGACTATGTGATGCAAGCCGCTTTCAAAGTGATCGGACGTGTTCACCAGGGTGAGTTGCCATTTGATCGTACCGTGCAAGTGTCGGTTACTGATCGCTTGGAAAAGGAACAAATTCTCGGACGTTTGCCCCACAACCTGGCGACCGTCGAAGTTTTATTGAAGCGCAACCGCCGCGACTACCATTTGGCGATCAGCAAGTCGCAGGCCAAGAGTCGGCGAAAAGTGGCCTGGCAGGGGTTGGCCCGCCGCCGTCGCAAGACCGTGAGGCTCATCGAGGAATTGGGTTTGAGGACCCAGCGTATTGAATCGATGATCGGGGCACTTGAAGATTTCAGCAAACGTGTGCAAGAGTTGCAGAAGTTGATTTCCCAGGCCAAACGAGAACGTAAGACGCCTGCTGAAATAAAACCATTGAAAGTTGAGAACCGCCGCATCTTGTTGGCAATTCAGGAAACGCCAACAAGCTTGCAGAACCGGGTTCATTACCTGAAGCAAGTGTACTCGAGTTACCAACGAGCAAAGCGTGAGTTGTCTGAAGGAAACCTTCGGCTAGTGGTTTCGATTGCGAAGAAATATCGTAATCGAGGCTTAAGCTTCCTTGATTTAATCCAGGAGGGGAATGCTGGCTTAATGCGTGCTGTGGACAAGTTTGAGTACCGCCGCGGCTTCAAATTCTGCACTTATGCCACCTGGTGGATTCGGCAGGCGATTACACGTGCTGTGGCGGACCAGAGTCGCACGATTCGCATTCCGGTGCATATGGTTGAGACGATGTCTCGCGTACGTAATGTTTCACGACAATTGCTGCAGGAGTTGGGCCGCGAGCCGACAATTGAAGAGACCGCACGTCGAGCGGAAACCACGGTGGAAGAGGCCCGACGGGTACTTGCGATGAGCCGTTATCCCATCAGTCTGGATCGCCCAGTTGGGAATAGTGAGGACAGCCACTTTGGAGATCTGCTCCCGGACGGTATGGCCGAAAGCCCGGCTCTCGGTGCAGCTCAGGAGATGCTCAGGGGCCGTATTAGCAAAGTGCTGAAGACACTGAGTTACCGTGAGCGGGAGATCATCAAGCTACGTTACGGTCTGGGAGACGGCTACAGCTATACGCTTGAGGAAGTCGGCCACATTTTCAAAGTCACACGCGAACGAATTCGCCAGATTGAGGCCAAGGCCGTCCGCAAATTGCAGCAGCCCAGTCGCAGTCAGGAACTCGTCGGATTTCTCGATTGAGTTCAGTTGGATGGGCCGCAGTCGGTGGAGACTCGGTGGCATAGCAGCCCGCGTCAAGGCGCGGACCGCATCTGTTCGCAATTCGTTTATTCGAACTGTCTGACCAGTCCGCTGGTCACTAGCAGTAGCTGACACGAGATGCTCGAGTTGGGCAACTGAAAGGTAGCGGAAATTGCGCGACGGTAGCCTTCCAGTTGAGGGCGGTAGTAGGCCAGCCGGGCTTCCAGGCTCGCCGTATCGTCCGGATCGAGATGGTCGGTCTTGAAATCGACAATGTCCGCACCGATTACCCGGGCGTTTCTGCGGAAAAGAATCAGTCGATCTACCAGGCCGTTCAATAAATGGCCATCCTGACGCACGGCAAACGGATATTCGTGCAGAACTTCCAGGTCTGTGTCCTGGCATGCTTTACGATTGGCGTAACCGCTGCGGCTGAGGGCTGTGCGAATCGCCGCAGACTCTAGGGCCCGGTGAAATTCTGCAAGCGCGTGATCTACCTCATGATCGGGCATCTGGCTGGTGATTGCGTGTCGCAGCGCAAGCTGACGCAAGGCATGCTTATTAACAGGGGTTTCATCCAGCCAGCCGATGCTTTCGAACAGCGTGTGAATTAGGGTGCCTTTGCGCCGTGCGGCAACGCCGTGGCGATTGAACATGCTGGTTGCTTTGACGACCCCTCCGCCTTCGAGCATTGAAGGGCTCAGGCGTTCCAGTCCCCGCGTTCTCTGTTTCGCCGCAGGTGCCAGCGAGATTTGGCCGGCGTGGTCGTCTGCGACGTCCCGCATTGCGTCTGTTGCCGGGCAGTTTTGTGGAGATGCCGAGTCATCTATGGGCGCATCCCGTTGTGGCAATTTCTGGTACCAGTGCTCGTCGCCGTCACGATAAAGACACTCCCCGGGCGCCGCGGATGCATCCTTGCCAAGAGTGCACCGTAGCAAGCCGGCAGGGGTGAGTGGAATCGTCTTGCTCGAGGGTTTCGCTGGAGAAATAAGCAGGTGTAATGCATGAACAGCCCGTGTCATTGCCACGTACATGACACACAGCGATTCGAACACGGTTCGTCGTTTTGCGTCGGCAAAGACCTGCTGTATTTCTCGCGGCATCAACTGCCTGGTGGCGGAGTCCACGTAACGGCAGACCAGGTCAATCGAGGCGGTTGGTGACGGGCGACGGGCGACAAAAGCACTGGGTTGACCAGTCAGCTGTACATCGAGTTCTGGCAGGACCACGACGTCGAATTGGAGTCCTTTGGCCTGGTGAATGGTCATGACTCGAATATGTGATCCACCTGGATCGGCGACGCGGGCGTTCATGATATACCGTGCGAAATCGACAGGTCGGAGGGTCGCCTGGGATTGGTAGGTATCGGCGAGTTCAACGAGTTGTTTCAGTCGGCTCGCTTCTCGAGAGTCGGGGCTGGCGCTCAGGAGTTGGGTCCAACGCTCTACCGTCGGGCCATAGCCGGCGCACATCAGGTCAGCGCGAACTTTTTCCGCCAGTTCGCTCGCAATTTGATCGTCGTCGTGTCGATGCATGCGGAGTGCTTCGCCGAGTCGCGAGTGGGCGACGTGATAGCGCGCCGCGGTATCACCGGGATGGTCCGATAGCTGCAACAAAGAGACGATCAGTCGCACTCCCTGTGAATCGGTAAGCGGATTGCCTCCTTCCTCACTGGCAGAGATCTTCGCACTGTGCAAGCGGTCAATAAGTTGACGGACGGTTTCGTTTCGACGCACCAGGATACCGATTGAGGGTGCCTGATCGTCCGTGTCCGCGGCGATCTCAGCGACACGCAGGGCAGCAAAATCGAGCAGCTCACTGGAGCCCGTTGCAGGGGCCGTTTCCAGGGTCGTCAGTCCAGGCAGGTCGACCAGAGCGGTTGTATGCGATTCAAATTGTGAAGTCCAGTCTCGGATCGCGGCTGCCGCGTCACCCGGATCTGGATGTCGCTGGAGGTGACCGAAGACACGGTTTACTGTGTCAATGATGGTAGGCGA
>CEUS01138121.1_pt1 | contig 18829 bp, 10 predicted proteins | sample 427031 | NCBI WGS metagenome assembly CEUS01 (sample SAMEA2622837, study PRJEB7988) | marine metagenome | biome: marine biome (ENVO:00000447); feature: marine epipelagic mixed layer (ENVO:xxxxxxxxx); material: "saline water (ENVO:00002010), including plankton (ENVO:xxxxxxxx)" | depth 140 m | reverse complement strand
CTCCCCGGACCGCACTGTCTCCCCGGACCGCACTATTCATGGCAGGCTTGTTGTTTCTGCCAAAGCTCGCCCAGTCTGGCGAAGTTGGCTTCCGCCTGCACACCATCGACGCCACGTCGACCTATAGTGCAGCCGCTGCCATCGACGTCAATCGGGACGGGGAACTGGACGTCGTTTGTGGTGGCTGGTGGTACGAGGCGCCCACCTGGAAACGGCATTTCCTGCGTGACGTCCGTGTCATTCGAGGGCGCTACGATGACTACGCGCACCTCCCCATGGACGTCAATGGCGACGGCTGGACCGATTATGTGAGTGCCAATTGGCGGAGTCAGTCCCTGTACTGGGTACAACACCCTGGACCGTCCCTGGGCCCCTGGACGAAGCACCTGATAGCCAGGCCCGGTGGAATGGAAACCGCGCGACTGGTTGACGTTGACGGCGATGGTCGACTTGACGTTCTACCCAATTGCGTGCGGACCCCGACCGGCCAACCTTTTGCTGCCTGGTGGGAACTCCAACAGTCTTCCCCAAACCAGCCAGCACGCTGGCTCCGCCACGAACTGCCTGCCGACATCGCCGGCCACGGAATCGGCTTTGGTGATCTCAATAACGATGGTCGCAAAGACATCGTTGGCACCCAAGGCTGGCTGGAAGCCCCCCTCGACCGCCGCCGCGATCGGTGGCAGTGGCACCCAGACTTCGAACTCGATCGTGACTGCAGTATTCCCATCCTGGTCCACGACGTCGACGGCGATGGAGACACTGATCTCATTTGGGGACGTGCCCACAACATTGGTCTCTACTGGCTTGAACAGCGCACCAATGAACGTGCCACCCGCTGGGTTCGCCACGCCATCGACACAAGTTGGTCACAGGCACATAGCCTGCTCCTGGCCGATCTGGACAACGATGGAAGCCTCGAACTCGTCGCAGGCAAACGCTACCTGGGTCACGAAGGCAACGATCCAGGCGAGTACGACCCGCTCGTGGCGTACTGGTACCAGTTTGATGCTCAACGAAGAACCTGGCAGCGGGGCGTGATCTCAGCTGGGGGCCCCGCCGGCTTCGGTCTCGACCCCAAGGCCATTGATCTCGACGGCGACGGCGACATCGATCTGGTCGGTCCGGGGCGCAGCGGCATCTATTGGTTTGAAAACCTACTCGTCGGGAAGGGACAACGCGATCCACCTCCCCGCGCTTGGGATTACGCCGACCACGCCCAGCTGCGGATCGTCCGGGACGCTGCTGGGAAGCAGCAAGCAGTTGCAACGCCGCACGACTGGGCGCGGCGACGCCAGCACATTCTGGCGGGGCTGCAACGGGCCATGGGGCCCTTGCCGGCCACCACACAACGAGTCCCGCTCGACATGCAGGTGCACGACACCAGCCAAACCACCTATTACCGCCGACTATCGATCTCGTTTGCCAGCGAACCAGGGGACCGGGTGCCCGCCTTTCTCTTGATCCCACACGACCTCCAACAGCGTGGCCCCGCGATGCTCTGCCTGCACCAGACGACCGGGATCGGAAAAGGCGAACCGGCCGGCCTCGGGGGTCGAAGGACGTTGCATTATGCCCACGAATTGGCCAATCGTGGCTACGTCTGCCTGGTACCCGATTATCCCTCTTTCGGTGATTACGTTTATGACTTCCAACGCCAGGGCAGCCATTATGCCAGCGGCTCGATGAAGGCCATCTGGAACAACCTGCGGGCGGTTGATTTGCTCCAGACACTCTCTGAGGTAGATCGTGACCGAATTGGCTGTATCGGACATTCCCTCGGCGGCCACAACGCCCTCTTCACCGCCGCGTTTGACCAACGGATCCGCGTCATTGTCACCAGTTGCGGCTTCACCGCCTTCCATCACTACTACGACGGAAAGCTGGCAGGCTGGACCAGCCCCCGCTACATGCCACGGATCGCCCATGAGTATGCCAACAGCCCCGACCGGGTTCCGTTCGACTTCTACGAAGTCGTGGCCGCTCTGGCCCCGCGCCCCGTGTTCATTAACGCCCCCGTTCGAGACAGCAACTTCGCCGTCACCGGGGTCCGCAAAGTGGTCACGCAGGCAAAGCTGATCTACCAGCTGCGCGGCGCTAGCGACGCGCTCCGTGCCGAATACCCCGAGTCCGCCCACGATTTCCCGGACACCATTCGCGAAGCCGCTTACAAGTGGCTTCGCGACCGGCTGTAACCGGCCTCCACGCTTACCCAGGAGAGCTGCATTGTCCCGCCCCCTGTTTCATCCGTCGTCCAAAGCGATCCTCGCCGCAGCTATTTTCTTGTTCACAGTCCACATCGCTCTCCAATCGGCCACGGCTCAAGAGGCACCGGCGTCTGTACAGGCATTACTCCAGCGGTTCTGTTTCGATTGCCATAGCGGTGACTCCGTAGAATCCGGCCTCAACGTCCAGACACTCGTCACCAGGAACGACTTCGCCAATCACTTTCGCGACTGGAGAAAGGTCGTCTCTCAACTACGTAGCCGGCGAATGCCGCCACGCGACGCAGCACAACCCAACACCGCCGAGCGGAAACGACTGAGTGACTGGATCCACACACAACTGCAACAAACAGCGACGCAAAATGCAGGGAACCCGGGAAACATCGTCATGCGGCGGCTGACCAGTGCCGAGTACGATTACACGATTCGCGACTTGACTGGGCTGCAACTCGATGTCCACCGAGGGTTCGTAAGCGACGCGGTCGGCGGTGCTGGATTTACGAATACCGGAAACGTCCAGTTTATCCAGGATGCAACCCTGCAACGTTACCTGGACGCAGCCCGCCAGGTTGCCGACCATGCCGTCATCGGCTCCGGCCCGCTGGCCTTCCACCGCGACCCTGGCAACACCGGGTTCGAATTGTCCGCTATCACACGCATCCAATCGATCTACCGCCAGCACGGCTTCCGTACCGCGGCAGGAGAAGGGGGCGAGCCATTTGGGTTGGACCAATACCCACGGGCCTTCTATGCGGCCTGGTTGTTTGCCAACCGCGACGCGTTGGACCGCGGCTCGGAGACATATGCCGACGTCGCCAAGTCCACAGGCCTCTCCCCACCGTTTCTCAAGTACATCCACGAGCTGCTTCAAAAACGGGACCTCGGATTCCCCACCTCCGAAATCGCCCACGCATGGCAACAGCTCCCCCCGCCTCCCGCTAACCCTGCTGGCCAACAGGCCTTCTGCACAGGCGTCCAGGAACGCTGCCAAGAATTAGCGGCCCGCGTACGACACTGGCAAAACCGATTTGGAGCCAACGCGGACGCCAAGGAAGAGGCTCCGGTTTTGCGGGCCGATCTTTTCCGCGTCACCCGCGCACAACGTTTTGAAATGAACATCAACTGGCCGGCTGGCACGGCCGTCGCAAACCTGATTCTTTCCGTTGAATCGGCGTTACCCGACGACCGCCCCGACGCTCTGGTCATCTGGAAAACACCACGCATTCAATTCCGTGTGGCGGATTTACGGGAACAACCATTCCACCCTTTGCGCAAAGTTGCCACTGCAGACGCCGTCCGACAGCTACGTTTCGGTGAGCATCAGCTCGGTGGTGTTGTCGCCGACGACACCTTCACAACACGCGGCACACAGCCGGTTCGTGTGACCATACCGATCCCTGACAATGCGGGTTCAGCACGTCTCCTGGTCGACGCGGAGCTCGACGTCCAGCTGGGTGCAGATTGTATCATTCGCTGTTCCATTACCCAGCTCGAAGAAACGGATCAGGGAAAGTCTGTCTCCGCCTTGCTGGCTAACCCCGGCAGCCCTTCTTTTCAGGCCTGGAAGAAAGGGGTACTTCAATTTGCCCGTTTGCTTCCCCAGGTTTCCCAGCGGGAACCTGCCCCCTCAGACCGGGACCCCGTCCCAGCACCTATCGACGCTACCTACAACAATCCGCAGCGCAACGCATTCCACACACGAATCAAATACGCGCGTGACGACCAGTTCCTGGTGGAGCGCATGCTGGATCAAGTAACGCGGCAACGGCTGGATCGTGCGTGGATCGATCTGCGCAACTCGTTTGGCTACCACGACGCCTGGCTGCTGATGTTGTCCGAACTGTTTGACTTTCCGTTGGAAAACCGCCGGATGAAAGACCTGGATCGCCAGTGGATCGCAGATCTGCCTGACGCGCCCCGCAGTTACATCGCCCCACTCCATTTGGAATACCTGGCCGACCAGCAGGCGTTGCAAGCAGCCTATGGAACCCATCTCCAGGACACGCTTCGTTTCGCCGCAAGGGCCTGGCGACGCCCACTCAGCCAGAGCGAAGCCGAGCGGTTACGCGCCTTTTATGAAGTACTGCGCGCGGACGATCGCTTTGACCACGCGGCTGCATTGCGGTCGCTCCTGACACGAATACTTGTCTCTCCCGCTTTCCTGTACCGAGCAGAACGTGTCGCCGTCACCACTGCTACCGCCCCTCTCTCGGATTGGGAATTGGCGTCGCGACTCAGTTATCTGATCTGGTCATCGTTGCCAGACGCGGCGCTCCGCAAGGATGCCGCCCGGCGACGGCTCCAAGACCCCAAGGTCCTGGCGCGTCATGCTCGCCGCATGCTGAAGGACCCGAAAGCGACTCGTTTTGCCACCGAATTCTTTGGCCAGTGGTTTGGCTTTTATCGGTTCGACGAGTATCGAGGAGTCGATACAAGTCGCTTTCCGGAATGGAACGAAACACTGCAGGCCGCGATGTACCAGGAAGCCGTCGCCTTGTGTAGCCACATCGTACGCAACAATCTGCCCCCCACCGAACTCCTGTTTGCCGACTACACGTTTCTCAATCAATCCCTGGCGTCACATTATGGTGTCCCGTTCCCGAAAGCCGGGCAAGCCGCGGCCCAACCGGCCAGCACCACCAAGTTGCAACGCGTCGACAACATGCATCGTGCGCACCGAGGCGGCCTGCTCCGTCTGGGTGCCGTACTGACCGTGACTTCCGCTCCCTTGCGAACCAGCCCCGTCCGCCGAGGTGACTGGGTACTGCGACAGGTACTCGGCGAGTCGGTACCTCCGCCACCCGCGGACGCGGGATCCATTCCCGCAGATGACGTCCCCCCGGATGGACTTTCCGTCCGGCAACGTCTGGCGGCACACCGCCGGGACGCCGCCTGCGTCAACTGCCATGCCCGGATCGATCCCTTCGGATTTGCCTTGGAAAACTACGACTCGCTAGGGCGTTGGCGTGAACGCTATCGGGATGGAAAACCCATCGAAACCGCCAGCACGCTCCGCGACGGCACCGCGATCGCAGATTTCAACGCGCTGCATACCTGGCTCCAATCGCAGCAATCCCAGTTCCACCGCACGCTGGCAACCAAATTGCTGGGTTACGCGCTAGGGCGTCCCGAAACCATTGGCGACGCTGGCTTGCTGGTACACATGACCACCCTGATGGCCGACGGCGCCGGCCTCGCTGAGCTCTTGGAATCTATCGTGACAAGCCGCCAGTTCCGCTATCATGCACGCAACACACGATCACGCGTGCACCCTCCCAACCCTGCTCCTGCTTCTCGCTAATACCATGCAACTACCACCAACACACTGGTCCGAAGCACTCTCACGTCGTGTATTCCTACGCTCCACCGCCGGCAGCCTGGCCTTGCCATGGCTCGCATCGCTACCCCAGCGGAGCGCCCAAGGGAAACGGATCGCTGACACCTCCGACAAACCTCCGCGGCGATTCGCCTGCGTTTATTTTTCCAACGGTATCGAACCAGAACACTGGTGGGCCAAACCCACGCCCGATGGTTTACATTTCGGCCCCTGCCTGGAACCGCTGATTCCCTACCGCGACGACGTATGCATCCTGGAAGGCCTCTACAACGCACAATCGGTGGCCAATCCGAGCGCCCATCTGGGCCGCATGCCCAATCTGCTCTCGGGTGCCTGGGTCAGCCTCGACCAAAACGACCTGCGCGTGGGACGCAGCATGGACCAGGTCCTGGCCCAGCGTGTCGGCACACGCACCGCCCTGCCTAGCCTGGTTCTTGGCGTTGAACCGACCGAATTGCGTCTGGAAGACGGCCTCTCCATGCTCTACGGGTCATGCATCTCCTGGAGTTCGCCGACGCGTCCCGCCACCAAAGAAATCTATCCAGCGAGGGCCTTCGATGCGATCGTCGGCAACCGCCGTCAAGCCGGCCTCGACCGCACGATTCTCGACCAGGTCCTGGCAGACGCCAAATCCCTCCGCCCCCAATTAGCGGCCCGCGACCGCATTAAGCTGGACGAATACCTGGAGTCCATTCGCGACATCGAACGTCGCATCGACCGAGCTGCCCACGAAGAACGCCTCGAGGGCTGGCGGCCGTCGTTATCAAAACCGAATATGGCGCGCCCCGCTGACGAGCTTCCCCAGAATGTACCAGACCATATGCGACTCATTCTGGATCTAATCGTGCTGGCATTCCGTATGGATCGAACCCGCATCGCCACCTGCATGTTGAACAATGATCTATCCCAAATGAATTTTGGCTTCCTGGAAGGCGTGCAGGGGAGCCTACACCTGGACCTGACCCACAACGGACGGGATCCTGCACGCGAGGCAATGTACCTTAAGACCAACCAGTTTCATGTTGCTCAGTTCGGCTACCTGTTAAAACGGCTCAAAGAAATCGACGAGGGTGATCAGACGCTTCTCGACAGCGCTTTACTGCTGTTTTGCTCCAATCTTTTTGATGGCGACAAACACCAGGCAGATCGAATGCCAATGGTACTCGCCGGAGGTAGCGGGGGCTCCCTGACGCCTGGACGCATGCTCGATTACCGGGAACGCCCCCCCGAGGATCGCCGCGCCTGCAGCCTCTACCTGTCTTTGATGGACCGCATGGGGGTAACCCTGCCGCAGTTCGGAGATAGTGATCGCCGCCTGGCAGATCTCTAATTGCTCCGGAACATCGTCTCAAGGTAACAAGGCGTCCCACAAGGCAATGTCAAAATTGAGACTTGCCGCCTCGAAAAGGGCGACACCATCCACACGGGACTGCTGCAAACAGTCAATCAGGCTGCGCACTTCCGCGGGTTGCTTTACTGTACCGACCCAGGGGTCAAGCATCCCCTGGGTACGATAAGTTCCCAGCCAGCCCCATAAGCGCAACCAATGTGCCACTTCCACCTGCGGACCGCAGGCACGCTTGTAGTGGTCAATGTACCACTGGTTCCAGAACTCCGGATTACGGCTACTGTCCCCCACCGACTGGAACGGAAAACCCGGAATCGGTTCCACCTGGATCCATTCCATTGCCCCCACCAGTAACCCGTCGATCAAGCGTCGTCGCGCCCAAAGTCGATAGTTCAGCTCCATGGGCCCCAGCGGATAACCAATCGTCGTGCCCCGTGGCACGGCCAACTGCAACTTCGCCTTCCCCATCTGCGTGGCCACCGCGGACAGAAAACCAGTAAGCTGTTCGCCCAGAATTCGATGAAACCTTCCGCTGTGGTGTTTCTGGAACTCCGGCTCGTCCACGGCCAGCGGATCAATTCCATAACGTTCGCGGTACCGCTGCACTGCCGGTCCATTAAATCCGTACTGATTTCCGCCAGCACCACGACTATGACTCCGCGTCGACAGCAGCAATCCATCAACACCGTAGGCCAGTAACTCACGCACCTGGGAAGTCCGGTGGGCGATGACTTCCGGGTAAAAATAACAAAGCACTCCGTCAATGCGTGTTTTCTGATCGCGACTCAACCACAGATACTCGGGATGTTCGCGAGAGAACTGACTCTGCATGACGCCCTTTCCGTCGTCGAAAATCGTCACCCAGGGATAAAGTTCAAGGCGGTGTTTACGGGCCATCCGGACTGCCACTTCGAGTGGATCACAGCGCCTCAGGATTTCTCGCAACTTGGCCGCGTGCCCCTTGCGCCAAGTCGCGGGCCCCTTGGAAAAGACCGTCCGCACACGCGACTGGTAAAGCACATTACCTGTCGCCGAGACGCGCCAGTAGATCCGCTCAATTCCCCGTTGGGCGCAGAGCGCAAAAAATCGATCGATCAGCTTTTCATCAAAGACCTCCTCGTTACTGGCAACCATATCGTTGTAGTCGACACAGAGCATCATTTTCGTTTTCGGTGCCGACGGTTTGAACCGGGGTCCCGCACCAGCCGGCGCAGCATGTTCCCAGCCGCCCAGGGCCCCCAGCGATGCCCCCGCCGCCTGCAGGCCAGTTCTCTGCAGGAATGCTCGGCGCGGAGACCCGCGCGTCGCCCCGACCTGTCGCCCTCTTTGATGTTCCGACATTGTTCTGGTCTCTCCTTTTCGGACCCTTGCTGCGTCAGCCCGTCCTCTTCCGCCGTGCCCATTTTACTCCGCCCTGCCGCGCTCGTGGTGACGCAGCGCAGCATCCGGGAAATGCGGTCCCCGGACTGGCCCTGTTTTTCCTGCACTGGATCTGTCCTCATCAACATCGCACCGGCAGCAAGTCGCCGCCCATCGCCAACCCTCAGGGAATTCCACTAGAATGCCCCGGTTCCTGCACCGCCGCTGTCCACACCACCGGTCGCGGGAGCGCACACTCGTCTATGGCCTGGTAGTTGACTGCCCCGATCTGAACAAGGACAACACGGTGCCGAACCCAGCGAGGTCCCTCTCACGTGATTTCTTCGCAGGCATCCTGCTCGCCTGCGGCGGCATCCTTCCGTCGTTCGCACCTGCCACCGCAGCCGACCAGAGCCCGCCCGCCAAACTCCCTCCCCGGCAACAATTCCACCTCTTCCTGTTGGTCGGCCAATCGAACATGGCTGGACGTGGAAGAGTCGCTGAAACGGACCGCCAACCGTTGCCCAGAGTGCTCGTCTATTCCAAACAGCGCCGATGGATTGCGGCCCGTGCCCCCCTCCATTTCGACAAACCCAAAGTCGTCGGCGTGGGCATTGGCCGGGCCTTCGCCAAGGCGGTCACCCAGGCCAACCCAGAGTGTACGATCGGACTGATTCCATGCGCCGTCGGCGGCTCCGCCATCGCGACATGGCAGCCGGGCGGATATCACCCGTCAACGAAAACGCACCCCTGGGACGACATGCTGCAACGCGCCCGCGCGGCGTTACCAGACGGAACCCTGAAAGGAATTCTCTGGCATCAGGGAGAGTCTGATTGCCAGCCGGATCTGGCAGCGCGGTACCAAGGCCGCCTGGATGCGTTAGTCCGCCGTTTTCGAGAGGAGTTGAAGGCCCCCGCAGTGCCCTTCCTGGCAGGCCAAATGGGACATTTCGCAGAACGCCCCTGGGACGCGGCCAAAAAACGAGTCGATGCGGTCCATCGCAACCTTCCTGCACGGCTTCCCCACACTGCTTTCGTCTCCTCCCAGGGATTGAGCCATAAAGGCGACGAAGTCCATTTTGATGCTGATTCCTACCGCGAACTCGGCCGCCGTTATGCCGAAGCCTGGCTGAAGCTGCGCGAGGCCGCTCACTGAAACCGCTGCCACCCGATTGCCCACAACGACCACTGCACGCGTCATCGCCAAGCGTGCCCTCACGCTTCCAGTGGAAACGCAACCAGCCGGCCGCCGGTCGACTGCCCAACCGAGGATCTCCCATGCATATGCATCCCATCATCCAATCCCTGCTGCTATCTCTCGCCTCCCTGCCCGCAGTTCTTTCTGCGCAACAACTGCGACTGCAGCACATCCGGTCCCTTTCCATCCCCAGCGACGATGGTCAACAGGGCGTGGCCACTGACGGCAAGTACCTCTACGTTCAGAACACGCAACAACTTTTTCAATACAACCTCAACGGCAAGCTTCTTCACGCAAGCTCCAGACTCACCCTCCACCATGGCGGGATCGCCTGGGTTGCCGGAAAACTCTATTGTGCCGTCAGTGGCTGCGACCCCACTGGTTCACCAGTCCAACGCGTGCACGTCTATGACCCGCAAACATTCCAGCTACTTCAGCAGCACGATGTGAGCCGCCATTTTTCGATTTGTGCCGGTGGGATTGCTTACCGCCGCAATCATTTCTACGTCGCAGCCTCGTTTTTTGACAACGACCACATGGACACGATTGTCCAGTTCACCGCTCATTTCAACCACGTCAAAACGTACCAGGTTCCTATCCGCTCACCCTTTGGCATCCAGGGGCTCGAATATCTGCCCGACAGCGACCAGTTCCAGATCCACTCACATGGAAAAGATTTCTACCGCATCAATGCTCGTTTCGATCAAGCATCTCTGGTTCGTGGGAAAGCGGCGTTCGATCTCCAGGACCTGACGCGTCTTGATAACCAGACCCTGTTGATTAACCATCGTGACGCAGCAAAGCTCGTCTTCGTCCGTGTCCTTACCGACGGACGTTAATCCGCAAACCCTTCCTTGCGCATCCACTCTACATAACGCGTCGCGTAGGAATCCAGGTTCTCCAGCGAACCGCCTCCACGAATCGGCGAGCACATCTCATAATTCGCGACACCATCGAAGCCACCATCCCTGAGTCCTTGAAAGAATGCTCTCAGATCAATGAACCCGTCGCCATACTTGACAGCCCGCACCCAATCTGGCTCCGTCCGTTGGTAATTCACCAGCGACGGCTGGTACGCATAACGCGGCAACCGGATGTAATCCGCGTTGGTGGTAATCACCGTGTGTGGCGCCAGCTTGCAGGCTGCCTCGTACAGGTCCTCGCCACACAACGCAGGGGCCCAGGCATCGAACCCTGCACGGCAATTCGCGCGGTCCACATCGCCCAGCAATTCAAGTAGCACGTCGCTGTGGACACCCAGGTCGTGATGATTTTGTATGGCAATCGTCACACCATACGGCGCCGCACGATCACACATCTCCTGCAGGGCTTTGACCATGCCCTGCCAAACCGCCTGAGGTTGACCGCCCGGCGGTTCATACGCCGAAAAAACGCGCACGATCGAGCAGTCCAGTCCTGCCGCAAGGCGCGCCAACCCCTCGACATAACCGATCTGCATTTCCAGATACGGCACCTCTGCTGCCGTCGTTGGCGCCAAATTCACGTACCCACCCAGCACATAGCAACGCATGCCGTGATCGGCCAGCGTCTGACGAACCCCAGACAGCGTCTCGGTCGTGGTATCGAGTACCGACAGATGCGGACGTTTACCTGCCAACATGACACCGCTGTAGCCCAACTCGGCCGCTTTCCCAATGATCTCCGGCATGTCTAACGTGTGTTGACCCCAGAACCCGGCATAACTCACAGAAAACAGGCTCAATTGCATATTCGTCCCCCAGTCTTCCAAAGACGTGCAGGCAGTCACCGCGTCTCAGACAAGGAACCACTCATTCCTTGCCCCACTACAAGCGATCGGCGACACGCCTCTGGAAGGGATTCTCATCGCGTCCCAAACGGTATCCCATACAGGCAGGGATCGGCGTCCCGCCATCTGCCCCCCTGCGTCTGTCCCACGTTGCGTGAAATGCGTTCACAATGCGTGCATCAAAAATGGACGGCGACTGGAATTGCCGGCGCCGGCCACCCAGCAGATTGAAGTGGATATGGGAATTTTCGGCAACGCGTCGATTCTCCGGCAGGTACATCCGCCCAATCACGTCGCCTTTCTTCACCCGTTGCCCGACCCGCACCTGGATAAAGGGATCGTAGAAATGGGGCTCCGCCGGATCGACAAAGGGCTCGATACTGTAGTGCATTTCGATCGGTGCGCCGCCCACCTGCGCGAAAGCCAGGCCAATCCCATACCGTCGATTGGCAACGCGACGTTTCAACGCAGACACATAGATCGCACGCAGCCGAAACGAATAATCAATCCGCGTAACCACTCCATCCGCCACAGCATAAATGGCCGGAAACTTCTCCACGTCCGTCGCCTTGACGCGTCTCGCCAACGGCCGAAAGTAAATATGCGCACCTGTGTGCGGCCGCTCCGCTCGGATGCCTTTGTAAGGGTGTCCTGTCCGCACCTGGTCCAGGTCTACCACGAACTGATCCGACCGGGCCACCTGAAATTCCCGAATATCGGGAAGGCCTGCAGTCGCTGCCACTCGTTGCCGCGAGGGAAGCGTTCGCGACCGATTTCCGACTGCGTCCTCGAGCCCGGTAACCGGCGCCGCCAGCAGTGCCAGATACGCCGCAAACCACAACAACTGCTGTGACACATTGAACTCCTAACGATTTTACGTCGAGTCAACCAGACTCACGACAACCGCCTATTGCACGCGAGCGACGCCGCATCGCAGGTGGCACGTCCACCACTCGCCACTCGCATCAGCGCATCCATCATGAAAAGTTTCACTGCGTGGTTTCCCGCAACAATGCCTTCGCAACTTCCGCCAGTTCTTTCCCGCGCACGTTTACTGCGCGAACAATTCCCAGGCGGTCGACGAGCAGACTCGCGGGAATACTGTGTACGTCAAATACTACCGCAAGCTCATTCTTCCATTTCTTCCCATCATAGTGATGCAACCAGTCCATCTTCCGTTTGGCAACCATCGCATCCATCCGCTGTTGATTTTCATCGAGGCTAACGCCAAATACCACAAAGCCCCGTGCTGCCAGGTCCCGGTGCGCAGCCTGTACATAAGGCATCTCCGCCAGACACGGACGACACCACGTCGCCCAGAAATCGATTAATACAACTTTACCCTTGAGGCTGGCAGGATTAATCGGGTCACCCGACCGGTGATCTTTTACATCGAAAGCTGGCAGCGGCTTGCCAACCATACGAATTTTGTCGAAATGACTCTTGATTCGTGGCAACAGCCGATCGCGTTTCCGAAAGAGCAATTCTGCCTCAACATCGTCCATAAAGGAAATCGCCTCTTTCTGTTTGCCCACGCGTGAAAGCGCGTAAGCCAGCTCCCGGGCGTACATCTCAGGACGATCCGGATAATCCTTCTGCAGTGCCCGCAACCGCGGCAGCGCTAATGCTGGCTGCCCACTGAAAAGATACGACGCCGCTTCCCGAATGCGTGCCAACCGCGCAAACCGGGTTTCTGGGAATTCTTTCAGCAACACCGCATACGCAGGCCCCGCCTCCGTGTAACGCTGGAGGCTCCAAATCGAATATGCCCTCAGGTACAGAACCTTTTCTCGTTCCGGCGCCGCAGGATATTTTTTGAGAAACGCTTCCAGCTTCGACAGGTTCACATTGTTGTACTTCGCGAACATCAGGGTTTTTAGTTCGCGGACCTTAAGTTCCTTGGCAAGTCGCGCATAGTCTTTACTGGCATCCTGCCCTGCCACACCCGTGACCGACACTGCACAAAAACAGAGCACCATTACACCGCAGACCCTGGCTGTCGTATCCATGTTTTGACTCCCCAATAATCCTTGATGCGACCTAAGTAATTGGCCTGCACCTGGCAGACATGCAGGCCACTCTCGTAGAGACTTCCCCCGATTCTTCGTGACACAACCGCTCCAGATCACCAGACGAACCTGCGGTCGAACTCTGTGGAAACGAATGCCTACTCCCGAGCCGATTTTACCCATTTCGCAATGCGATCCAGCGTGCGCCCATCAAACGTCTCTTCAATCTGCCGATACTCAGCCGGCAAACCCGTCTTGCATTGTTGAAAGAGATGATTCAACCCCGGTAACCGATGGATCTCGTACTGCTCATTGCCCCCCTTGTCCAGCGCCGCGCGAATGGCAGGCAGATTCAAGTCCGGATCGACTTGCAGATCCTTGCTACCATTGAGCACCAGCACTGGGCAACGCACGCGCGCCAGCGCCGTGCCAGGATCGTACGTCAGGAAAAACCGGAACCACGGCCCCAGCAGCCGGGACACCTCGACCCGCGACGCCGCCACGATCGCATGCTGTTGTTCCTCGGGCTTGAGCGTTGCCACAAACGCTTCGAACGTTTGACGGACCTCACGCGGCACCCCGCTCTTTCTGATCGCTGCAAACACAACTTGTTGCACCCGCCGATTCAAAGCGATGTCCGCGGCCTGTGTCCCTGCCACGCGCGCAATTCGTTCAGCCTGGTTCAGCAAAATCTGATCCCCCGGAACCCCCGTCCCGGCCAACAGGACGATCCAGGCCACATCATCGCGTCGCGCCGCGACCATGGGAGCGATATAACCACCTTCGCTGTGCCCGATCAAACCAACCCGGCCTGGATCAATTTCCGGCCGACTCCGCAAATAGTCCATGGCGGCTTCAACATCAGCTGCAAAATCCCGCGAATTGGCCTGGCCGAAGCTTCCCGTCGAGGCACCGACACCGCGGTCGTCGTAACGCAGTACCGCGATCCCCTGACGCGTGAGATGGTCCGCCAGAACCAGGAATGGCTTGTGCTCCATAATCGTCTCATCCCGATCCTGCGGCCCCGATCCGGAAATCAAGACCGCGACAGGAAAAGCCCTCCCCATCCGAGGCAATGTGAGCGTTCCCGCCAAACGCACCCCCTCACCGGCGCCCGAGAATTCAACATCCTCTACCCGGTAGGAAAACGGCCCGCGCGGCGTCTGTGGGCGAGCCGGGGGCAGAATCGATTTCGTTTCCGCCACCGCTACCCGCCGAAGTACCAGATCAAAACGCCCACCATTCTGTATCCAATGACCGACGATCCTGTTTCGGTCCGAGTTATAACGCCCCTCGAACCGGGCCTTGGTCAAACCAATCTCAAACTCCACCTCAGCTCCGTTGAACATGGGATCAACATGCAGTCCACCCAAACCTTCGCTCAAGCTATCCAATTCCACTGAGCGTTTGTTTTCCGTATCCAAGAACACACGAAACTGGAATTCGAATTCCCTCGCACCGGCCTTCATCGTCCCATGCCAGGTCTCCACCTGCTTTCGTGGGGCTGGTGGTGCGGTAGCTTCCAGTTCAAGTGGAAACGACTGTCCCGCCTGGGTAAACGTCCCGGCGATTTGCTGGTTGCCCGCCTGATATTCTCCATCCAGTACGATTCCCAAGCGTTTCGATCGGCAAACAAGCCGACCGGATTTGATCTGGCAGGTATCCATTTGGACCCGTGCGTTTCCTTGGTCGACGCTGATCAAGTCACAGCGCAATCGGCCTTCGGCTGCCCGCGATATATCAAAACGCAGGCGCAACTTTACGCCGCCGGCATCGAGAACGCCTCGCCAGGACTGTGGTATCGTGACATCTTCAGCAGCACCGAGATGACTGGCCAGCCAGCCAGTCAGCAGCCAGACGAGCAACACCAAACGATAGCCAACCGTGTATCGACCCACTGATCCACTCCCTGGTACACCGGAATTCAGGCCAGAATCTTCTTGACGACGTGCGCTTCGACCACGCCTGTCAATTTCTGATCAAGCCCCTGAAAGGGGAACGTCAAACGCTGGTGATCGATACCCAACTGATGAAGAATTGTGGCGTTCAAATCACGCACATGTACCGCGTCATCTTCAAAACGATTTGTCTTTTTCCCGTCGCGATCAACGATATTGTAACTGTACTCGTCGGTCTGACCGTGGCTGACACCACCTCGAATCCCTCCCCCCGCCAACCATGCCGTAAAACAGCGAGGGTGATGGTCGCGGCCATAATCTTCGCGCGTCTGTTTCCCCTGGCAGTAGACGGTGCGACCAAATTCTCCGCTACAGACGACCAGTGTATCTGCCAGTAAACCACGGTTCTTGAGATCCTTCAACAAGGCGGCCGCAGGCCGGTCAATGTCCGCAGCCTGCGCACGCATTTTACGTGGCAAATTGGAATGATGATCCCAACCTCGATGATACAACTGAATGAAACGGACATTGCGTTCTACCATCCGTCGCGCCAGCAAACAGTTACGGGCAAACGATCCGCTCTTGTGGACTTCCGCACCATACAGATCGAGAACGTGATCCGGTTCGCCACTGATATCGGTCAGTTCCGGTACGGACGCTTGCATCCGAAAAGCCATTTCCTGCTGCGCAATCGTTGTCTGAATCTCAGGATCACCGATTTCCTCTGCATGCCTCGCATTAAGCCGTCCCACCAGGTCCAGCATGGCTTTCCGGCCACGCCGACTTACGCCTCTTGGATTCGAGAGGAACAGCACGGGGTCACCGGCAGCCTGAAACAGTACCCCCTGATGCCGCGAAGGCAGGAAACCCGTACCCCACAGCCGGCTATACAGTGCCTGAACGTTCACTTTATCGCCGGACCAGAACGCCGAGTTGAGTACGATGAAGTCCGGTAGATCACGATTCATCGCACCCAGCCCGTAACTCAACCAGGCACCCAAGCTCGGTTTACCGGGAATCTCCGAACCCGTGCAAATCAATGTTTTTCCCGGATCGTGATTGATCGCGTCGGTATGCATCGACTTGATAAAGCACAAGTCATCGGCCACGGTCGACAACTGCGGCAACAGTTCGCTCATCCACAACCCGCTCTCGCCTTGCTGTGCGAACTGGAATGTGGTCGGCTGCACCAGATGCGTCTTACCAGTCGTCATCGCCGTCAAACGCTGCCCGTCTCTTACATCATCCGGTAATGGCTGTTTGAATTTCTCCGCCAGGCCTGGCTTGTAGTCGTAAAGATCCAACTGACTCGGAGCACCCGCCATGAAAAGAAAAATCACGCGTTTCGCCTTAGGGACAAAATGTGGCAGCGCGTTGTTGTCGGCCTGCGCCTCTCGTCCACACAAACGGTTCATGGCAATCGCACCGAGGCCAACCCCCGTCTGCCTGAGAAAGTGCCGCCGCTCCGCCAGAGTCGAAAGCTGTTGAGCCAGTTCCATCTCTATTGCCTCGTTTTCGTGATATCCAGGTTCAGCAGCGAATGCATCAACATGGTGTAGGCCGCCAACTCGACCTGTGCTGGGTCCGCAGGCCCCTGGACTCGTTCCTGCTCTTCCGCCGACAAGACGCCTCCCTTCTCCAACACAGCCACCGCCAAAGGGTCATCCTGGTAGACACGCCGAAATGCAGCCAAACCGCCTCGCAACGCCTGCAATTCTCCATCGTTCGGCAACAACGATGTCACCATCTCGTAGGCAACCCGCAGTCGACTCGCTTCGTCCGGATGCCCAAGAATCCGTTCCGCGAAGACCCGAGCTGCGCGGAAATACTCAGTTTCATTCATCAACACCAGCGCCTGCAGGGGTGTGTTGGTTCGCTCGCGTCGCGCGATACAGCGTTCTCTTGTGGGCGCGTCGAAAATGGTCATCTGCGGAGGTGGCATTGCCCTTTTCCAGAAACTGTACACGCTGCGACGAAAGATCTTATCGCCGCTGTCCGCCTGGAAGGCATAGGTACTGGATGAGACCATGGAGACCGATTTCCAAAGATTCGGAGGTTGGGGCGGCTTGACGCTCTGGCCGTACATCCGTGGGTTCAGCAAGCCACTGACGAACAGAATTTGATCCCGCACCGTCTCCGCGTCCAATCGAAAACGTGCGCCTCTGCCCAGCAACCGGTTATCTGGATCGGCCCGGTACGCTTTCTCACCGGCCGCCGATGATTGCCGATACGTTTGCGAAAGAAGGATCTCTCGCATGAGCTGTTTCACATTCCAGCCAGACGCCACAAACCGTCTGGCAAGATCGTCCAACAACTCCGGATGGCTGGGCCATTCACCCTGGGCACCGAAATCCTCCGACGTCTTTACAAGTCCGACACCAAACAGTTGTTGCCAGAAACGATTTACCGCCACACGCGCTGTCAGCGGATTGGCGCCATCAGTCAACCATTCCGCTAGATCCAATCGCGTGGGCGTTTCGGCCGACTTTCGCAATTTAGGCAAAAACGCAGGCGTTCCTCGAAAGACCTGTTCACCGGGCTGATCGTAGGCCCCCCGTATCAGAATATGAGTCGGCCGGATCTCGCTCCGCTCCCGCATCACCAGCGTGGTGGTCATCCGCTTCTGGAGTGCCGCTATCTGTTCACCATTTTTCGCTCCCGCCGATTCAACTACAGCCAAGGCATCCTTGACCGCGGTTGCAGCCGCACCAATCGGCCCATTGTCTCCCTCGCCGCCACCCAAATCAGCCAACGTTTTCTGCAAGGCGGTGCCGGCGGCAACTAGTTTCCCCTTTGCCGTTTGCAACCCTTGCAATTCGGCTGACTGCGCCGCCGTGGGAACCCGTATGAAGGGCGCATGAATCCCGGACCCTGGTGTCTCCGGCGGTGCGTCAATATTGTTGAAGAAGGCGTAGAGTTGATAAAAGTCACGTTGCGTAATCGGATCGTATTTGTGGTCATGACAAACTGCGCACTGTAACGTCAAACCCAGGAACGCAGTCCCAAATGCAGTGACACGATCGATCACATTGCGAGCAAAACTCTCCGCAGGCAGTGCGGTGCCCCTGTCGATCACGAGGTGCAAGCGGTTGAACCCGGACGCGATCTGTTGATCAAGTGTCGCGTCTTTGTACAGATCTCCGGCGACCTGGTGCTCAATGAAACGGTCAAATCGAAGATTGTCATTGAATGCCCGGATTACCCAATCGCGATACGGCGTCACTTCACGGAAATGATCGTGATGAATGCCGTTGGTATCAGCGAACCGCACCAGATCCAGCCAATAGCGTGCCATGTGTTCTCCGTACTGGACCTGACCCAGTAACCGATCCACGGCACGTTCATACGCTTTGTCCGATGGATCGCCCAGAAAGTCGGCAATTTCCTGGCGGGTTGGCGGCAGCCCGGTCAAGTCGAGTGTAACGCGGCGTAACAGGCTACGTCGTTCGGCAGCTGGCTGTGGCTTCCATCCCTCCTGCTCAAGGCGCGAAAGCACAAACTGATCGATTCGCTGCGAACTCCAGGTGTCATCATTTACCTCTGGCAGTGCCGTCGGTTGGGGCACCACAAACGCCCAGAACTCTTCGTATTTCGCTCCTTCCAGAATCCAACGGCGAACCAGTTCCGTCTCTTCATCATTCAATCGCGGCTTGTGTGAGTCCCGTGGTGGCATGACCTCGTCCGGGT
>CEUS01045255.1_pt1 | contig 18842 bp, 14 predicted proteins | sample 427031 | NCBI WGS metagenome assembly CEUS01 (sample SAMEA2622837, study PRJEB7988) | marine metagenome | biome: marine biome (ENVO:00000447); feature: marine epipelagic mixed layer (ENVO:xxxxxxxxx); material: "saline water (ENVO:00002010), including plankton (ENVO:xxxxxxxx)" | depth 140 m | reverse complement strand
AAAATATTTTTTAGAAAATTCACGCATGGGTCACTTATCTTTGTAGGGGACTAGATTAATAAGTCTAATAATGCCAAAATATTAGCCGGCCATTTTATCCTAGTTTGCTCAAAAAACAAGTCTAATATGCTCCTAGGTTTATAGTCACTTTGTGGAGTAAAACTTAACCAAGGAGTTAGTTATGTCAAAAGGGGTACGATACACAAAAGAATTTTAAAAGACGCAATTTTCTCCATCATCTTGAACTACTATTTCTTCTAAATGGCTTGAAGACACAAGGGAAGTCCGCATTTGAATCTTTATTTATGCAACTTTGGCTATGTCTCTATTTCAAGGTCTCCTCATAAGTCACTAATGCCTATTTTTTATTGTCTCTTTTTCCTTTTTTAAGTATCCTCTTGATAACGTTGACTTCCTTTTGTTGGTTTTGACTTTTATGGTGAAAAAATACTTTAACTTGCTTGAGGTTGTATTCAAATATCAACTAACTCTAGGATAGTATTGATTATTTTTGTGGTAACAATTTAATCAAGCAATATTTTGTCACTTAATTTTAACTGGTGTCTTTTCCCGTTGCTGACTAAGGCATAATTTTTAGAGATTGACTCATGTTGTTAATTGAAGGTGTGATAATTACTCCACTAAAACAAATTCCTGATGAGAGGGGAAATGTGATGCATATGTTCAGAAGCGATGATCCTGAATTTGAGAAATTTGGTGAGATTTATTTTTCGGTAATTTTTTCAGGAATGGTAAAGGCGTGGCGTATGCATACAAAAATGACGATGAATTTGGCGGTTATTTCAGGAAACGCAAAACTGGTTCTTTACGATGCCAGGGAAAACTCGTCTATGAAGGGGTGCGTCCAAGAGATTTTTCTGGGGCGCGACAATTATGTCAGGGTAAAGATTCCACCGGGAATTTATAGCGGATTTAAAGGAATGACTCCTTCAGAGGCGATTGTAGCTAATTGTGCCACCCTTCCTCACGATTCCAGTGAATCTATTCGTCTCGACCCACATTCTTCACAAATTCCGTATGATTGGGATGCGAACATGAATGCCAGGAATGAATAAGCCCAGGGTAAGTGTGATCATGAATTGCCTCAATGGAGAAAAATATCTCCGTGAGGCGATTGAAAGTGCATACGCACAGACTTATAGAAACTGGGAAATTATTTTCTGGGATAACGCGTCTACGGATAAGAGTGCTGAAATCGCTAAAAGCTTTGATGAAAAAATAAGATATTTTAGAAGTGATGAAAATTATTGTGTTGGAAAAGTAAGGAACTTGGCATTAGCTCAAGCTAAGGGGGAATTTATTGCCTTTTTAGATTGTGATGATATATGGCTTCCTGAAAAGCTGGAAAAGCAGATACCTTGTTTTGAAAATAATCCGGAAGTGGCCCTGGTGTTTTGTGATGCCATTTATTTTAATGACAGGGGGACTATTTGCCAGATTTACAAAAAATTTAAGCCCCCGCGAGGGAAAATTTTTAGGCAACTTTTTAAGAAATATTTTCTGTGCATGGTTTCGGTGGTGATTCGTAAGCATGCAATTGAAGATGAAAAATGGTTTGACGAGAGAGCAAATTTTTTTGAAGACGCCGGTTTTTTTCTGAGGATAGCTTACAACAGCCCGTTGGATTATATCGATGAGCCGCTGGTCCGATACCGGGTTCGCAGAGATAGTGGAACCTTCAGAGATTATGTACAGCTTGCTTCAGAAAAGGAATTGTTCCTGAATGACTGTTTGCAGGAGTTCCCGGGTTTTGAGGAAAAATACCAGGAGGAAATAAAAATTTTTAACGACCAGGTATTTTTGCAGAGAGCCTTGGGGGAGTGGCTTAGCTTTCGACCAGCGAAAGCGAGAAAATTATTCAGGCAGATAAAGCCTAGACGGTTATTGGTTTATTGTTTATTCGTTCTTACGTTTTTTCCACCAAGTTTTTTTTATCTGCTGTTGAATTTTAACTATCTCCTGAAAAACAGTTTTAACTGGTATCGATTCCAAGGCTGAGGTTGGAGTTGGTAGATTTAAATCTTCCCGGTTTCAAAGACGTTCCACTCGTTTGTGATTCGCCTCCTAGCCTTCTCTTTTTAGCAAAGCCTTGATCCTACGGTATCCGTAAAGACCATGTTTTTTGCCAGTTCAATTATCCGTTCTACCAACTGCTCTTCACCATTCCTTCTCTTAGGACGATAAAGCTGGGTAGAACGAGGCTGATTTATTGCTCGAAACACCTTGTGCTCTGAAATATTCAACTGCCCATTACATGAAACACGGCTCGCTACTTTTTTGTCAGGCTTAATACTTTTCCTCTGCCATTTCTTTCAATATTGCCTTATCCGGGGACAGTTCTGCCACCAGCTTCTTCAGTCGCTTGGCTTGATCTCACAATATTCAAACCTCTATATCTTCTCGCCAACGATAATACGTCTGCTCTATGACACCTATCTTCCGACAAACATGGCCAGTCGTGCTATCCTTGGTCAATAAAACCTCTACCTCCCTTAAATAACCGATAACCTGATCGGCTGAATATCCCTAATCAGCAGGTTTTTGACCCAAACCCTAACATAGCAACTGGGTCAGTTTTTTTTGGGCAGGTCAGTTCCAAGTGTACTTCCATATTGTACTGGCTACTATGAGGGGCAAAAGAGGGGGAAAAACGGTTTTCAAATGTTCCTGATTCAAAGGAGAAGTTGAGGCAGGAGGCCTATACTTCAATAGCTCGTCCGGCCCCCAAAAACTTTTTTCACTTTGATTATTGTCCTTTGGGCAAGGTTCAGAGGATGATAAAAAAATCTCCATACAGGCGAATCTTCTAGTGGCAAATCAATTTTCGCGTCTTCTGAAAATATCCCACCAGTAAACTTAATTCGTGAAACCTTGGCATTTTTCCTGTCAGTAATGCCGTGAACACTGTCCATTCCATTAAGAAAGGCGACCAATCTGTTGGGTTTAAAGTGGATGGTTTTTTCTAGTGTTAAATCGCGGTCATTAAAATATCGGGCATCCTTCAGGGTATTGATCTTAAAACCCCTGAAGCCTCTTTTATAAGAAAACATAGTGAGATCGCCACCCGTTGAGGAATCCTCGGGTAGCCTACAGTAAAAGAGCCATACTAGTATATCTTTTGGGTGATCAATGTGAGGATCGCGAATTTTAACAGCATTACCTGCCGCATCAAATCTGAGCTGGCAGTTTGACAGGTCAAATACACTATTGGTAATATTGGAAGCAGTTATCCCAAGGCGTGATGGGAGATATTTTGACCACTCTTTGATCAGCGGTTTATAAAAATTTTCAGAGCGAAAGTACTGCATAACATTTTTTACCATCGGATATTTTTCTATGTCATCGCTCCCTGGAGACCAGTCGGGTGGGTCTACGACCATGTTTTTATCTCCTGACCAGATCCGACGTTTTACTCTTTCGATTTTTTTTAATTCTGACATTAATGCCCTAAACGGATCGTCTTCCATGAAACTATCTTTAAACATGTGTGGAAATGGGCTTGATTTAAAATCCTCTGACTTTATTTGGTGAAACATTTTAGTATTAATTCCTCTATAAGGTCCTGAAGACGGGGTTATACTAAAGATGGTCGTGGGCCTTGTTCCAGGTAGAAATGTCAAACAGGAAAGCCTTTATCAATAGATAAAGACGACTTTAGGATATCAAAAGATCACATTAGATCTCAATATTTTTCCGATATAACCTAGTTACGGTTATTTCTTTTCTACCCAATTTTTGAGAAACAAGTCCTCAAAAAGAACAAAATTCTGGAAAATCTATGCTAGATATCCTTGAGTCAGGAATTAGAAACAACAAAAATACTCTTGAATATGCTTTTGGGGCAGGTTCCATTGGGGCTTTGCAATCTGTTTTGCAAAACAAGTGCTTGCAGAAAGATGATTATGTTGTTTATTTCATAGACCTGTATTTTAAAGAAAATCCAGGGAGATTAGGGGAACTGCCCTCTTTTGGGAAAGATTTAATCATTTATGTTAATCCCGAACGGGAGCCTACAACCAGTTCAATTAATGATTTTATTTCTGAGTTTTTTGATGGACAAAAATCCAGCCCCGTTGCAATAATTGGCATAGGTGGAGGTATAACCATGGATACTGCTAAGGCGGTGTCTAATTTGTTGACCAATGGCGGGAAAGCAGAGGATTATCAAGGGTGGGACCTGGTAAAGGTTCCCGGGATTTATAAAGTCGGGATCCCTACAATATCTGGCACTGGGGCCGAGGCCACCCGTACCTGTGTCATGACTCATACACCAACGGGCCTTAAATTGGGGATGAACAGCGACCACACCGTTTTTAACCAGCTTATCCTTGACCCTGATTTGACTGAGACAGTTCCTTATGATCAGTATTTCTTCACTGGAATGGATGCTTTTATTCATTGCGTGGAAGTTCTCCATGGCCGTTACCGAAATACCCTGGGAGATGCATTTTCAGATCAGGCGCTGAAGCTTTGCCGAGAAGTTTTTATGAGTGAGGATATGAAAAGTAATGAGAACCGGGAAAAGCTAATGGTGGCATCTTATTTTGGCGGATGTGCGGTTGGGATGACATACGTAGGTGTTGTCCATCCTTTTTCTGCTGGACTTTCAGTGGTGTTGGGCATGCACCATGGAATAGCAAATTGTGTGGCCATGACCGCCATGGAAGAATTCTATCCCCGCGAAGTAGAAGCTTTTTGGCAAATGGTGGAAAAACAAAATGTTTCTATTCCAAGAGGGGTTTGCCGAAACCTTAAAAAGAAACAATATGATTTGTTGTATGAATCCACCATAATCCATGAAAAACCGTTGACCAATGCTTTGGGTGACGGCTTTAAAAGCATATTGTCAAAAGAGAAAGTTGTAGAAATTTTCAAATCCATGTGAATCGTTGATGGAATTTAAAATCCCTTTCAATGCCCGTGCGCACGCCTATACCAAAGAGGAAGAAGACTCCGTATTGGAGGCTATGCGAAATGCCAATCCTCTAACTCAAGGGAAATACCTCCAGGAGTTTGAAGAAAAATTGCGACGATATACTGGGGCACACCATGCTTTCGGTGTTTGCAATGCCACCGCTGCGCTTGAGATGGCAGCTCAGCTCTGTTGCTTTCAGAACGGAGATGAGGTCATTATTCCTTCTCATACCTTTACTTCATCCGCTTACCCTTTTGCTAAAAGTGGAGCTCGAATCGTTTGGGCTGACATTGATCTACATAAACGGGTAGTTACAGCTCAGACTATTTCGGATAAAATAACCTCAAAGACCAAAGCCATAGTCGTTGCTCATCTTTATGGATACGGAGCTGATATGCCGGAAATTATGGAGATGGCCAAGCGTCATGATTTACTGGTGGTTGAAGATGCGGCTCAAGCTCTTGGCGTTGAAGTTGAAGGTAAAATGGTAGGAACCTATGGTGATTTTGGTGTGTTCTCCTTTCATTCCCATAAAAATATTTCAACTCTTGGTGAGGGCGGTGCGCTTGTAGTGATGGAGAGGAAACTTGCCGATTTGGTTCCTGGGTTGCGACATAATGGGCATTGTTCTTTTCCGTATGAGCGAGATGATTACTGGATTCCGGCGATGGGGAATGTCGACTTTCCCCAATTGAATGGCCAGACGCTTTGGCCGAGTAATTATTGCCTTGGCGAAGTTGAATGTGCTTTAGGCTTAAAATTACTGGATCGAATAAAGTTCATTAATATGAAAAAACGTGAACGAGCGATAAGGTTTATTGACACCTTGGAGGGCTTTCCGGAGTTGGAGTTCCACCGTGTTTCTTCACTCCGTCACAACTATCATCTTCTTGCTGCTAGGTTAACAAATGGGAAACGAGATGAGTTTGTCAGAAGGATGGCAGGAGATAAAAAAATCCAATGTGTGGTGCAGTATTATCCGCTAAACCGGTATCCACTATATCAAAAGGCCGGTTTTGGAAATGCCGATTGCCCCAGCGCAGACAATTTTTTCGACAACATGGTTTCTTTCCCTTTTCATTATAGTCTTTTGGATTCCGAGCTTGAATACATATTGAAATCCACGCAAGACGTATTGAATGAATTAAGGGTATAAATGAAAACAGCTATCATCATTCCCGCTATCAAGAAAAACGTTGCATTTACTGACGACCTCGTTAAAAAGCTGGCCGGTACAAGTTTGGTCCAACGAGCAATTGATAAGGCAAAGCGGATTGTTCCAAGAGAACATATTTATATTGTCACAGACTCTGAGGAAATCTGTCTCATATGCCAGAGAAACAGTATCCAATACAGCTACAAAAAAAACATGAGATTAAAACCTCAAAATATAATTAAAAACCTGAGCTTTCTTTTTTCACAACTTTCGAAGCAATATAAAGAATTGATTGTGCTTTCTCCATATGTACCACTATTAGAAGAACAAAATATCCAAAAGGCTCTGCAGAAATACAGGTCCCCCCGGAATACCAAATTTTTAATCCCAGTAAAGCGAGAAATTTCCCGTGCATTTAAAACAAACAAGAGAAATTTTCGTGAGCTTTTGACTGGGGATTCTGAGCAAGAACTTCTTATTGAGTCTCAGGCATTTAAAATCATTTCGACCTCTCTTATCCAGAACGGATTTAACATAAGAAAAGTAAAGCCGGTGACATATGAAATCAGCCCGGACTTAATAGAGATAAGAAGTTATCAGGACTGGTGGGTTTGTGAAAAACTTCTTAAAAGAAAGCGGATTGTTTTCAGGATTATGGGAGATGAACAAATTGGCATGGGCCACATTTACAGAGCCCTTACCCTTGCTCACGAGATTACTGACCATGAAGTTTATTTTGTTTGTGATGAAAAATCCCGTGAAGCAGTGTCGTGTTTAGCCGGGAAAGATTATTGGCTTGGAGTATATGGCCAAAAAGAAATAACAAATCGTATCATTGATTTAAAACCTGACCTTGTCATTAATGACATCCTTAAAACAAGCCGGGACTATATCCTGAAAATTCGCAAACAGGGTATCAAGGTAATCAATTTTGAGGATTTGGGAACAGGCGCCTGTCATGCAGATCTAACCATCAATGAATTGTATGATAAGCCAGAAATCAAGGGAAAAAATATCCTTTGGGGACAAAAATATTTTTTTCTCCGGGAAGAATTTAATGAAGCCCAACCCAATCGGTTCAAAAAGCAAGTGAGCACCCTGTTGGTGACTTTTGGGGCCGCCGATCCGAACGATTTCACGCGTAAAATATTTAGGAAAATCAGGGCCTATTGCGCTGAAATGAAAATCAAGATTTTTCTGGTTACGGGAGGGGGTTATTCCCATATTGAAGAACTGAAACAAGAGATTAAACATATTTCAGAACCGCAAATAGAATGTATCCATGTGACCGGAGTCATGTCTCATATAATGGAACAATCCCAAATTGCTATTGCTGCAAATGGAAGGACTGTATACGAATTGGCCCATATGAATATTCCTTCAATCATTTTGAGTCATCACAAAAGGGAAATGGCCCACTCTTTCGCTAAAAAGGACCGAGGTTTCTTTCCTCTGGGTTTATACAAAGGTAAGAAGACTGAGGATCAAATTCTCTTTGCTTTGAAAAGACTTGTTGAAGATCATACTCTTCGGAAGGACTGTTTTAATCGATTAAAACCTTTTAGATTCCATAAGAATAAACAAAAAGTTTTGGATTCGATTGCTGAAATACTTAATGAATAAATCCTCCATGGGAAAAAAAGAAAATATTATTGCTATTGTTCAGGCTAGGATGGGATCTAGTCGCCTGCCAAATAAAAGTATGCTTTATTTGCATGGTCATCCTGTTATCGAGTGGATTTTTCAACGGGCTAGCATGGCTCGTGAGATTGACCGGTTAGTTTTTGCTATTCCGCAAACAGGAAAAGACAACCCTCTGGCTTGTTACTTAAAAACCTTGGGCGCAAATCTTTTCCGGGGGAGTGAATCAGACTTGATAGAAAGATTTTATGAGGCTGCTAAGAAATGGCAGGCGACGTGTGTTGTGAGAATATCTGCAGATTGCCCTTTTATTTCTGGTAGCGAAATAGATCGTTTGATTACTTTTTTTAAATCCGGCAATTATGACTTTGCCTACAATAATGTGCCTGTTAATAATTGCTATCCGGATGGTATAGGCGCTGAGATTATGTCTTTTACAGTTCTTGAAAAATTACACAAAGAGGCAAAGAATCAATATGACAGAGAACATGTGTCTACCTATATACATTCTCATCCACAGACTTTCAAAATAGGAACATTTGATCCTGAAGAACAAATACTTCAATGTCCGGAGACAAGGATTGATTTGGATACTCCAGAGGATTATGAAAAACTAATGCGAATGGATGTGAACATCAATATGGATGCACATGAAATCGTAAATGCAGCAAACCTTATAGGAAAAAAAGACAGATAATCCATTAGGTAAAGCTGAATGGGTATTAAGTCCTTTTCGGTTACATAAAAACAAGATAGAGTAATCAGATAGACTTCAATTTTTTGAGAGAATAACCTGGTGGTTTAATCCATAGAATCGATCAATAAAGATTGTTGCCATGAAATTGCAGATTTACCTAGCTGATTTAACCCATATTGGTACAGGGGTGGCTTCTGAGGCTTTTCCCCTTAATATAGGACTTGTTGCCTCCTATGCAAAAAAAATTCTTGGAAAAGACATAGAGGTCTCCCTTTTTAAAAACCCATTAGAACTGCTTGATGCTTTAAATGAAGCACCTCCTCATGTTCTGGGTTGCAGCAATTACAACTGGAACTGCAACTTGTCTTATTATTTTACCGAACTGGCCAAGTCAATTGATCCCGGGATTTTGACCGTTTGGGGAGGTACCAACTACCCATTTGAGATGCCCCAACAAGAACAATTTTTGCGCGTAAGACCAAAAATTGATCTTCACATTTTTTATGAAGGTGAAATAGCTTTTGTCAATATTTTGAGGAAGATGCTTTCTCTTTCGAATAGAAATAAAATATTTTTGGAACCTATTGAAGGTTGTCAATTTATATCACCCGAAGACGGGTCCCTTGTTTCAGGGGAAATGTTGCCGCGTATATGCGATCTGGACTCTATCCCTTCCCCATATGTTACAGGGCTACTAGACAAATTTTTTGATGGAATAATGTCTCCGCTGGTGGAAACGGCTAGAGGATGCCCGTTTGCTTGCAATTTTTGTAATGCGGGAAATGATTATTTTAATTCGGTTTACAAGTTCAGTAATGACTATGTCCGTGATGAGTTGACATATATTGCTCAACGAAGCGCTAAGGTTGGCGTTAACCACGTCACTTTTGCTGATAATAATTTTGGAATGATTCCGCGTGACTCTAAAACGGCCGGGCTGATTTTTAATCTCCAGAAAAATTATGGGTGGCCAAAAACCATGACTGTCTGGACGGGCAAAAATTCCAAGCAAAGGGTAATTGAGGTTACCCGTATATTGGGAGGCACTTTAAATATTTCAATGGCTGTTCAGTCTATGGATAATAATGTTCTAAAAAATATTGAAAGAGACAATATTCGACTGGATGATTATCGTGCTATCGCAAGTGAATTGGCCGAGGAGGGCAGGCCCCAATTTGCAGATGTGATTATGTTGTTACCTGGGGAGACACTGGAATCACAAATAAAAGGTTTTGAAATCCTTATGGAAACAAAGGTAGACCGTATTCTTGGTTACAATCTCACTATGCTTCATGGAACCCCTTACAAGGATAGCAGAGCTTTTTTAAACGAATATGAATATGTTACTAAATTTCGCCTTGTGGTAAGGAATTTCAGCAAGATTGAAGAGGACCTTGTTTTTGACGTTGAAGAAGTAGCTGTTACATCCAGGGACATGAGTTTCGGAGATTACATTGAAGCTCGTCGTTATCTATTTATTGTTGATTTATGCCTAAACTCTGGCATTTTTAAGCCTCTCCTGCAATATCTCAAGCTCAATCAAATTAAAGTATCCGACTGGATCAGAAAAATTTATACCTTTCAGAATTGTTTTCCCGCTGGGGTGATGGAAATCTTTGACTCTTTTGAGCGAGAGACGACTGATGAGCTTTGGGACAGCCAGGAAGATTTGGCCGCATACTATTCTGACCCTAAAGTTTATCGCGATTTGATGGAGGGGAAATGTGGGGGGAATGTGCTTTATAAACACCGTGTTTGGATGTATTCCCAATGCCTGGAGCTTTGGGTTAAAACTGCATTGCAGTTTGCCGAAGAACTTCTTGCTCCAACTGGAGCCCTTGCTGAAAATAATCGGGATGAATTGGATTCTTTGCGAAGATTTTTGATAGCGCAGGCTAGTGGCTGTTACTCAATTGATGAGGTTGGCATAACATTTACCGAAGAGATGAATTACGATATTCTCCAGTGGCTCAAGGATAGCGCAAGAGCACCTCTTAAAAATTTCAAAACAAATGAAACAATATCCCTCTTATTTTATTTTGATGATAATGAAATACAAGTCTTTCGTGAAGATTTGGAGCGTTTTGGCGCCGATCTGTGCGGAATTATTAAGTTGCTTCAGCGGAGATATGGGAAATTACCATTACGTTCGGTGAAGTACGCCGAGAAACTTGTAATAGGAACTGCCTGAATGTATTTCGATGCTTTTAATTTTTTATTGTCTTCATTTCCGGCTATTATTAAAGGCGCATAATTTACTCCAAAGGCAATATGTACTTCATTTGAAACTTGATTGATTATGCCTGGAGATAAACTATTGGAATGCGAATGAAATTGCCAGAAGTTTTAGATCCGTCCTGCGTGCTCCCGAAACAGATTGTCCGTCCTTACATTATTGCTGAGGCAGGTGTTAACCATGAGGGGAATATGAACCTTGCCATGCGATTGATTGACGAAGCTAAAGAGGGAGGCGCCAATGCTATTAAGTTTCAAACCTATAAAGCGGATACCCTTGTCTCGAAAAATTCTCCCGCATACTGGGACCTCAGCAAAGAACCCATCAAGAACCAATATGAATTGTTCAAGAAATATGACAAATTCTGGAAGGATGAATTTGTAGAGCTAAAAACTTACTGTGATAAAACTGATATAGAATTCTTGAGTACTCCTTTTGATTTGGAATCTGCCAGCTTTTTGAATGATATGATGGATGTCTTCAAAGTTTCTTCCTCTGATATCACAAATAAACCATTCATCCAATATATTTGCGATTTTGGAAAACCACTAATTCTTTCAACGGGAGCATCCAATTTGGATGAAATCAAAGAAGCTTCTGAATGGGTAGAATCCAAAGGCAACCCGCTGGCTCTGCTTCATTGCGTCCTTAATTATCCTACCAAGGATGAGAATGCCAACCTTGCGATGATTCTGGATCTGAAGAAAAACTTTCCTAAATACCCCATTGGCTATTCAGATCACACCTTGCCCGGAGACATGAAGAACCTAGAGGTAGCTGTTCTCTTAGGAATATCTATTATTGAAAAACATTTTACCCACGACAAAACCCTTCCCGGAAATGATCATTATCATGCAATGGACAAGAAAGACCTTAAAAAATTTACGGCGAATCTCGATACCCTTTTTCGATTACTGGGAAATAACGAGAAACATTCTATTGTCACTGAAGAGGCACCAAGAACCAATGCACGTCGAAGCCTGGTTGCAAAACGTGAAATTAAAGCCGGTCAACAGATAAGTTTCGAGGATATCACCTGGAAGCGTCCCGCCAGTGGTATCAGTCCGAGAGAGATCGATCGAGTATTGAATGCCAGGGCAGGAAGGGATATTCCCGAGGACAGTATTTTGCAATGGAGCGATTTTATTGACTGACTACAGCAAAGAAATAGACCGTTATCTCCAACGGCTTTTCCCTATTTGCCGAAGTATCACCGGAGAAGGTAACCGTGAGACCTTGCGCATCCTTCAGGAAATAGCTCCTTTGAAGATCAAAGAATTTCCCAGTGGCACCCAGGTATTCGATTGGGTTATTCCTTCAGAGTGGGAAATACGTGGAGCCTATATTCAGAACAGGCGTAAAGAACTGCTTATTGATTTTCAGGAGAGTAATATGCATGTCATGAGTTACAGTCAGCCAGTGCGAGGAAAAATGACCTTGGAAGAATTAAAACCTCATCTTTACTATCGAGAGGACCTTCCAGATGCCATTCCTTATAGGACCAGCTATTACAAGAAAGATTGGGGCTTTTGTCTCAGCTTTATTCAGTATAAAAAAATCCAGGAAGATGGCGGCCCGTTTGAAGTACTTATCGACTCCTCTTTTAAGGCAAATGGTTCTCTGTCAATTGGAGAACTTATAATCAAGGGAAAGCATAAAAAGGAAAATTTAATTTCTACTTACTTTTGCCACCCTTCTCTAGCCAATGATAACTTAAGCGGGTTTCTTCTCACCGCTTTTCTTGCCAAAGAGCTATTGGCTCGAAAGGAATTGAATAACAGCTATCGTATCATCTTTGTTCCTGAAACCATTGGTGCCATAAGCTATTGCGCTATGAACAAAGGGGCAATGCAGTCTATAGATACCGGACTGGTTGTGACTTGCGTGGGAGGCCCTGGAAAGTGGGGAACTAAGCAGAGTTTTGATCCAAAACACCACATAAATAAGTTAATACAGGAGGTTTTCATAGAGAAGGGTGTTGATTATATTACCTACCCTTTTGATATACATGGAAGCGATGAAAGGCAATACTCATCTCAGGGCTTCCGCATCAATGTTGCTACTATTTGTAAGGACAAATACTATGAATACCCTTTTTATCATACTTCGTTAGATAATCTTGATTTTGTCAAGTCGGAGCAAATCAATCAGACTCTAATGCTTTATCTGGGGGTGATAGAAAAATTAGAGCAGCATTCGGACTCCCATGGTTTGCTCTCTTCATATGAGATAGAGAGTGAAACCTTGAACTCATCGCCTGTTTATCGCAACCTCTACCCGAACTGCGAGGTGATGCTGTCTAAACACGGTCTTTACTCGGATACCGGAGGTGGAATGTTGCCGAGCGAGAACGAGCAGGGGGAATTGGACATAATACTTTTACTTTTGTTCCATTGTGATGGCAAGCGATCTATTTCCTCAATTTCTAGGAAACTGAAAATATCTTTGGACGAGGCAATTGCGGTAGCCGATATGTTGAAGGATAGGGGTATTTTGGAAAGGGTTAAAAATGTCTAAGTATTCTTTGACCCCAGTACATGATTTTGAGAAATGGGATGAATTTGTTGAGAAATCCTTAGAAGGTACTATATTTTCTTCTTCCGACTATATCCAGGCGATAGAGAAACCTCACGAATTATTCTATGTGCTAAAGGGCGAGGAAAAAAAGGCAGGAGTATCGTTGATTCTTTCAGATGATCGCTCTGGATGTGTTTTGGATGATTTGGTTATCTATAATGGTATCTTTTTTAATTTTGATCCCACTATGAAATCGGTCAAGTCTCGAACGGAAAGGTTCGAGATTACCGAATTTATTATTCAGGAATTGGATAAACGGTACCTGCCTGTAGAAATGGCTTTGGCACCCCAATTTGAGGATATGCGACCTTTTCTGTGGCATAACTATCATTCCGCATTATCGGAAAAAATATATAACTGTGATTTGCGATATACAAGTTACTTGGATATATCCGAGTTGGTGTTTAATAAAAATGAAGAAAACACAAAACTTTTCAGAAATTTGGATACCCTGCGCCAAAGAAATATTCGAGAGGGTCGGAAAAAGGGGGCCAAGGTTGTTGCAGGTAGAGATATACAGCTTTTTCTTGATTTCTACTCAGAAACATTGCGGGCTCAGGAACAATCTGTCGATGCCAAAAAGGAGCAACGCATGGGAAACCTCATTGAATCATTACTCCTTAAGGGTAAGGCCTTCATGTATTCATCTGAAAACTCAGATGGAGAGGTAGGTTATATCACCATATTTTGTAAAGATAAGAAAAGAGCATATTATCTTTTCGGAGCTGGGCATTTGCAGTTAGCAGATCGCTATTTAGGAACCCTTAGCTTTTGGGAAGCTTTTGGATACCTTGCCAGGGATCAAGGTGTGAGACAGGTGGATTTGGAGGGTGTAAATAGTCCAAACAGGGGATCGTTTAAGCTCAGCTTCGGAGGAGATTTACGAAGCTATTTCCAAGTTTATAAACCTCACAACCTTTCCGATTTGCACCGTTAATTAGCGCTAAGGAGCATGTTTCAGTGGGTTTAAAATGTTTAGTTCTTGTGGTTTACTTCCGATATAATAACTGAAGGAGATGTCTTTAATAATTCCTTTGTTATTCTGATTAAGTGCAGATCTAACATATGACTACCCCAACACTAAGATATATTCCCATAAACAAAGGTCATTTTGAACTCGACACTTTGGAGCGAAGTGCTGAATTTCAGCGAAAACTAGCTGTTGGATGGGAAAAAGGATATGAAGAATATCGAAACCTTTGGATTGAGTTGCCTAATAAGCGGGAGGTCCGGGATTACCCGCTCTTGGTGGACCTTGAGTTGGCTTCGGTTTGCAACCTGAATTGCCCCATGTGTTACACGATCACCGATGAGTTCAAAAAACTTGTCAAAAAAGGGCTCATGGATTTTGAGTTATTTAAACGTATTGTGGATGAGGTGGTAGGAAAGGTGTTTGCTCTCCGCTTGAGCCTGCGAGGTGAACCAACGCTTCATCCTAATTTTTTGCAAGCTATTGAATATGCCAAATCCAGAGGAATCAAAGAAGTATCCACCCTCACCCATGGTGGCAAGATGGAGTTGAACTATTTCAAAAAGGCCGCAGATGCAGGTATCGACTGGATTACCATTTCTATTGATGGAATCCATGAAGTTTATAATAACGTTCGCGCTCCTTTAACCTTTGACGATACTCTGAGAAAATTGGAAGCGATCTGGAACTATAAGGAAAAAAACTCCTTAAACAAGCCAGTGATTAAGGTGCAGGGTATATGGCCGTCCATCAGGCCCAATCCTACTTTGTACTATAATACCATAGCACCCTATGTTGATCTGGTTGCTTATAACCCCCTGATTGATTACCTGCGAAATGATACCGATATTGTTTATGAGGAAAATTTTGCCTGTCCCCAGCTTTATCAGCGGTTAGTCATAGGTTCAGATGGTCAAGCCATGATGTGCAGTAACGATGAAGAAGGGGAAGAGATCGTGGGAGATGCCAACCGACAACGTATTCACGAAATCTGGCATGGGGCAAAATTAAATAGAATCAGGAGCTTTCATGATCAAAAAGATGGTTTTAAATGCATGGAAGTTTGCAAAAAATGTTATTATCCCCGAAAAGCTATCCCGGATGAGGTCGCTGTTGTGGGTGACCGGGAAATCCGGATTGAAAATTATATTAATCGAAAACAGATGGTTGGTAAGTAAATCAAAATACCTTCACCAATCTGAAAACGGATGATTATAGAATAGATTAGAGTACCCAATTCATGGCATTAACTCATTCTGATACCTGCAATGAAGAATTTTATAATTAACTCAATTTCCTCTATTTATAACCGTTAAATTCATAAGATCATGATAAAACTCGAAGATGCTAGAGTAACGGGTTTTGATTAGATCGGTTTTTCAGTAGTTGGTATGGAACAAATATATGGGAAATCAGGGTATCCACAAATTTTCACAAAACGAAAAACATTCTAAAAACCTAATGTCTATTTCTTCTGAAGACGATTGGAAATGAATTCTCAGGATCAACTCCTCAACACCTATGACAATGGTCTCGTAGCCACAGAATTAGCCTTGTTAAACAGATATGGTGAACGATATAGTACATACAGGGAAAACTATAAGCTTGCTGGAGAATTTAAGTTTGAACCAGATTTCCCCTTATATCTCATGCTGGAGCAGTCATACAGCTGTAATTTGAAATGCCCTTCCTGCATTCATGGTTTTCCCGAAGAAAAAAAGAAGTTCGATCCAGATGTGAATAGTATGCCCCGCTCCCTGTTCGATAAAATCATTGAAGAGGGCGAGAAAAACAATTGTCCCTCCATCTCTTTCTGTGTCAATGATGAACCCCTGATCGTTCCTGATCTTCCAGAAAGGATTGCATATGCTAAAGAACACCAATTCATGGACCTGTTCATCACCACTAACGGGACCTTTCTCACCTTGGATTTAGCAAAAGAGCTTATCAGCGCAGGGCTTACACGCATCCTTTTTTCTATAGATGCGGCGACCTCAGAAACTTACAATATGGTGAGGCCTGGCGGAGACTTCGACCGCGTGGTAAAAAACCTTGAAGCCTTGGTGGAGTATAAAAACTCCAAGGGTCTTATATTGCCTGCCATTCGTGCCAGCTTTGTATACAGCCAATTAAATGCTCATGAGCGCGACATGTTTATGGAAAAGTTTTCTCCTCTGGTCGATTACATAGAAATCCAGGGATTTTCCGTTTATAATGACTTCAATACCGATTTAATTCCTGAAAAATCAGTTCAAGTCACCGACTTTGCCTGCAACGAACCCTGGAGAAAATTAATCATTCGGGCCAATGGAGAAGTACTGCCATGCTGTAGTTTTTATGGGTATGGAGTTGTTGTCGGAGATATTAATCAAATGTCTTTAAAAGAAATATTTAACGGAAAACAACTCCGGAAATTGAGGCAAGAATTTAAAGAGGGTATTTACAGCCTCTCACCCTGCAATGCCTGCTCAAAAAGTTTTTATGTGACCCCTCAAGAAAATTCTTTTTGAGAATCAAAAAACTCTAGTTTCTTGTCCAATTGCCCAGCCCTTAAAGGATAAAAGGAACAAAAATTAATGAGAGATAAGCTTCAAAAAATCGGACTGGTTTTTGCTGGAATTTTTCTGGCTCTTATAATATGCGAGTTTTTGCTTGCGGTCCCAATTTATTATTTTGTGAGAGGGACAGGCGATACATTTTATTCCCGCCAGCACATGGGCTGGTACTTTTTTGAGGATCCCCTTGTGGGATTTCTATCTGCGCCAAATTTGAAGAAGTATAAGAAAAATCCTCTCCATACCTTTCCTAATGCATACGAAAAGCCCTACTATTTTGAGACTGACTCGTACGGTTTCAGGAATTTAAATGAACTTAATGACAATAAGTCTTCCGATGAAATAAGAATTTTCTGTTTGGGGGGGAGTACAACGGTGGGAGCGGAATCTCCTTACGAATTTACATATCCTCAACTACTTGAGGGCTTAGTAAATGATCAGAAGATTAATATTATAAATGCGGGTGTTGGAGGTTATAGAAGTATTCATTTGCTTAAATTTTATCAAAAAGTAATAAGAAATTTTGAGCCCGATATAATTACTATCTATTCTGGATGGAATGATTATGAAGATAGTATGTTTTCATATTGGCAACCCAAAAATCCTCACGCGCATGTTTTTGTAACACAAATGAGATTGACTCAAATACCCTTTAGCCAGTTTGCATTGGTGTGGGGTGCCGGGAAACTGTATTATCACTTTAAAAACTTTAATCGTGTGGGAGATTCAAGAGGAGCAAATTGGAAGGAGAAATACATTTCAGGGGCGAACGATTTATCTTGGCAAAATGAATATCGGGAAAATATTCAAGAGTTGATATTATCTGCAAAATCGGATGGAGTGATTCCTATTATAATTCTTTTTCCTGCGCCTTATTTTAAAGATGCCCCTCCTGAGGCAAAGTTATGGGCGAATGAATTTCTTGATATGGCTCGCCGGTGGGATGGATTTCTTATTTTTATGGATAACATAAGAAAAATTCAGATGGACTTGGCTCAAAAAAATCAGGTACCTTTGATTGATGTGAAGCCCCGCTTTGACCTATATGATAATGATTATAAAAAGAAGTTTAAATATTTTGTGGATAGAATGCATTTGCACCCCGAAGGGAATCGATTGATAGCTGAAGTGATGCTCGATCCTATTAAAAAAGTTATCCAGAAAATGAAACCTGCAAGTATCAAGTCTAGCTGAGAATTGACTTGCGTGGTGGCATTTTATGTTTTCGAAATCAGAATCTTTAATAATCAAGCAGGGTAATCTTGCATGACGGTTTTAGAAGAGGGTGGTTCCTGACATTATTCTTTTAAGTTGATATTGTGAAAGATAAACTTCAAAAAATCGGGCTGGTTTTAGGTTCTGCTTTCCTAACTCTCACCTTTATTGAGTTTTTATTGGCAATCCCGGTTTATTATTTTGTGAAGGGGAATGGTAATACATTTTATTCTCGCCCTCATCTCCATTGGTTGTTCGAAGAAGATCCTGTATTGGGTTTTAAGGCGGCTCCAAATCTAAAAAAGAAAAATCCCCCCCCGCCAGGCCTGCCAAATGCCCCGAGGAGGAAAATGTGGTTCGATCTGGAGACTGATAATAACGGCTTTAGATATAACGATCATTTATATGGCCGAAAACCTCCTGATGAAATAAGGATTTTTTCTCTGGGAGGGAGCACAACTTTTGGGGCCGAATCCCCAAACAAGATGACCTACCCCCAGCAGCTTGAGGATTTGATACATGACCCGAAAATAAGAGTTATTAATGCAGGAGTGGGCGGGTATCGAAGTATTCATTTGTTGAAATATTATCAAAAAGTAATAAGAAATTTTGAACCCGATATAATTACTATCTATTCTGGGTGGAATGATTTTGAGGACTTTATAGCTTCCTATTGGGAGCCAAAAAATCCACATGGCCACGCTTTAAAATCCCAATTTGAACTGGCTAAAATCCCTTTTGGAAACTTCAGTATAGTCTGGGGGGCTGGGAAATTGTACTACTCGTTCAAGGATTATAACCGCACCGTCTCAGTTGGCGTAGATGTAGATTTGCAGCAAAAGTATTTGAGAAAAGCGAG
>CEUS01222906.1_pt1 | contig 18854 bp, 16 predicted proteins | sample 427031 | NCBI WGS metagenome assembly CEUS01 (sample SAMEA2622837, study PRJEB7988) | marine metagenome | biome: marine biome (ENVO:00000447); feature: marine epipelagic mixed layer (ENVO:xxxxxxxxx); material: "saline water (ENVO:00002010), including plankton (ENVO:xxxxxxxx)" | depth 140 m | reverse complement strand
ATCGCTTGTACTTCACCGAACTCCGATCTAACTACCCTGCCAAATCCACGATCATCATTCGATATAGCAGTAACAATAGAAACAGGACCCTCATTCTGAGACTGGACATTTATTACAGATTCCAGTATATCTTTAGTAAGTAAAGGCATATCAGCAGCCCATACTAAAATCATGTCCGCCCTTTCACGAAGCAAGTCTCCTGTCTGATGCAAAGCATGACCCGTACCTAACTGAGCCTCTTGAAGAACCACTTTCGCGCGATCACCAATACATTCTTGTACTTTCTCAGACTCAAATCCTACGACTACAATTGGCGTCATATTACAAATACCCACGCCTAAATCCAAGGCATATTCCATCAGTGGTCGACCTGCCAAAGTATGCAAAACTTTAGGAACATTAGAACACATTCGAGTACCTTGACCCGCAGCTAATATCACAGATGCAGTTTTTATAGACATATTTGATAGCACATCGAACATGAAATTCCGCAGCATAACAGCCTACTAGAAACAATAAATTCTGGATAATCTCTATAACTACTTGGGGGATCGTCGTTCACAATTAGTGGGTTTGGAATAAAGTTTAGGCTGGGCCGCCTGGATTCGAACCAGGATCTACGGTTCCAAAGACCGCTGTGCTACCATTGCACCACGGCCCAAAGGCTAACAGCTAACATTATGATATTGTATCATAGCACTAACAACATAGTGTATTACACTAGCATCCTGATGGTCATATACCAATAAATTAATGTATCTTGACAATGACATTAGTCTAGCTTCTTCGAAGCCGGTTAAGCTCCTCCCAAAGAGACCTTTCCTTATCGGATAATTGAGTTGGTATTTGAAGCTGTAAACGTACATACAAATCACCGAATTTACGAGGATTTCTTAGATTAGGCATACCTTTCCCTTTCAAACGAATGGTTTGACCACCTTGACTGCCTGCGGGAACTGACAGGGACAAATTTCCATCTAAAGTCGGCACAACAACTTCTCCGCCCATTACTGCAACAAACAAATCAACAGGAAGCCTCAAATACAAATCATCATTCTTTCTCTCAAACCGTTTGTCAGGCCGTACGCGCACTCTTAGGTATAAGTCGCCTTTATAACCATCTTGCCTATGAGGACCTTGACCTGATATACGCACACGAGTTCCAGTTTTGGCACCTGGAGGTATCTTAACATCAATTGATCGGTTACCTTTCGACAACCTGCGAACAGCACCTGTAGATGCTTCTGCCAACGTTATTGTTACTTCACGAACTATATCTTTAGGGGTATTCATACCCATCCCTGAAACATTAGCCTGTGAACCGGTTGCTCCAAAAATGGTATTAAAAAAATCAGAGAAGCCACCTTGAGGCACACCTTGACCAAACAAATCTCCATAATTGAATGAACCTTGTCTTGGTTGTCCCTGAGACGCCCAATTTGACCAATCAAATCCCCCAGGCCGCCCGCCTCGAGATTGATGATGATACCAACTAGCACCAAGACGATCATATTTTGAGCGCTTTTCAGGATTACCTAGTACATCATAAGCTTCATTAATAATCTTTAGCTTCTGTTCAGCAGATTTATCATCAGGTCGAAGGTCTGGATGATATTTGCGTGCCAACCGCCGATAAGCTTTCTTAATATCCTTATTGCTTGCAGACCGAGAAACACCCAAGGTCTTATAGTAATCTTGATATTCCACTTTAGTTATTCACCATATATATCTGTAATCACCAAGTATCCACTACATTGTCAACCAATTTCATTTGAATTACATATGAATATCAATTTAATTACTCATATAATCAGTAAATTTTGAGCTTTCATACTGGCAAATCGATTTGCATCCATCTTAAAGTTCGTGTAGATTCAAAGAAGTGTTGATGAAAAAATTTGTTAGCCTCACCATCAGGATGTTCAATCCAAACATGACTACTTGAATTACCCAACCTATTAAGTGCATATTTTAGCAATTCATGTTCTAAATCAGAACGCCATTGCGGAGATATAACCCACCTAATCTGGTCCGCAACACCTGGTCCAGACAGTATATAGATCCATCCTATTAATTCTCCAAAACGTAAGATAAGCCACCGTTCTTCTTGATTGCCAGTCATCAAATGGCCAATATCTCTAAATATTGAGGGTCGCAAATGTTCTATCTGTAATGGTGCAGTCCATGTAAGTCCTTCAGGACTATATTTGTTTAGAAGCGAATATTCCAACGGCCAATCATTACGCAAAGCTTGTCGTATTCTAATTGGAGCCTGGAAAGGACTGCAATCTGTTAAGTGTTTACCTTTGCGATGCCAAATTGTACGAACAGTCAGAGTCTCAAATCCAATTTTTGTATAAAGGTTAGCAGCATCATTATTTTCAATATCTACCTGCAATATAACACGTGTAGCACCCCTGCTAGCGACAGACTCCAGCGCTGCTTGAACTAATTGTTTAGCAATACCTTGCCTGCGATAATCCGGATGCACAGCCACATTGGCAATCAGCCAAGTATCCATTGCACTATTAATTGGTTGTGCACCAATATTACCAACTACAAGACCTGAACTTACGTAGACAAATCCATATTGCCATGAAGGATTACCTATTGGAAACAAAGACATCAACCAAAGAAAAGGACCAGCTCTACTCATAGTGCGCATTTCACGTATAGCAGCACGGCCACTTGCATCTAATACGTCTCCAAAGCACAACTCGATTAATTTAGCTATTTCGGGTAAATCATGTTGCACATTTACCGACCGCAATCCATCTTGCATAATAAAATTTAACCCTATGACCATTATACTGGTTTTGACAGCAGACCAATTATTTTGGATGCTACAGTACTTGCAGATCTTGTAATAAGCGACTTGTCTATCACTTCGGACACACTATCGAAACCTGCTGTATTCTTCCCATGCAATAGTCTCAATCTAGCAAGCATGTCTTCCGGATATGGGGTCCACCATCCTAAATTATTTTCCACAACATAATTTACATTACCATCTTCCTGACCAGGAATAGCTCCACATAACAATAGTGGTCTGCCACAGTTTAGAACCTCCATTACAGTAGACGGACCAGCCTTTGTAATGACAGCATCTGCACCTCTAATAAGTACGGACATATTGTCCACAAATCCATATAAATGAGTATTAACAGGCCAATCCAAAGTTTTGAGTTCTGCCAATATATGTGCATTTCTGCCGCATACTATTACCAATTGTAAAGACATATTGCTCATTCGCAGCGCGTTAGCGATATCCCATAAAGGTTCCATGCCATCTGCACCAGTCATTAAAAGTACTGTAAAAGTGCTGGTGTCCCAACCTAACTTCTCACGCGCCAATTTCTTGTTCAATGTCCTACTGAAAGACTCAGATACTGGAAGTCCTACTACTTGCACTAATTCAGGTGCAATCCCACATTCTAAAGCTTTAACCCTTGCTGCTTCAGTTGGAACAAGAGTCAAATCTGCTCGTTTATCAAACCACCAAGCATGCGCTGTTACTAAATCTGTAACTACAGTGACAAATGGTGGGCGATTCACATCAAGACCATCCAATATTGAGCTTACTAACATCGGATGTGTACTAACCAACAAGTCACATTGGTGCTGTTCCACAAATCTATGAACTGACAAACGTAAAAACGGTCGGGATAGAAGATTTAACATCTGTGCTCGCACTGGGCCATCAGTAAGCAAATAACCATACCGCCATAAGACAACAAAGCGTGTAATTATAGTAGGATACCAATCCGGTAGACGATTAAGAGGATAAGGTGAGTAGTCCAATAAGCCATCAACCAATTCCACGCTTATTTCAGGTTTCTCAGTTACAAGTGCCGATTCGACCGCAGTAGCTACCGAACGATGGCCACCACCTGTATCCGACATGAGAATGGTAACCTTCATAATATACGTCTCAAATTCATCATTCTATACGTTTGATTTGTTTAGCCAATGCACGGCGCGATAACAACACCCTGCGCTGACAAGTGAGACATCGCAATCCAATGTCTGCGCCTAATCGCACAATCTGCCACCTGTAACCACCACAAGGGTGCGGTTTGCGTAGATGCACATTTTGGTCAAGTTTTAATTCTATGTCCGGTTTCATGATCAGGTACAAGTCGATTATAACAAGCAATGCCTGATATAATTCCGACACAGAGTACAAAACTGATGATATTTCTTGATATTCCCATCGACACGAAGATATATCTTTTTATATCTATTGTTGCGGCTATTAGTGTACACGAATTTGCTCATGCACTAGCAGCTGATTTGTTGGGCGACCCTACTCCACGATCTCAGGATAGACTTACACTTAATCCACTTAAGCATCTAGATCAAACTGGCACAATCTTATTAATAGTTGCCGGCCTTGGATGGGGAAAACCTGTATATTGTGACCCTCGAAAATTTAGAGGGGATCCGCGTACTGGATTAGCCATAGTATCCGCAGCCGGACCAGCATCAAATTTGCTATTAGCTTATATTGCTTCGCTAATTCTGCGCCTAGACCCAGGACAAGATCTTTTTGGTTTATTTATCTGGATTAACATAAGGCTAATGTTGTTTAATCTAATACCTCTAGCACCTCTGGATGGCTACAAAATAGCTGTAAGATTATTACCTTACAATCTAGCTTCAAGTTATTCGCACTTTGCAGGCCAACCTTATGTTCTTCTACTGCTGTTTGCATGGGAGTACGTGGGTACGTTTAGCTTAATTAATTTATATATGGCACCAATTACCTCTTATATCATGCGGTTGCTCATGTAATAAAGTTATGCAAAAGACACCAAAAAATGTCTATGTGTATATTCTCCGCTGCAGCGATGATAGTCTTTACACAGGATGGACCACTAATTTAGAACGACGTTTATCAGAACATAACGCTGGACGCGGTGGAAGATACACTCGTATGCACAGACCAGTAGAAATGGTTTTTGCAGAAGAACATCCTACCAGATCAGCAGCTATGCAGCGCGAAGCTGCTATCAAACGCTGGAAACGGTCTCGAAAATTAGCTTTAATTGAAAGTCATCAAAAGATTTTGTATTGACAATTGCTAGGTATTAAAGTATAAAAAGAATCACAATTTACAATAAAAGACACTGAAGAGAAATAGTAAGTGCTATACAAATGGTACAGAGAGCGGGTGATCGCTGAAAAACCCGACCAGATGTAAGCGCTGAATGGGTCTCTGAGTCGCTGGGTCAACGGATGTGCATGGCCTCTCCGCCACGCCGGTACATTACACCGTAACATCCTAATAGCCTTAGCCGGAATCGCCACCGTTATCTAGGCTGAGGGTATCGTCAAGTTGGAGTCTCCAACTCTCTAACAAGATCGTACCTGCAAATAAGTGAGGCTGGCTAGTAAACCCCCGTTGTCTGATAGTGGGGGTTTTTATGTTAATTTGAGTAAAACAAATGAATAGGGAGTCTATTATCAATAGACACTATAATTCGTACCATATTTACAGGGATTGACTATATATCTTATAAAACCTGGTTGTCAATATGCTAAAACCGATAACACGCGAAATAATTGCTGATTTGGAAACTCCAGTTTCAACTTATCTTAAGTTGTCTGGCAATGGTCCGACATTCTTGTTAGAAAGTGTAACTGGTGGAGAAAACGTAGCCCGTTATTCCTTCATCGGATTGCAACCTAGTACTGCATTTGTAATTCGCGATCGGACTACTGCTGTTCACTCGGGCCCAGACCTAGAATTAGCGGCTACCCATACAGGTGATCCTTTCTCTATATTACGAAATGCACTTGCGCCATACAGTAAAGAAACACCTCCTGGTTTGCCGCGTTTAGTAGGTGGTTTAGTTGGATATTTAAGCTATGATGCAGTTCGATACTTCGAACCAAATGTTGATTTACCTCTACACGAATTACCCGACGGCATTTTTCTGCTTTGTGACACGTTGTTGGCATTTGACCATACTCGTGGTCGACTATTGGCGATTACATATGCTGAGGAAAACTCTGCCTCTGAAAAAGAGGTAGCCAATGAACGTCTCAACGCTATCGAACACAAACTGACCATGCCTTTGCCTAAAACTTCAGATATATTTGAGTCCGAATCAGCCAGCCAGCAGTCTCACACAAAAACAAGTTTCCAGGATATGGTCCTCAAAGCCAAAGAGCATATAATGGCTGGTGATATCTTGCAGGTAGTTTTATCTCAGAAATTTACCAACAAAACCAGGGCACATCCTTTCTCGATTTATCGCACGTTAAGACGTATAAATCCTTCGCCATACATGTTCTTTTTTGATTTTGGTGATCTAAACGAGAAACCGTTTCAGCTAATTGGTGCCTCACCCGAGGTTCATGTGCGAATGGAAAATGACCGCGCTATTCTGAGACCAATAGCAGGAACACGTCCTCGGGGAAGTACTGAGCAGAAAGACATTGCTTTAGCAACTGAGTTACTAGAAGACGAAAAAGAACGAGCAGAACACGTGATGTTAATAGACCTAGCTAGAAATGACTTGGGTCGAGTGTGTAATTATGGTTCAGTTGAATTGACTGACATGATGCAGGTAGAACGTTACAGCCACGTAATGCATATAGTTAGCCAAGTTGAGGGTGATCTACGTGCTGAGATGGATGCATTTGATCTCCTGGCTGCTACATTTCCAGCGGGCACAGTTAGTGGAGCACCGAAAGTGAGAGCTATGCAGATCATAGCCGAGCTAGAGCAAAATCCGCGTGGTCCATATGCTGGCATAGTAGGTTATGTCGGTTTCGATGGTTCCATGGATACATGCATAGCACTACGAACACTCTATGTCCAAGATCAATGGGTAACTGCCCAAGCCGGTGCTGGTATAGTTGCAGACTCTAATCCAGACAATGAATACAAAGAAACATTAGACAAAGTTAAAGCCATTTCACTTGCAGTGGAACAAGCAGAGGATAGACACCGCACATGATAGTGGTCATCGATAATTATGATAGTTTCACATATAACTTAGTACAGTACCTAGGTGAAATGGGTGCAGAGTTACAGGTTTATCGTAACGACAGCATAACTGTAAATAAATTGGACAAATTGGCACCTACACACTTACTTATTTCACCTGGCCCTGGAGATCCCAGTGATAGCGGTGTATCTACCAACGCTATTATAGAACTGGGTAAAACCATACCAACTCTAGGAGTATGTTTGGGTCACCAAGCAATTGGAGTAGCTTTTGATGGAACAATAGAGCGAGCACCGTCGTTGATGCATGGTAAAACCTCAGTTGTACACCATAGTGGTACTGACCTTTTTCTAAATTTGCCTAATCCATTTAATGCCACAAGATATCATTCACTGATAGTTAGCGAGCCATTACCTGATTGTCTTGAGGATCAAGCACGAACAAGCGACGGCGTGTTAATGGGAATGAGACACCGCGAATATCCAATCTACGGAGTACAATTCCATCCAGAAAGCATACTAACCGAAGGTGGGAAAACACTATTACATAATTTCCTTTCGTTAAGCTCATAAAAAGAGATGTCTACAGGAGACGACCATGATTGTCAGCGCATTACCAAAACTAATCAACCGTATAAACCTATCTCAATCGGAAGCAGAAAGTGTTATGAACCAAATTATGTCAGGCGATGCAACACCGGCACAAATTGGGGCCTATCTCATAGCCCTCCGCATGAAAGGTGAAACAGTTGATGAAATCACAGGTAGTGCCCGAGCTATGCGCACCCATTCATTAAAAGTAACTCTTCCTGAAAATAATGAGGATATTCTCGATATTGTTGGTACCGGAGGAGACGGATCGAATAGCTTCAACATTTCTACTGCAGCAGCATTTGTAATAGCCGCTACAGGACGTAAGGTAGCAAAACATGGTAACCGAGCAGCTAGCAGCAAATGTGGGAGTGCTGATGTGCTTGAAGCAGCTGGTGTAGCCCTTGAGTTAGGACCCGAGCACGTAGCAAAATGTATTGAGAAGGTTGGTATAGGATTCATGTTTGCCCCTATATACCACCCAGCCATGAAGCATGCTATAGTGCCCCGTCAAGAACTGAAACAACGTACTATATTCAACATACTGGGACCTCTCACCAACCCTGCAGGGGCCACCCATCAGTTAACTGGAGTATATGATGCTGAGTTGACAGAACCTATAGCACACGTTCTCGGTGAATTAGGATGTAAATCAGCTATGGTAATACATAGTCATGACGGCCTAGATGAATTAACTACTATTGGTCCAAATCGCATAAGTCACCTAAAACCAGATGGAACTGTACATACATTTGAGTTAGAAGCAAAGGATTTGGGCATAGACAGCAAACAACCAGAATCTATGACCGGTGGCTCTATAGATAAAAATCTAGAAATGCTTCGAAACATCCTAGAAGGAAAAACTGAAGGATCACAAACAGATACAGTACTGATAAATGCAGCTGCTGCAATGGCAACAGAGGATGGGGACATAGCAACAAAACTTACTGAAGCGCGTACTACACTTAGTAGCGGAGCAGCACTAAGAACTCTAAATAACCTCGTACAAGTTAGCCAAGAACTGGCATCACAAAAGTGACTATTCTGACAGATATTCTTGCCCGTAAGCAAGAGGAAGTAGAACAAGAACGTAAATCCGCACCTTTGCAAGAACTGGAGACATTAGCAACAACTATGTCTCCTGCTCCTGACTTTATTGCTGCTATAACCGACAAAACAAAACATACTCCGAGACTTATTGCTGAAATCAAACAACGCTCGCCTAGCAAAGGGTTACTTTGTGAAGATTTTGATCCAATTACACTAGCAAAAACCTATGCTACTAATGGAGCATCCGCCATTTCAGTCTTGACTGATGAATATTTCTTTGGAGGCTCTATAAATCATCTTCAATCAATATCGAAATTGGATGCGGGCTTGCCATTGCTTCGAAAAGATTTCATATTCGATCGTTACCAACTTCTACAAGCTCGTATTGCAGGAGCTAGTGCAGCGCTGTTAATAGTTGCAATGTTAGAAGCGACAGTTCTACGTGAATTAATCACTGCAGCAGCAGAACTAGGACTAAGTGCATTAGTAGAAGTCCATAACCTAAGAGAGTTAGAAATTGCATTATCCACTGACACACAAATCATAGGGATTAACAACAGAAATCTTCACACATTTGATACATCACTCGATGTGACAACTACACTCCGCTCCCATATACCGCCTGAAATATGCATAATAGCTGAGAGTGGAATACACACCATTGCTGATGTAAGCAGACTGACAGAATTACAAATTGATGCCATGCTTATAGGAGAAGGACTTGTTACAGCTCCAGATATTGCTTCCAAAGTTCGTGAGCTCACACAAGGTTAGGTAACATCAACAGAACTATGAAAATAAAGATATGTGGAATCACTAAAATAGAGGATGCTATTTTAGCAGTTTCGCTCGGTGCTACACACATAGGACTAAATTTTTTTCCTGCCAGTCCACGCTACATAGACAAACAAAAGGCATTGTCTATAACAAACATGCTAAGTAAACTTGAAAACCCACCAATTGTCGTAGGAGTATTCGTAAATGAATCGGAACTTACAATACGACAAGTTATGAAACAAGTTAATCTCCAGCTAGCACAATTACATGGTGACGAGTCACCTGATCTCATTAATCAACTAGAGCCTGTTGCATTCAAGGCATATCGACTCGGCAAGACAACATTGCCAAACAATCTGCCAAGTTTATGTCTTGTAGATGCATATGTGAAAGGTCAGTATGGTGGGGCTGGTCAAACTGCTGACTGGGCAAAAGCAGCTTCAATTGCTAGAGACACACATATTTTCTTGGCAGGAGGATTAACACCGGAAAATGTCATACCCGCTATCAGACAAGTACAACCATGGGGTGTAGATGTAGCTTCAGGCATAGAAGTAGAACCAGGCATTAAAGATCCACAGCTTATGCGTAAATTCATATCAAATGCACTCTCCATTAATAAAAACAGTGATTAGTATGATTGAACCTGTATAATGAGAATAATATAAATGAGAATAATATAATATGGAAACAAAATCTCCACTACCTAAAAAGTTTGGTCAATACGGTGGGCAGTTTGTACCAGAAGTACTTATGCCTGCTCTTGAAGAACTAGAAAAAGCCTATATCAGTGCCCAACAAGATCAGGCTTTCCAAAGTAAATTATATGATTTACTTGATACGTATGTCGGTCGACCAACACCGCTCACTTTTGCCCAACGCCTTAGCACACACTGTGGAGGCGCAAAAATATATTTGAAGCGTGAGGATTTAGCTCATTCGGGTGCTCACAAAATAAACAATGCACTTGGGCAAGCATTGTTGGCAAAACGCATGGGTAAATCTAGGATTATCGCCGAAACAGGAGCAGGACAGCATGGTGTCGCAACAGCAACTGCATGTGCATTACTAGGATTGAAATGTGTAGTATATATGGGCACTGTAGATATGGATCGGCAAGCCCCGAACGTAGCCCGTATGAGATTGCTTGGAACAGAAGTTAGAGCTGTAGATGGAGGGTCTCAGACGTTAAAAGATGCAATTAATGAAGCTATACGAGACTGGGTAACCAATGTGGACGACACATATTATCTGCTAGGTTCAGCACTGGGACCGCACCCATACCCCACGATGGTGCGCGATTTTCAGTCAATTATCGGCCAAGAAACACGAGGTCAAATTATAGATGCGGAAAACATGCTACCAGATGTAATTATCGCATGCGTTGGTGGCGGATCAAATGCTATTGGCATTTTTCATGAATTTATTAATGAAAAGAACGTATCACTTATCGGTGTAGAGGCGGGAGGTCTGGATATTTCAGGAGGGAAACATGCAGCTCGATTTGCAGACACGTCAATTGGAAGACCAGGTGTATTACATGGATGCTACACTTATGTACTGCAAGATGAAGATGGTCAAATAGCACTTACACACAGTGTAAGCGCAGGTCTGGACTATGCAGCAATTGGCCCCGAACACACTTATTTGCGCGAACAGAAAAGAGCAACATATACACATGCTTCTGATGCAGAAGCACTCCATGCTTTTCAATTATTATGTGAGCTGGAGGGAATAATCCCTGCACTAGAATCATCACATGCAATAGCAGAAGCAATCAAGCTAGCTCCTAACATGAGCCCAGAAACGACTATAGTAGTCAATTTATCAGGTCGTGGAGACAAAGATCTAGACACTGTATTAGATGAAATAGATCTAAAAAAATAATGACAATACCAAAAGAAGAAGTTACAAAAGCTTTCAACAATAAGCATACAGCCTTTATGCCTTATTTTACTTTAGGGTATCCTGACTATCAGACTTCACTTGACATAATACAATCCTGCGCTGAAGCTGGTGCAGATTTAATGGAACTAGGTATGCCTTTCTCAGACCCATTAGCTGACGGTCCGACCATTCAAAATAGCACCCAGGTTGCTCTGAAAAATGGGGTTGATATAGAGCAATGTCTACAAGCTGTTGGTGACCTACGTAATCGTGGAATTACTATACCACTTATGTTGATGGGTTATTACAACCCTATCCTAAACTATGGTGAGCAACGATTTGTAGAGAAAGCTGAAGCATCTGGAGCAAATGGCTTCATAATTCCTGATTTACCACCTGAGGAGGGTGCTTCATTTGAATGCCATTGTATAAACAACAAATTAGCACTCTCATATCTACTAGCACCAACTAGTACAGAAGAACGAATAAAATTAGTGGCAGAAAAGGCAAGTGGATTTGTTTATTTAGTTTCTCTAACAGGGGTTACCGGTGCCCGAATCGACCTACCAAATTATTTGCAAGACTTTGTTGGACTAGTACGTCGTCATGTGACAGACCCATTAGCTATTGGTTTCGGAATCAGCACTCCTGACCAAGCACAAGCAGTGGGCAAATTAGTAGAAGGGGTAATTGTAGGCAGCAAACTGATAAACATCGCAGGTGATTCTACTAATCCTGCTGAAGCATGTGGTCAATTTGTTGCTGATATGGTTTCAGCACTTAAGCAAGATAGTTGATGTCTATTAATCTAATATTGTCATAGATTTCGACAAAGAACCAATCCTCAAAAATATTAGTTTCCGGCCAAATCTGCGTCAATCTCTGTAGTCAATTCCCGAAACACATCAGTTCCAATTATGCCATCATGACGCAAAGTACGTAGAGTTGCTCGTTTGACTTGCATAATCTCCTTGCGCGCAATTTCTAATTCATCATCACGAATATCAGGTAATACAGTAAGAGCCTCCTCCACTTCACCAGAAAACTGGGAAATCTCTGCTTGAACCTCAGGTAGCACCACATCATAGTTTTCTTTAGTCAGTAAACCTTGCTTATACTGAGATTGCAGAAACTGATTAGCTGCTTTAGCCGTAGCTAATTTAGCACGTCTTCTTTCATACTCCATAAGATTTGTTCGGCTACTCAACAGACCCAATCTCCTAAGTAATGCAGGAAGAGTTGTAGCTTGTACACCAAGTGTAAAAAGCACCACGCCAAATGTCATAACTAACACCTCATCATGTCCAACCAGATTCGACGGTAAGGTCAATGCCAATGCTAAAGCAATGCCTCCGCGCAGTCCACCCCAAACTAGCACTGCCTGCCAAGAGAATGGGGTCCGGTTGGGAGCAAATCTGTTAACTAGTGGGCTAAAACCAAACACTGTGATCATACGAGCAAGCAAAGTGACGAGGATCGCAGCTCCAATCAGTAAAACACTATCAGACAACCTGTCCAAATCAACTTGCAAACCTATCAATAGAAATACAAATGTGTTTGCTAGAAAAGCCACAAATTCCCATATGTGTATTAAGACATTTCGAGTAGTATGACTCATTCCATAGCGTCGCCCACTATTACCAATTAACAAACCAGATGCTAATACAGCTAATACTCCACTGGCATGCACCTGCTCCGCTAACAAATAGGAACCATATGCGAGCACAGCACTCAGTACAGTTTCCACAAGATAATCATCAATTTGCCTGATCAAGTGATAAGCAACATAACCTAGAGCAAATCCTACAAACAACCCTACTCCTGATACACGCGCAAACTCTATAGCCCCATCAGAAAAACTGAAGCTTACAGGATCTAAAGCAAACTCTAATAACAAGGTGAAAACCACTATTGCAGTTGCATCATTAAGAAGACTCTCTCCTTCCGTAAGCAAACCAAGACGCTTTGGTAATCCTAATTCTCTGAAAATAGCAGTTACCGCAACGGGATCTGTAGCGGCAATAAGTGCACCAAACACTAGCATAGTAGGAAATGGCAAACCAGTTATTGTGGCAAGCAACCATCCCACAAGTAATGTTGTTACCAAGACACCTGGAATTGCAAATACAAGCATAGATGACAGATTGTCCCTAAATTCAGAAAACTCGATATGTAAGGCTGCTTCAAATATCAAAGGGGGTAACAATATCAGTAGGATTAATTCTCTTGCTAATGCTGGAGTTAACTCTGGTTTATGAGGCATCAACATTGTAATCAAAACGCCAACAACAACCAGGCCTACCGTATAAGGAAATCGCACAAGTTTTGTGAACCATGAAACTAAGGCAGCAATCAACAACAACGCCGCAATAATTAATTCGGTGGTTATCAATTCAGTTTGCATATGGATAATATTGCAAAGCCCGATTCAGCATACATCAATGTTTTAGTATATCAGTCTCAAGTATTAGGAAAGTACTGTTTCCCTCAGCATAGAAGCAACCATCGTACTACGCCGTTTAACAATCAATACCGGACAATGGGCTTTATCTGCAATTTGCTCAGACACATTACCCACAAGGATATTACGGAACAAACGCTCTCTTGTAGCCCCAATCACAATCATATCGCAATCCGCAGCAGCTTCCAAAATACCTGCTGATGGACTATCGGACGATATGATGCGTTTTTCAATAGTTTCATACCTACGACCTTCCGTAGACCTTCGAAAAGCATTCTGAGCACGGGCCTCAGCATCCTTAGCGTTTATGTTGGATAAAGATATATGTAACAAGACAATTTTCGTGGACTCTGGTGTGTTGCGAGCCAATGCAATAGCTAAACTAACAGCCAATCTACCATTGGGGCCACCTGCTACTGGAACCAGAATGGATTGTAATTTTTCATAAGGACGATGCCGTAAAATCGCAATGTCAGTTGGAGGATTAGAAGCAATACGATCAATTACAGAACCGAACATCTGATCACGCGAACCAGTAGATCCCGGCCATCCAAATAGTGCTACATCGCTTTTGTTCTCATGCACAGTTTTCAGGATTGCATCAGATATAGAGCGTCCTAGTCTTATCATAGAATGAACAGGTACATCTAGCACTCTGGCTTGCTCAATTACTTTATCAATATAGGGTCGGCGCTCACGCAAAAATAACCTGCCATCATTCAATTGAAGTTGTCTAGGGACTTTGACAACATGTAAAGCCAGCACTTCTCCATCATGTTCCTTAGCCAATATACTACCTAATCTACCTAGTATCTGTGCTTGATTTAAATCAGACACCGGGAGAAGTACAGAATAATCTACTGAAGTTAACGCCTCCTCATGCAAAACATCATTAGGTCGCTCTTCCTCTTCTTTCTTGCTAAAGTATCCCCAATACAATAGTAGTCCAACACCTATCCAAGCAACACTTAACAATCCTACCTGACCCAATTTAAATGCTAGAAATATGGCCATAGCTAGATTGCTAATAATACCAATCACAGCTGGCCACGGAAATAAGGGTACTTTAAATCCTCGCTCCAAATCTGGGCGACGACGTCGTAAAGTCATAACTGCAATGTTCACCTGAGTAAACAACAGTAAAAACATTACGTTAGCAGCAGCAGCTACCTGATCTATAGGCAAAGTAAATCCCATTACTACAACTAGTATAGAAGATAAAAATATTGCCCAATATGGAGTATGCATTCGAGGATGAATAAATGCAAAAGCCGATGGCAAATTCCTCTCCCTACCCATAGCAAAAGATACTCTTGAGGATGAGTAAATGGTCGCATTTAATGCAGACATTGTTGAAGCAAGACCACTAATCAAAATCAGCATTCCCCCCATTGGTATAAATTGCTCTGCAGCGCGCACTATAGCCACCTCTTTGGCTTGTGCTAGATATTGCCAGACTGCAGAGCCGGGAGGTGGGGTTACCGCTCCAATTACTACAAAACCTATCAAAATATAGATGATAACCACGGCACCTATTGAATAAAAAATTGCACGCGGTATATTGTGCGCCGGATTTTTTACCTCTTCGCCACTTTGAGCAATAATTTCATAACCCTCGAATGCAATAAATGTCATACCCATAGCTACGAACACACCACCAATCCCATTAGGAAGCATACCTGCTGAAAAATTGTCAGACCAACTCGGATTATTAAGCATTGCATACAAACCAAAGCCAATAAAAACGGAGAGGATTACTACTTTGGCGATTGTAACTATACTACCAGCTAATCCAGCTTCACTTGCGCCACGCGAGTTAATATAGGCAAAGAGACCAACAACTATAATCATAAACACTAAAGACAGTTGATGTTCAGACAAAGGAAGTGGTACACCTGTTATTATCCACAGTTCAGTTGCCAATCTACCAAAACCCAATCCATATAAAGCACATGCAACAATGTAGGCAAACCAATTCATCCAACCTGCCAAGAATCCTTGAGTGTCGCCTAAACCCTCCTTAACCCATAAGAATCCTCCCCCAGCTGCGGGAATTGATGACCCTAATTCAGCATATGACAAGGCTGTAAATGTTGTTACAATGCCATTTAAGAGAAATGCAATGGGCAATGAAGGGCCCGCATAACCAGCCGCTATTCCAATTAATACAAAAATCCCGGCACCAATCATGGCTCCAATACCAATCATGGTAATGTCCATAAGACCAAGTGTGCGACTCAGAGTTATCTCTCGAGAATTAGAATTCGAGCTATCCATACAATCATCTCCCATTCCATATAGAACTTCTAAACTATCTGATCCAATATGGTAAAGCGATTAATACTAGCACAATAGCAACAAACAAGCTCATTAATATAAGGGTATTTTCACGACAACTTTACGCCATGTTTATGGACCAAAATACTTTTAACACCATTGATCTCATCTTTACGCGTACTTTCTGACCACCCTAATTCATCTCCTACTACATGCGAAAGTTCGTTAATTAATCCAAGACTGATTTCACCCAACATTGCTATAAGTGTACGCCTCAATATTAAGTCTTCCAAATGCAAAACATGTTCGCATCTTGTCAGAAAAACTATTTCTCCACGAGAATAACCAGAATGGTTTTCCAGACAAGAATCATTTCCATTGTTTTCGCCGTAAATGAAGCTTGCAACTTGTGATGCTCTGGATCCATAACGATCGAATAAATTCTTAACTCTATTTGAGTCGAAACCGGTCTCGAAAATTATATTATCCAAAAGCAACTTCTCTTCTTCTGCATTTGTTGGATAGTTTTTACCACCGCCAATTGCCAAATCACATGTACTATACTGACGAGTCCTACCTAATGCATGCAAAGCCTGATCAGTTACCTTTTCTGCCAAAGATCGAAACGTGGTCCATTTACCTCCTGCCAGTGTGTAAATCGGATATTCAACACCATCTCCAGGTGTTAGTAAGGATACTCTGTGGTCCCGACTAACGCTGCCACGATCGGTCGATTGACTAGACATGAGCGGTCTTACACCACTGAACGAGAAGATGATCTGATCCTTGCTGACATTTGCTTGTGGAAACATTTTCATAATCATCGCTATGAAGTAATCCACCTCTTCTGGTGTACAGCATACTTGATCAGGATCATCCCATACTAATTCCGATGTACCTACTAATATCTTATTCATAATAGGACATATCAAAACTATACGTCCGTCGTCATTCTCAAAAAAGATTTCATGGTCACCTATAGCATTTCGTATTTCCTGATTATCAATTACGATATGAGAACCTTTACTACCACCCACAAATGAAGTGTGTCTCTTTAATGATCTGTTCACTTGATCTATCCATGGTCCAGCTGCATTAATAACCAATCTTGGCTTTACTGTATATGTCTCACCGGTCAACTCATCCCGCAATCTAACCGAGTCGTCAAATGCTCCAACAGCTGATACATAGTTAACAGCTTGAGCATGATCACCCATTTCTAATGCATCACAAATCAATTCTAAACAGACCCTTTCAGGAGACAATATAAAAGCATCATAATAAGTAGCCGTACAGATCAGTCTAGGGTTAAGCAAAGGAAATTGCTCCAATGACTCTGATTTTGACATAAAACTGTGTCTGGGTAAAGTTGACGTAGATCGAGCAAATGAGTCGTACATTGATAAACCAATCTTTATCAATATAGCACCACGCTCAACTGTTTTGTTTATCAAACCAAGAAACTTTAACAGTGCATTTAGCAAGCCTGAGTGCCATTTAAAAATTGGAATAGTTGTAGGCAAAGGATGTACATAATGAGAGGCATTTTCAATTAACAAGTTGCGCTCACGGACGGCTTCTCGAACCAAACTAATATCACCATACTCCAAATAACGTAGGCCACCATGAGCCATATGTGAAGTTGATGCACTTGTACCTGATGAAAAATCTGATTGGTCAACTAACAATACATCTATACCCTGCAAAACCAAATCACGAAAAACACCAGCTCCATTTATTCCGCCACCGATAATAAGAACAGAAACTGAAGAATCACTTCGAAGCGATTCTAGAATAGTACTCCTAGAGTTCGATCTATTATTAAAAATAATTACTTTACCTATAAAGCAATTGTCGGGATTGATGTAACACTGTTCAGCGTTCTATTTCAGTTGCTATAAGATTATCCCAGCTGACCTTTAACTCGTCGGATTCAACTGATTCTGCAAAAATTCCAAATTCGCCAGAAACAATTTGACCTAGCCCCTTTGAAGTTTGTGTATAAACTTGTACACCGTCAACATATAAGCTAAAGTTATCGCTCTTCACCAGAATCCCAAGACGATAAGTACCAGGGCCCTCTCCTACTACATCCGAAACTGCCATGCGCAAGTAATCTGTAATACCATTGATTCTCCGGAACAATCTATAATTGCCTTCACATGTTATGGTAGCACCAAAATACTCATCCACATCTAGACGTGCTTTAAAAACCAATCCGTAAAAATCTTTACCAGTACAATCATCTACTATTACATCACCTTCATAGTAATAATCACGTTCTATCATATCTAATTCGGGTGCAGCAGAAGAATAAAATCTCCTTTCACGACTCTTTGTTATAAGTCTGAAAACACCACCCTCTATTGCTGAATAAAAGCTATCAGTCTCTGCCGTTCCCCAATCAGGAAACCGCAGTGGTTCAAATTCCTCCTTCCAAAGCACGGCTTTAGGAATAACCTTCGGATCAATCATGCGTACACTTTCCGGAATTGGAACAATCTTTGTAGGAGTAGGTAATTGAGTCGATGTAGGACTCGGCATTAGGGTTTCTGTAGGTATTGTTACAACTTCAGCAGTTGGGGTGACTGGTGCTATTTCGAAGACAGTCTGTGTATTTTCAGAAGTAGCCTCAATTACAGGTGATGGCTCGACAACCGCCACAGTTAACGTTGATTGAATTTGTATCACCTGATTTGGTACAACTGTTGTTCCTGGTGTTGTAGATACACCGACAACTTGTAATTCATCTTCTTGTGTATTGTCTACAGCCACTTGCTCATCCACTTGTTGATTTAATCCAATTGATAATAGGCGCATCGGGTTTAAATTTACTGCACCTAGCAAATCACC
>CEUS01284575.1_pt1 | contig 18876 bp, 15 predicted proteins | sample 427031 | NCBI WGS metagenome assembly CEUS01 (sample SAMEA2622837, study PRJEB7988) | marine metagenome | biome: marine biome (ENVO:00000447); feature: marine epipelagic mixed layer (ENVO:xxxxxxxxx); material: "saline water (ENVO:00002010), including plankton (ENVO:xxxxxxxx)" | depth 140 m | reverse complement strand
TATCAATAGAAAGATCTGTTTCAGATATGAAAGTCTTCAGAGTTTTCTTTTGAAGTGTTCCATCAACTAAATTTGCTTGGCTAAAGAATTTTGCGGTGAATTCGGTTTGAGGGTTAACGTATACTTCTTCAGGATTACCTATTTGCTCTATAGCACCGTCTTTCATAATCGCTATTTGATCGCCCATTTCAGATGCTTCTTGTTGGTCGTGAGTTACAAAAATGGCGGTGACGTTGTAAGACTTTAATATAGATCTTACTTCGGTTCTAATTTCTCTTCGTATTTGAATATCTAAATTTGAGAAAGGTTCGTCTAAAAGCAGGGTAGATGGATTAGCGGCAAGTGATCGAGCTAGCGCTACTCTTTGCTGTTCTCCACCGGAAAGCTCGTGAGGCATACTCGTTTCTTTCCCTACTAGTCCAACCAAATTTAATAATGAATCCACGTTTTCACTTACGGCAAAACCGATGTTTTGCTTGACATTTAAATGAGGAAATAGCGCGCCATCTTGAAATATCATACCTATATTTCTTTCTTGAACGGGCATACTATAATCTTTGCTCCATATCGGGGATCCACCAATTTGAAGTTCCCCACGGTCTGGGGATTCAAATCCTGCTATTAATCTCAGTAGCGTTGTTTTACCACAACCACTTGGTCCAACTATTGACAAAATTGAACCTTTTTCAATCTTTAGAGTGATGTCGTCAACCGCGTGGATATTTCCAAAATGTTTAGAAATACCTTTTAACTCTATTTGTAGTGTGTCCATAATGAGCTCTCATTCGTTAATTTGCGCAACCCAAACATAGGTATGATAGATATTAAGATAATGAATACACCTGATATCGCGGCCTCCAAGAAGAACGCTTCTTCCGAAGCATTCCATAAAGCTGTAGCAAGTGTACCAAAATCTAAAGGTCCTAATATCAGGGTTAAGGGTAATTCTTTGATAGTTAATAAGAAAACTAGTGACATGCCGTAAACAATACCTGGTGAAGTGAGCGGTAACACTATTCTCCTAAAGGTTCCTAAATTTGATTCACCCAATATTTTTGCTGATTCTTCTATCCTTGGATTGATGGACTCTAAAGATGACTTAAAAGCCCCTATTAATGCTGGCATAAACATTATGGAATATCCAAATATTAATAACGGAATTGTTTGGTATAGAATCGTTAAGTAGTTTGCGCCAAAAAATACTAGGCTTAAAGCGACAACAATACCCGGCAGCCCGAACCCTATGTAGACAGTATTTTCCAAGAAAACAGCAATTCTGGTTTTAAATTTGGCAGTCAATAAAGCAATGGAACCTCCTGCACCTAATGTGGCCATTGCAGCGAGGGATGAGACCATTAATGAATTGAGGGCTAGAGCAAAGAGGTTGGTTGGTATTTGATTAGACATAAATCCTTGGAATGCAAGGTATAATAAAAACACCAGCGGAATGATTAGCCCGATTAATAAGATAGCTCCTAGAAGAATAGCCACAGGTATTTGTAGTTTATTGAGTCTGAAGAATGGTTTTGATACTGATGCTTTAGCATTCGTCCGATAATAGTAGATATTTTTTCGAGTTTTCGATTCTAAATATAAAATTGAAATCACAATGAAGGCTAGAATCAGCGATAATCCTGCAGCTAATGTTCGATCAAAAGCCGCTTCATATTGCAAATATATCGACCAAGTAAAAGTCTGATATCGAAGTATAGATACTGCTCCAAAATCGCTCAAAGTATAGAGAATGACTAACATCGATCCGGAGATTATGGATGGCCTAAGTAGGGGCAATTCTATTTTATAGAAATATTTCCAATAGCTGTAACCATTACTTTGAGCAATTTCCTGTAAAGCAGGATCGATTTTTTCCATAGCTGATTTGAGAGTCAGGAAAATGTATGGGTAGCATAGAAAAGTAAGAGTGAGCCATGCTCCTTCAAATCCATGTATATCAGGTAATCTTGAAACACCAAGTGGTTCAAGCGCCTTCTGTAATACTCCCTTAGGTCCCAAAATAATTATTACTATGAATGCACCAACGTAGCTGGGTATAACTAGAGGAAGAGGCATTAGAGCAGACCATAGGCTTTTCAATTTTAAATCGGTGCGCGTAATTATCCAGCACGATATTAAGGCTATTACTATGCAACTGAAGCAGACAGCTATAACCAAAGCAGCGGTTTTTAGCATAATGAATAGGACTTGTATTCTCAATAACAATGGTATTAGGTCGGAAAACGAACTGATACCTCTAATGACTAGGTAAGCTATAGGCAAGAGCGATAAAAAAACCACGGATGCTGCTGGTATAAGTAGCATCCGTGGCGTCTTGATTGAAACGTCGTTTCTCAAAGGCTTTTCCTCACTACGGTCGAAAGAGCCTCTATAGGGTCAGTACGTGCTATTGCAGTGCACCAACTTTAGTTAGAAGATCTATCGTTCCTTGCAAATCATTCATCTTAGTATACGAGATTTGCGGACTGTTTATCTCTTCTAAAGGAGTCAGAATGCGTTGTGTTTTAACTCCTTCTATAAGTGGGTACTCATAAGTTTGAGCTGCAAAGTACTGTTGCCCAACGGTGGACAATAGGTAGTTCAGGAAAAGCAATGCGTTATCTTCATTGTCAGCAGTTTTCAGTACTCCTGCTCCTGCTACTAGTACGATCGATCCTGGGCCTCCAGCTGGTAGATGGTGGTTTCTAGCTTCAAAAGCGTCACCTTGATCTGCCAAAAATCTGTGAAGGTAGTAGTGATTTACTAACCCAATGTCGATTTCCCCAGCTGCCGCGGCAGCTACTTGAGGTGTATTTTTAGGATAGATCTGCGGGTCTTGAGCAAGGAGTGCGTTTAGCCACTCTTCAGTTTTTTCTTCACCCCACTCTGCTCGCATACCGGAGACCATCGCTTGGAATGATCCGTTGGTAGGAGCATATCCAATCTTCCCTTTCCAGCGGGAGTCATTAACTAATTCCCAAAGGTCATTCGGAAGGTCACCCTTGTCTATTCCAGTGTTGTGAACCAAAGTTCTTGCTCGGCCAGTGATTCCAACCCATTTGTTCATTTCAGACTTTCTGTTATCCGGAACTAACCCGGTAATTGTGTCTGGTAACGATATGAACATATCATTTGCTTCTATTACACCTAGCCCACCAGGGTCTTGTGCAAAGAAGAGGTCTGCAGGTGAATTACTGCCTTCCTCCATGATTGTTGCAGCTATTTCGGCTGTCTTTCCATATTTAACATCAACGTCAATTCCTGATGTTAAAGCAAACTGCTCAATAATAGGCCCCACTAATTTCTCGCTCCTACCAGAATATATTACCAGTTTATTGCTTTCTGGCTCTGGAGTAGGTGCGGCAGTTGCCTGAGTCGTTTCAGATGTAGTGGATGACGTCGTCGACGTGGACTCCTCAGTCTCCGATTCTGAGCAAGAAGGGCCTACCACCATTAACCCAATAAAAATCATCATATAAATTGAAATTCGCATTAAATTCTTCAAAACAATTCCCCTCACAATTCTCCTTACATTTTCGATTTCAGTCGATACTCATTAACAATTGATGTATCAACGACTCCTATAATTAAGTCTCACACTTAACTTTTATTAGTATAAACTAATTATTTAATTTAGCAAGCCTAATCGACCAATCGAATTATGGTATATAATTTTATCTACAAGCAGTAGTAAATTGGATTGCATAGGGTTAACAGAAAGAGGGGTGAATGCTGTGGCGCTTGATCCAACCCAACTTGATGTAAACTTATCCCAAGCGATGGAGAATTACCTGCTGACGATATTTCATTTAAATGAAGATGGTATTGAAGTTACGGTAACCAATTTAGCCCAAGCTTTGAGGGAGATCCCACTAGATGAGCATATAGGGACATCTATGCCATCTGTGATTGGGATGATTAATCGAATGAAGAAAGAAGACTTGATTAAGGATGATGAGGGTAGGCCGATAATACTTACAGAACTAGGTAAATATTTCGCTTTAGATATGGTAAGACGCCATAGAGTTGCAGAAACAATGGTTGTTGAGTTGCTCGGTGTTGAACTGGACAAAGCTCACATAGAAGCCCATAAATTAGAGCACGCTATGTCTTCAGAGTTGTTGGATATAATAATTGAACGTCTGAACAATCCCCAAGCTAGCCCTTTTGGGGAACAAATTCCAGGTAAGGAAGACAGTTTTGATAATTTGCAAAATTATTTAAGACTTGATGAAGGATCAGAGGGTGTTCAATATAAAATTAAGAGTATCCCAGAAGAAGATCCCGAGCTCATCAGATTTTTTATGCAGCATGGAATATTGCCGGGAACGCCTATAACAATATCTGAATTAGGGAAATCCATAGGAGTTGTAACTTTGGATACGCCTAGTGGGAATGTAACCATTGGTTTTGAGGTAGCTTCTAAGATAAAACTAACTCTCGTCGCTGATTAGTTTGTAGTAAGTTCATAGTATGGTATATGGTGTCTGCAATTATTTTATTGCTTTTGTCGAACTGGAAGGACATTCCTCTAAATGCTGAGATCAATTCTAGTACTTGTCATATTTCTTTTTGGTTGTGGTCCTTCTCAAGAAGAAATAGACATCGCTATTGGGTCTGCTATCGATAATATTCCAGAGACTATTACGCCAGTTATTATTTTGGATTCCGATCATAGGATAGTGCTCGGTGACTCTGAATTCTCGGTTGAACTTGCTGGCTGGCAACCTCAAGCTAATGTTTCTATAACGATTTTATCAGCTTATGGTTCTGGTGAAGATTATAAAGTAGGTGAAATTAGAGTGAATCTATCGGGTGCTGCATCAGGGATTCTTGGGTCTGAATCGTTTCCCGCGGTCCCTGAAAATATATTGGCTGGAATATATACGATTCGTGCTCTGTCAGAAAGCGATGGTATTGAGGCATTTACAGTTTTAACCGTTCACGAAGAGCCCTTAGAAATTGTTACAAAACCCATGGCTCCAGTGATTTTAATTGATTCAAGCCGAAAGGTAGTGGGCGACCTAGAGTTGGGTTTTGAGCTGGCTGGCTGGGCACCGGAAGATAGAGTAACCATATCAATTTTATCAGCTTATGGTCCCAATAAGGATCATATTATGGGCGGGATTAATACTAATTTATCGGGAGCCGCGGTAGAAATCCTTGGTTCTGAAGCGTTTCCTGCAATTCCAATTCTTCCATCAGGTATATACACTATCAAGGCTGTTTCAACCAAGGATGGATCGGAGGCATCCACAGCGCTAAGACTGTATGCAGAGCCTTTGGAAGTGATCGAAAAGCCCAAAGCTCCAGGCATTCAAATTGATTCCACTCGTAAGGTTATTGGAGACTCAGAATTATGGGTTGGTCTATCTGGATGGAGTCCTAATGATACCGTTAAAGTTACGATATTAGCGGCATATGGTACTGAAATAGATTACACAATTGGAAGTATTGACATCAATTTATCCGGTGCAGGCGGGAAAATATTAGGTTCAGATTCATATGCAGCAATTCCCGGTAACATGGAACCTGGTATTTATACTCTTAAGGCTGTTTCAACCAAGGATGGATCTGAGGCTTCAATGGCCTTGCAGATTTATGCCGAGCCTTTAGAGGTGATCGAAAAACCCACTGAACCAGATTTTAATAAAATATGGCGCGATACTACTCCAGCAATATTTTACGTTCAGGACGAAGCGACAGGCGGTTACGGTACAGGGTGGCTCTATAAAAACCGGTATATCGTTACTGCCAATCATGTCGTAAATAATGCGACCCAAATGAAAATTTTCCAAACATCTGGCCTACCTTTCGTCGCTTCTGTCGTCTGGCAAGATGCTTCTCGTGATGTAGCGATATTAAAATTTAACTCTTCAGAAGCAAATCTTACTTCAGATGTGACCCCATTAGTAATGGGTAATATTAATACCGGTCACTATGCTTCTCCATTAATGGCTCTCGGTTATTCTGATCGAGGTGCGCTAAGAAACCAATCCGCGGGCAGAGCAGCAGCGAATGTTGGTGTGTTGTCGCAAGTTAAGGTCTTTTCTCACGGCCAATCATCTTCTATTAAACATATTATTATGGATGCCCCCATTGCTCCCGGAGATAGTGGGGGACCAGTTGTTGATAGAGACGGAGTAGTGATAGGTATGACTAGGTCATACTCTACAAATCCAGGCACTTTTTTCGCAATTCATGAAGATGTTATCAAAGAAAGTCTGGTTGTCTTTTTTGGTGATTAGGGTTGAGTCGCTGATTGTTTATATACAGCGGTATTATGCTCAAAATGGAGTGCGATAGTAGATTTCGTTTTCTGTTGGGTATCACCCTCTTCTCCTGGCGAGCAGTAATTGATTCCGATGATCATTAGCGCAATCAACACTATGTAACGTTTTTTGGTGTAGAAAGGTCTGTCTTTATTCTTTTTCGAGGTACCTTCGTGCATATTTAAAATCGTTTCGATATCTAGATTTTTGGGTGGACTTGGGTCTCCGTCATCTAATTTGGTACCGTTTTGTCCTGGTATTTGGTTTTCGGTTAGTTCTAATCCGCAGCTTGTACAAAAATTCAGGCCTCGGGCGATCACTGCCTGACAATTAGGGCAGGTGTATTCAATATTCATATGGATGTACTCGCTATTTTTTCTTTGTTGGTTTTAGTATATAGGGTGTTACCAAAAAGTAACCTGAAACAATGCTGTTAATGTCCGAGGTGCTACAGTCCGAGGTGGTACAATTATCTTTCAAAGGTAGATTCTATTTTGTATGACATGGGAAAAAAGGAATAACCGTATATGGAATTTTATGTTCTTGCCATCTTAGTTTTTTTTGTATTCGGTATGTTCATGTTAAGATTCATCGTTAGTAAACCGGAAGAGAGAAGCGATTTTCGCAAAGCGGATTTATTGAGGCTGGCTGGTATTCTAGGGTCAGTGTATATTTTGGTTCAAGTTTTTCTTTAATCATCAATTTGTAAGTTTTTTATTGGCCCTTCAAAAACCTGTTCCCCATTTTCAAGCACTAATGCATAGTCACAGAATTCCCTTGCTAGATCGGTATCGTGCGTCACCATGGTAATGGTGGTTTTGCCCGCAGCACAGTACTCATTTAATAATTTAAAAAACACCTTTCTTGATTCGATATCTACCGCAGATAAAGGCTCGTCTAGTAACATTAGCTTTTTATTCTGCGCTAATGCAAACGCCAGCCACGTTTTTTGTTGCTCACCCGCTGATGCTTTCTCAAGAAGCTGTTTTTCTATGTTCTTGATCTTCAATTGGTTGATTAAATACTCAATTTCAGCTGCTCGTTGTTTATTTGAGATTTTCCTTTGATGAAAGCCAACTTTTATTATGTCCATAACCTTGAGAAATAAAGGGGGTTCGATGTTTTGTGGAAGATATGTTATTGAATTTGGATCAAAATCAGTTATGGAACCTGAATCTGAATCGATGTCCCCAGCTAATATTTTTATTAGCGAACTTTTCCCCGATCCGTTAGAACCTAATATACATGTGAACGAATTGTCAGGGATTTTGAATGATATGTTTTGGAGTATTTGATTATTATCGATCTCAAGCGAGATATTGGTTATGTTCATCTTAATTTCAAAGCCAAGTACATCATTGTTGGCGCTCCTAGTATGGTAGTAGTTAGGCCTACTGGAATTTCCGCGGGGGCCAGTACCAGACGGCCAATTTGATCAGAAAGTAATGTTATATAGCCTCCCACAAATACGGATCCTAAAAGTGTTAGGTATGCTGAGTTTCCGAAAAGCTTACGAGAAATATGAGGTGCGATTAATCCTATAAATCCTATTATACCGGCTGCATAGACAGCCGCACCCGTCAGAATTCCTGCTAAAGCCATCGAAAGTGCTCTCAATTTTATTGGATTGACTCCTAGGCTTTTAGCAATGGGATCTCCTAGCATTATGGGAAGGAAATGTTTTGCTATTGCAATTGAGATTCCTAAGCATAATAACAACACAGGGGTTAAATAATATATGCGATTCCAATCACTAGTAATAAATGACCCTGATATTATACCCACGAGCTGCGCTGGGAATACGGTTCCATGTGAGATAAATGCGGTAGAAATTGAGATTGTCAGAGCTCCGACCGCGATTCCCATTATCGCGAGCTTGATTGGTGTTAGATTTGGAACCGCGATCAAGCGCAATAGAATCATTGCCACTGCGAACGAAGCTGATATACAGCCGAGAAATAGAGTAGGGTTTGTAACAGATAATGCTCCGCCATAAGCAGCTCCAAGGAAAATGGTTGCACCTCCCCCTATTCCAAATAAATTAGGATCCCCTAAAGGACTTTTAGTGGATAATTGTATAAGAAACCCCGCGAGGCCCAACATACTTCCTACCAAGAAACTTACAATGACTCTCGTTATCCGTATATCCCAGATAATTATGTGATTTACATTGTTATCCAAAGAAATAAGAGTTTTGAATGTTTCACCAAAGCTTGAATCTGAAGGGCCAAAAAATACCCCGATAAAAAGTAATGGAAGTGTAAGTAGAATAGGCCCAATAAACCTTTTTGTAATAATAATGAACTTGTTATCTTGGGTGGTAATCATATTTCCATTTTAAGATATTTTTATTAAATGATCACCGAGCAGAACCCTTCGAAAGTCCTGCTCGGTGATCAAGCGGTATAAAGTAGGAGGTGTTTTTCATTTCTTGTATTTAAAAAATTATTAAGCCCTTTTAATAGATTTATTCGACATCTTAATTAGTTTTTTCTCTTAACAATTCAACTGCTTCAACTATCCTGGGACCTGGTGCTTGTAAAAACAACGCAACATCCCCTTCGATAACGTTATTACCATAGGATCCGTCTGCTTTCTTCCCAATTTTTAAGGCGTTTAACTGAGTGAATCCGGGAATGAAACTTAGAGACTCCGATAATCTTGGTGCGGGCTCCGGTGCTGGTGTTATCGTGAGAAGAATATCAGGGTTTGCAGCCAATATCGTTTCGGGAGACATTAGAGCAAATCCTGGGAAGGGTCCGCTATCGGGCAACCCCGCCGCCAAATTGGTGAAGCCCGCAGTTTCAGCAATTAAACCTGTATAAGATTCGGGCCGTGCGGCATATAAATTCCGATCACGATCGGATATTAACAATAGAATGGTCCTAGTGTCCGCCGCTTTTGAGGCTTCTAATCTAGTTTCTAAATTCACCACGGCTTCTTGAGCAATTTTTTGCGTCCCTGCTATTTCTCCTAAATGAAGTATTCCATTTTTAATGTCTGATATAGACTCCGCTTTTATTGCCATAACTAAAAGGCCCGCTTGATTTAAACGATCAATGAAACGCGCTTGTGTTAGGGCTTCGATTATTACAAGATCCGGTTCACTTGATATGATTGTTTCAATTGAAGGATCATATGCGCTTCCTACATCTGGTAAGCATTTCGCTAAATCTGGATAATTAGACGCTCGATCACGTAGGATAGATTCACCGCCAGCAGCATATAGAAATTCCGTCGCAGTGGGGCTGATAGTAGCGATTTTTTGGGGAGACTCTTCAAAGTCTATTTGCTGTCCTAGCGCATCAGTTATAGTTACTTTTTCAAAAGTGGTTACTACTGACTCTCGTTTTCCACAATCCTGCTCTAAACCGCGTTCCTCGGTAGTCTTGTCATCTGCATCGCTATTTGCCGAATCAGATTGGTTATTTTTTGTTTCATTTGATGTAGCCTTCGTACCTTCGGTACTTGTTGACGCTGTTTCGTTAGTAGATTCGGTTGAAGGTTTCTCTATTTCGCTAGTCGCTGCGGGTACCCCAGAAACCAATTTATCGCTTGCAGTTTCATCATTTTGAGCCGAACATGCCGCTGATATTATTACACTTATAACTATTAATAAAATGAGGTGGTATCGAATTACTGGGTTGAGATGTGTTGGTGTAAACAATTTAATCTATGAATTCCTTCCAATAAATTTTTCTATGCTCAAAATGTTAATTAGCATAAACGAAATAAAACAATAAGTACACCCTTATTTAATAAATAAAGGAAATAGAAAAAAATACTGAGCATATACGAAAGTATCGATATGTAAGCCTGTTCGATCCGTGTAATAATTCAGGTTGGTTGTGTATTAGAGAAATTAAATTTTTGGTGCCGAAGGTGAGAGTCGAACTCACACGTCCTAGGGACAAAGGTTTTTGAGACCTTCGCGTCTGCCATTCCGCCACTTCGGCAAATTGATGAGCATTTGAATTGGTTAAGAAACTATTTGGTGACCTTTCAGGGTATGAATATAACCTATCGTTAGAGTATGTGCCATTAAAATGATCAATGATATTAAAACAAGATATAAGTAGAAAATAAAGCGGATGGTTCTGAATGAACTAGAGCTTATAATAAGAACCCTATTAAAGATTTAACTCATCGTGCATTTTTAATAAGAGCTGTCCGACTTCAAGGTTGGTTTTTGAATCTCCCAGATCACATTCAGCCGCTCTATCTGGGCCATGGTAATCGCTTCCACCGGTCGCTAATAAATTGTGTTTCTCACAAAGTTGCTGGAATCGTGTTCTTTCCTCAGCCGAATAGAGTCCGTAATATGTTTCCATACCTTTCACTCCAGCGGTTACTAAGCTTGGCAATATTTCATCCAGATTGTCGACTTCTCTGGGGTGCGCTAATACTGGTATACCGGAATGCTGCGATATCAACTCAATAGCGGTTTCCGGATCCATTTTTCGCCGTTCAGTGTATGCTGGGCCATTGCGGCCTATTAGTTCATCAAATGCGGCTTTGATTGAGGACACTTGTCCTGTTTCAGCTAGTATTTCAGCAATGTGAGGCCTTCCTACGGAGCCTGAACCTGCTACTTTTAGCACTTCGTCCCAAGTTATTCTATATCCAAGGCTAATTAATTTTTCAACCATAGATTTTGCCCGATTTAATCGATCGTCTCTAAATGACTTTAGGGTGTGTTGAAGCCTGTCAGATTTGGTATCAATGAAATATCCGAGGATATGAATTTCTCCGTTTTTTGTGTCTGTAGAAAGTTCAACACCTGGTATCAAAGTCAAATCTTTGTAGTTTCCTGCGGTTGCAATGGCCTCTGCCAACCCGTCTGTAGAATCATGGTCAGTAAGTGCCATAATTCTAATGCCGGCTTCAAATGCTTTCTCAACTAGTTCAGCAGGTGTGAGTAAGCCGTCTGAAATTGTGCTATGTAGATGTAAATCTGATTTCATTTAATGTTTATTTTGCGTACTCCACTGCTCGGGTTTCTCGAATTACTACGACTTTGATCTGACCAGGATATTCCATGGACTCTTTGATTTTTTTGGTTACGTCTCTGGCCATTCGCATTGCGGTTACATCATCTATTTCATCGGGTTTTACCATTACTCTCATTTCTCTTCCAGCTTGAATTGCGAAGGCTTTGTCGACCCCATCAAATTCTGTAGCTATTTGCTCTAAAGTCTCAATTCTTTTAACGTAAGCTTCCGCACTTTCTCTTCTTGCACCGGGTCTTGCTCCACTGATTGCATCAGCGGCCGCTACTACGAAAGCGTCGATGCTTTTCCAACCTTCTTCTCCGTGGTGATCACCTACTGCTCTAACAACCCTCTCGTTAACCTTATATCTAGATAATAAATCTGCACCGACTTGCGCATGGGGGCCTTCGACCTCATGGGTCAGAGCTTTGCCGATGTCGTGCAGAAATGCTGCTCTTCTAACAACATCTTGATTTACCCCTAATTCTGAAGCGATCGATGCCGCTATGTGTGCAGTTTCTATACAATGTTGCAAAACATTTTGCCCATAGCTGTAGCGAAACTTTAGCCTTCCCATAGTTTTTACGATTTCAGGGTGCAACCCTTGAACTTTTACCTCATAACAGGCTTCTTCACCTGCTTTTCCAGTTATCTCTTCTAACTCCTCTTTGGCTTTTTCTACCAATTCTTCTATACGTGCTGGCTGTATCCTTCCGTCTTGAATAAGGCTCGATACGGTACGTCTTGCGATCTCTCTCCTGATAGGATCGAATGCGGATACAGTTACTACCTCTGGCGTATCATCAACTATTAAATTAACACCTGTGGCATTTTCAAGGGCTCTGATGTTTCTCCCTTCCTTGCCGATTAGCCGTCCCTTCATCTCTTCATTTGGTAAAGTTACGGAGCTTGTTGTTAACTCTGATACGACTTCACTTGCATATCTCTGGAGGGATTGTGCCATAATTTTATACGCTAGCTCTTTTGATTCAGCTTGAACCGATTCCTCTGACTCTCGAACCTTGCGTGAAGCTTCTATAGATATCTCTTTTTCAAGCTCATTCATAAGTCTTTCTTGAGCTTCACCTATAGTTAATTGTGCCACTTTTTCAAGTGCGACAAGTTCCTCTTGTTTTAGTTCATCAAGTTCGGATTCTTTGTCTCTTATTTGCTCCTCAAGTTTTGATACTTTCCGCTCTCTTTTTTCTATGGTTTCTAGCCTTTTTGTAACCTGGTCCTCTTTTTTACCAACCCTTTTTTCTGACTTACGAAGTTCAGATCTTCGGTCACGGGTTTGCTTCTCGGCCCGGTTTCTGATTTGCTTCCCTTGATGTTTAGCATTTCTGATTATTTCTCTTGATTCAATTTCTAGCTTTTTAATATTTGCTCGTCTTGAGTCTTCCATTGAATTAAGCTTTTTTACGTTCAAGTAAGTTTTTATTCCAACCCCTGAAATCAGGCTGGATATTACTGCGATAGATATACCTAATATTAATAAAATAGGATCTATTGTCATTTTCTTGCCCTCCTCAGTTTTTAATGCAAAAGGGGCCATGAAGTAACCCTCATAGCCCCTTGTAATTTCACCTTAAGTGATAGTTAAGTTTCTAGTTCACCGTCCTCATCGATTGTTTCTGATCCTGTGTCCTCTTCAGACATTTCTTCAGGTGACATCGCGCTTCTAATTTGTTCTTCTATTGATCGAGCTATATTCCCGTTTTCTTTCAAGAATGTTTTGGCGTTTTCACGTCCCTGACCTAGCCGATCATCCTCATAAGAGAAAAACGCACCAGATTTCTTTATGATGTTAGTTTCTACACCTAAATCTAAAATATCGCCTTCTCTACTGATACCTTGACTAAACATGATGTCAAATTCTGCAACACGGAAAGGAGGCGCTGTCTTATTTTTTACAACACGTGCTCTTACTTTTATAGCAACGCTTTCCGTACCTTTTTTAATGGTCTCAATCCTTCTTAGATCTATTCTTACTGACGAGTAAAATTTAAGCGCTCTTCCGCCTGGTGTTACCTCCGGGTTACCAAAGAGGACTCCCACCTTTTCGCGGATTTGGTTTATAAAAATCACTGCAGTTTTAGACCTGTGAGTGGTTCCGGTTAATTTCCTAAGTGCTTGCGACATTAGTCGGGCCTGTAGCCCTATGTGGGTATCTCCCATGTTGCCTTCGATCTCGGCTCTTGGCACGAGAGCGGCGACACTATCTACGACTACGGCATCCACAGCTGCGCTCCTCACTAGCGCTTCTGTTATATCTAGTGCCTGTTCCGCGTCGTCTGGTTGAGATATAAGTAAATCATCGATATTTACTCCGCAAGTTGCTGCGTAAGTTGGATCCAATGCGTGCTCAGCATCTATATAAGCGACAGTCCCATTCTGCTTTTGTGCTTCTCCGATGATGTGCTGCGCAAGAGTTGATTTCCCAGAAGATTCAGCACCAAATATCTCCGTGATTCTTCCTCTGGGAATCCCTCCTATACCTAAAGCCATATCTAATGAGATTGACCCGGTGGGGATGGATTCAACGCTGAAACGCCCTGCAGATTCTCCAAATCGCATTAAAGAACCTTTGCCGAAATTTCGTTCGACTAAAGCGAGAGCTTGTTCCAGGGCCTTATCTTTTTCCGTTACCATAGATTTCCATCAATTTATTTATTCAGAATTAACTTTTTTCACGATATCATGCTAACACTTTAGTAACAACTTGGCGATGTCACAAACCAAGTAATTTAATTGGAACATTTATTATTTTTCATGTTAATCTGTAACTCATTAACCTAATTAAGGAGCGAAATTAGAATGGCTGATTACGAAAATATTTTGTATGAAAAACAACGCAAAGGCGTTTTGATCACTATGAATAGGCCTGAGCAAATGAACGCATTGAGTGCTGGTTTGCGCTCTGATATGCACGCTGCGTTTGATGAAGCAGACCAAGATCCTGAGGTTAGATATATCATACTGACTGGAGCAGGAAGGGCTTTTAGCGCCGGAGCAGACTTAAGTTTTGGAGCTGGCGGCGGAAATGCCGAGACTGTATGGCCTTATGGGCTTGAAGAAGGCCAATCTGTAGCAGCTTTCTTGGATCAATGGAGAACACAAGATCGAGCTGGTGTTAAAAGGTTACAACATATGTGGGAACTCAACACTCCGATCATTGGGGCAATCAATGGTTGGGCGCTTGCTTGGGGTAGCTGGTACGCTTTAGTTACTCACATCACCATAGCATCATCGGCAGCAGTTTTCGGGCAACCTGAGATACGACATATATCTAACACGAATTTTCTTTGGACATTATTAGCGGGCTACAAAAATGCACTCCGATATGGATTAACAGGTGACCATATTGATGCTGACGAGGCCCTCAGAATAGGGTTAGTAAATAAGATTGTTGAACCGGATGACCTTTTGGAAGAGTGCTTTTCTATTGGAGAGAGAATCGCTCTTGTAAGTCCTGAGACTGTAAAGATTAATCTGCATGTCGCAACTATGGGGCTTTATATGATGGGTCTTCACAATGCTTGGAATTTAAATGCTGAGCTCTCCGCGCTAGCACATACTTCTCAGAGAGAAGATTTCAAGAAACACATGGAAGATGCTGCGAAAGAAGGAGGCCTTCGCTCATATCTCCAGGAAAGAGATGGCCCTTTCCAACCTGAACCTTTTGGACCTAGGAGCAAAAGATAGTAAGGGGCCGAGTATGAGTAATTCTAGTTCGCAAGGTCCCTTTGGGGATGCCTGGATTAAATCTTCGATATTGCAGGAGGATGATTTGCTTCGCCAGCATGTAGAGCGAAGATTTCAATCCAAGTATCTTAAAGTAGTTTTAAAGTCAAAAAACGATGAAGAGGAATCACGAGCCTGGTATGGTTTTTACCATTGGCTAACACTTCCTGAAACCTCAAGAAAGCCATTTCAGATCCCTGAGGATGAGGCAGATATAATTATAGATTCTTTGCGTGATACAGTATTAAATTTTTTAAACCCAAATAAACAGCAAAAGGAAACAAATGTTAAATAAATTTCTTGTGAAACCTCTTCTATTTTCAATTATTGTATTTTCAGTAATATCTTTTGGGTGCGCTTCAGAGGATCCGGGAATCGGAGGATCTGTTGAAACAACGAATAATACACAAGAATCGGCATCTGTAAGCAATGCAAGTGGTGATACCAAAGCCAATACTGGTGAAAGCACGACTAGTGATACCAAAGCCACTACTGCTGAAACCACGACCAAGACATCAAAAGAGCCTGTAAGCACCACTACGTCACCTTCTAAAGACGAGGGAGCGGTCAAAGTCTCAGAAGATGAATGTGAGAATGCAACAGGTGCAATGGTCGAGCCTTGTACCGAAAAGTATAGACAAATGATCGAGAATGATCCCTCTCTATGTGATACTGCAACTGGCATGATGGCATATATGTGTAATAGTTCTGTTCAAGCGCCACAGACAAAGCCTGGATATGGGAACGGACATTCATCTAACCCCTGCATTTCACTGCCTCCTGGTGATAAAGAAAGATGTGAACAGTCATTTAAGGACAATCCGAATGCTAGACCAGAGAAAGATCCTCATAATACCGGTAAGGCTGATCCGAATGCGCGTCTGGCTACTGACGCAGTTGACTACACTAACGTATATGTAGCAACTTACGATCCTGATAATATACCCAAAGTAGCGACGTCGAATTTTACAGAACTTGATAAGTTTTCTAAGATGTCAAAAATTAGGTCAGGGGTAGGCCATGATTTTTCTTATAATACGCCCGAGTATGACAAAACCCGCGCCAACTGCAAAAGTATGAAACATTATTTTATGCCTGCGGGTGTACCGAAACAGCAGGCTTTGTATGCGTCTACGCCACACACTTTCCCTTGGATGTCTATAAAATTCTTTTCCCCCGTGGATGGCAGGATAGTAGGTGTCTACTATAAAGAGAACAAATATGGAACAGAAGCTAATTTCACTGTCGCGTCGAGCGAGCACCCTGGTTACTTTTTCATGTTTTTTCATATTGCATTGGATCCATCTTTGAAGGAGGGTTCTGTGGTAAAGGCAGGGCAACAAATAGGAACTTTAGGTGACGAAGAAGCATGGGGTGAAATCGCAACATCGATTAAAATAGGCCCAGGAGATCACCGGTTGGTTTCTTTCCTTGAGGTAGCGACCGATGATGTAGTAGAGCAGTACAAAGCCAGGGGATTTGAAACCCTTTCGGATGTAATTGTTTCCAAGCAACAAAGGGATGCTAACCCTCTACCTTGTGATAATTCAGAGGCAGGGTGGTTTTTTGGCAGTAGCAAATCTGGAGTAGAAGATATCCAATTCAGTACTTGGGCATTTGAAAGCGCCGATAACTGGTTTACCTTTACTAATTAACTGATGATATTAACGAGTTAAAAAGGCATTCCCGGCATTTTTTTTCCACTTGATAACGCTTTCATCATTTTTTTCATCTGTTCGAATTGGTTTAAAAGACGATTTACATCTGCAGGCTGGGTTCCACTGCCTTTTGCTATGCGTTTTCTCCTGCTTCCGCCAATTATGTGTGGGGACCGTCGTTCCAAAGGGGTCATTGATAACACGATGGCTTCAACTTTTTTGAGGTCGTTTTCTCCTGGCATTTGATCGTTGCTTATATTACCGGCCATCGATTTAAACCCTGGTATCATTTCTAAGATTTGGTTCATTGGCCCCATATTTCTAAGTTGGTCTATCTGGACCAAGAAATCGTCTAAGGTGAAAGTCGCATTTTTTAGACGTTTTTCCATTTCGAGTGCTTTGGATTCATCAATAGTTTGTTGTGCTTTTTCAACTAACGATACAACATCTCCCATACCTAAAATTCTACCTGCCAATCGATCTGGGTAGAATGCGTCAAGAGCATCAAGTTTCTCACCAGTACCTATATAGATAACGGGGATCCCGGTCTCTGCCACGATAGACAGAGCGGCTCCGCCTCTGGCATCACTATCCATCTTAGTAATAACTATTCCTGTGATTGGCATTCTCGCTTGGAATTCCGTGGCAACGTTAACAGCCTCTTGGCCTGTCATTGCATCTACAACAAGTACCGTTTCGGACGGGCTTAATGTTTTATGTAAATTCTCTAGTTCATCCATTAAATCGTCGTCAATTTGAATACGGCCTGCACTATCAAAAACTATCCAGTCATAACCTTTATTAGAGGCCAATTTTAATGATTCTTTAGCTAGTTCTTTAGGGCTCGCTGCTTGTGCATTTGAATAGGTCTCGACTCCGATTCTTTCCCCTAGTTGTGTAATTTGTTCTATAGCTGCGGGCCGTTTCAGGTCACCTGCTACCATCAATACTTTGTTGTTTTCAGACTCTAATCTTTTCGATATTTTTGCTGCCGTGGTGGTTTTTCCAGATCCTTGAAGCCCGATCATTAGGAGTGTAGCCGGTTTATTATTGTTCTTTGAAAGATCCTTTTTATCTTTACCAAGAACTGCTGTTAACTCATCTTGAAATATCTTGATTATTTGTTGGGATGGACTCACCCCATCCAAAATCTTTTCACCTATTACCCTCTCTCGGATCCCTTGTTGTAAGTTTTTAACGACGCGGAAATTTACATCTGCTTCTAGTAGGGCTCGTCGTATTTCTTTTAGTACATCGTCGAAATCTTGTTCTGAGATGACACTGTGGCCCGATAATTTTTTGAAAGCGTTTGATATTCTATCTGTTAAGTTGTCGAACATAATTTTCTACATTTCATCCATATAGATTTTTTTACCTGATTCCATTGATTTTACGGCGCCTTCCAGAACTTTTTGGAGCATATAGGCATCCTCAAAATTAGGACTTGGCGATGTTGAACTATTAATTCCTTGAATAAATTCTCTGACCATTAGCCTAAATGCCATTAATCGATGATCTCTACTGTCATCAAAAGGTATGTATTGTTCCGGCATTGCTATTTCTTCTCTCATGGAACTTGATTGACCAAATTTTCCACCGAAAACTTTTCCATCAGGTGGAGGGTTGAATCCAGGATACTCTTGAGGTGTTGATAAAGATCCTGAGCTTCCAAAAATTTCTATGTTTGCCCCTCGTCCAAAAGGCATCACCGAGCTCCCCGATAGTGTCCCAATTCCTCCGTTAGCGAACTCAAGTAATAGAGCAAAAGTATCGTCTGTCGTTGTTTCAACCAATTTTTCCGTATCGCTATTAAAACGGTCAGGAATGTTCGTTTTTAACATTGACTGTATTGATATTATATCACCAAACCAATGTCTGAATCCGTCTAGATAATGAGAACCCAAGCCCCACAGAAACCCTCCTCGCCATCCAAGGTCTGGGTACACCATTTGCCTAGGTCTGAACTCTTTTGTTGGTCCGACCATCAAACTTGCTTGAAGGAACCGGAGATCGCCTATGTAATTTTCTTCCAGTAATTGTTTTACAAAAGCTCTCTGAGGTGCCCATCTAAATTCATGTGCAACCATGAGAGTTTTTTTTGAACCTTTGGCGGCATTTAACATTTCCAGGGCTTCCTGAGTATTAGTTGCGAATGGCTTTTCACAAAGAATGTGTTTATCTTGTGTTAGCGCTTCCATGACCATCTCATAATGCAAA
>CEUS01258120.1_pt1 | contig 18880 bp, 17 predicted proteins | sample 427031 | NCBI WGS metagenome assembly CEUS01 (sample SAMEA2622837, study PRJEB7988) | marine metagenome | biome: marine biome (ENVO:00000447); feature: marine epipelagic mixed layer (ENVO:xxxxxxxxx); material: "saline water (ENVO:00002010), including plankton (ENVO:xxxxxxxx)" | depth 140 m | reverse complement strand
CAACCATCCTGTCGGTGACCCAGGTTTTCTTCATGGCATTGATTGCCATCTACGAGAATCCTTTTCAGAAACTAGGGTTTATGCCTGCAGATGGACAGGGGATGAATCCACTTCTTGTTCACCCTGCCATGGCCATCCACCCTCCAATGCTCTATCTGGGATATGTCGGTTTCGTCGTTCCTTATGCATTTGCGATGGCCGCGCTTTTGAGCCGTCAACTGGATGAGGAGTGGATCCGGACAACCAGAAGGTGGACCATTTTTTCGTGGTTTTTTCTTGGGACGGGTCAACTTTTGGGAGGTAAATGGGCATATGTGGTGCTGGGTTGGGGGGGATACTGGGGATGGGATCCGGTTGAGAACGCCGCTTTGTTGCCTTGGCTTACAGGAACGGCCTTTCTTCATTCCGCGATCATCCAGGAAAAGAAAGGGATGCTGAAAGTATGGAATATGGCACTGATCATCCTGACCTTCACCTTGTGCATCTATGGGACATTCTTGACACGCAGCGGCGTGGTTTCCTCTGTTCATGCGTTTGCCCAGTCACCCATCGGTCCTATGTTCGGTGGGTTCGTGGTAGCTATTGTGGTTTTTTCCACCTACCTGTTGTGGAGCCGGTTGAGCCTGCTGCAAAGTAAGAATGAGTATGAGTCTCCAGTGTCACGTGAAGGCGGATTCCTCCTGAATAATCTGCTCTTCCTTGTGGCAACGTTTGCAGTATTCTGGGGAACGATGTTTCCTGTAATATCTGAGGCGATTACTGGCTCGAAGATAACGGTGAGTGCACCGTTTTTCAATATGGTGATGACACCGATCGGTCTCCTGATTCTATTCTTGACCGGTGTAGGGCCGCTGCTTGCATGGCGCAAGACGTCCGGAAAAAGTCTCAGGAAGCATTTCACCGGATCCAGTGTATTCGGTCTTTTGTGCGGAGTAGTGCTCTTCCTGGCCGGCGTGCGCGATGTGTATGGCTTGATCTCACTGGTCTTGTGCGGATTCGTTCTGGGTACACTCGCCTCCGAGTTCCACAGGGGAGCAAAGGCGCGGGGCAGCAGCTCGGGTGAGGGCTATCTGACTGCCCTGTGGAATCTGACGGGCAGAAACCGCAGACGATATGGCGGATACATCGTCCACTTCGGCATGGTGCTCCTTTTTGTGGGCTTCACAGGCAATGCATTCAACCAGGACGTGGAGGCCTCTCTCAAGTACGGTGAATCTCTGGAAGTTGGTGGCTATCGTCTGGAGTACGAGGGATACACCGAATCTCAGAATCCCCTGACCGTGGTCATCGAAACGCAGCTGGGCGTATACAGAGGAGACGAACGTCTGGGTACGATGTATCCCGAACAACATGTATATTACAAACGGCAGGATCAGCAAAGGACCACGGAAGTGGCTATCCGATCCACGGTCAGAGAAGATCTCTACGTGCTTTACGAGGGGCAGGATCAGGACGGCAGTGCGTTCTTCCGTGCATACGTAAATCCCCTTGTGGCTTGGGTGTGGATCGGTGCGTACGTGCTGACCCTAGGTACCATCGTAGCCATGTGGCCCGACAAGAGGGACAAGATCAGGCGCGGACGGATCGCAGGAATTCCTGCGAAAATGGATGGCAAAATCAGCGCATGAAACGGACCCTTTGCTTGTTGTGCTTGGCCATGATACTGGCTGCTCCCATTCAGGCCGAAGTCGCTGCGGAGGTCTCCGATAAGCAGGTCAAGGATGTGGCAAAGGTAATGGCCTGCCTGTGTGGGACCTGTCCCAGGAGGCCGCTTGACGAATGCAGTTGCGGGTGGGCCGACAAGTATAGAGCGCGAATTGGGAAGGAACTTGGTGAAGGCAAAGCCAAGGAAGTGATCATCGCCGGGTTTGTAGATGAGTTTGGTCTGGAGGTCTACAATACACCACCTGTAAAGGGGTTCAATATCAGTGCCTGGGTGATGCCATTCTTTGTTCTGGCAATGGGGTCAGTGGTTGTCTGGTTGGTGATGCGGAGTTGGCTCCAGCAGCGGGCAGCGGTGGTTCTGAAGCCTGAAGCGACCGATGATGACGAGGACGCATATCTGAGCCGAATAGAAGCAGAACTGAAGGAGAGGGAACTGTGATCAGTGCTATTTTCATTCTTGTGTCCACGGTGGTTGTCATCTACGTAATTCGACCGCTGTTCGGAAGTCAGGAAAAAACCCAAAGCCGCAAAGTGGGCCGAAAACGCCAGCTTCTGGAGACCCGTGAATCTCTGTACGATTCGATAAAGGAGCTGGATTTCGACTATCGAATGGGGAAGGTGGAAGAGGATGATTATAAGGCCACGAGATCACGATACCAGGCACAGGCAGTGGAGTTGATGAAGGAAATTGATCAGAACAACGGAAGGGCGGAATCAAGCCAGGACAAGATCGAACAAGAGATCGCCGCCCTGAGAGGATCCCTTAGCAAGAAAAGAGACAATAAGAAATCCTGCTCGAATTGTAGTTCTCCTGCACCTGCAACTGCACGATTCTGTCCCCAGTGCGGCCAGGCGATATGACGAATCTCTACATACGGACAGTCTGTTTGTTATCCTTCCTGAGTATCCCGGCAATTCCCAGCGGTTCATATTCTGAAACAATCAGCGGACGCGTGGTCAACAAGACGTTCGATCGGACGGAGTCGGGCTGCCAGATCAGTCTTATTCAGCATGGTGGGGAGTCTGTGGAAGTCATCAGAGATACCACGGATACGGGCGGCGAGTTCTCCTTCGAGGTCGAACACGCCGAAGGCGATGCGCACAACATTCTCTCCGCATCCTATGGAGGGATCACGTACAGGAAGAATGTTGCGCATACACATGGCGAACCGGTGGAGCTTGCGGTATATGAGACCAGCGATTCCGACAGTTCGGTAACCGTGATTTCGCACCACCTGGTGATCGACGGAAACAGTCGCGAGGTCACACAGATTATCATTGTGAGGAACAGCAGCACCAGGACTTTTCGAACGGGTGGCGATCACGGTCACGGCCTGGAGATCCCGCTTCCGGAAGGGGTAACGAGTATCACAGGGGGAGCGGAAGGGCTGCATGCCCATGGAGATATCCTGGTTAGTCCGGAACCGGTTCGTCCAGGCGGCAGTCAAATGATATTTACCCACAAGCTTGCCAACGGCAGTCGGTATAAGCAGCGAGTGAACTACCCGACGAGTTCGGTTGACGTCATGATGACGCCTCCCGATGCAGAAATCGAGGCGACTGGGCTGCAGGATCTGGGCGACGTGGCCTTCCAGCAGCGAAACTACCGCCGGTTCCGAGGTGCCGCGCTCGAAAAGGGAGGGCACATTATCCTTCGGCTGGGTGTTCCCTCAGTTGATCTCGAGGAATACCTCTCGAGAGATACACTGAAGTGGACTCTGGGTGGTCTGGCCGTGGCATTCGGTTTGTTGGCCGTGTTCTACCGAAAGCTCCCGAAGCGTGATGGTGATGGAAGAAATGGATCCAGTTCTCAAGAGCGAAGACAGGCATTGCTGCGGCACATTGCGGACCTGGACGATCGACACGAAGATGGAGCGATCGGAGAGCAGGATTATCGAGCACGCCGTGAAGCATTGATGGCAGAGGTGATCGACCTGGAGGAACTGGGGGAGTGAGACAGCTGCAGGCATTGCACGCCAAGCATAGAGATTGGGCTGTTACCTGACGTGGACGAGACCGTACCGGCAGTTGCACTCGAAGGTGTCGCGAAACGATTCGGGCATCTAACGGCATTGCGAGGCGTAGACCTCGAGGTCAGGGAGGGTAGTTCCCTAACACTTTTCGGTCCCAACGGTGCAGGCAAGAGCACACTTCTCCGATTGATCGCCACCCTGGGCAAACCTACATCGGGCAAGGTCTTGATTCGGGGCGCCGATACCCGGTTGGAACCGGAGAGGGTGCGGTCTTCCATTGGCCTGATTTCTCATCAAACCCTCCTGTACGAGGATTTGACAGCAGCCGAGAATTTGATATTTTACGGCCGCCTGTACGGATTGCACGACCTTGAAGTACGGGTTCAGAGTTCGCTGAAGGCAGTTGGGCTTGAAGGACGAGAGGATGATCGGGTTCGTAGGTTTTCGCGAGGCATGAAGCAGCGCCTGGCAATTGCGCGGTCCACTTTGCACGATCCGGCGATTCTGCTTCTCGATGAACCCTTCACGGGTCTTGACGCCTCCGCGCGAACCCTGCTGAGTGATCTGTTGATGGGCCTTAGAGAGGCCGGACGAACCGTGGTAATGGTAACCCACGATCTGTTGCGCGGTCTGACGCTATCGGACCGGTTCGTAATTTTGAATCGAGGTCGGGTCACGCATCAAGGGGATAGTTCGGGTTTGACGCCAGATGAATTCGAGGGCATTTATGCTTCCGCTATCCGAAATTGAGATGTCGATGGACAGGAATTCCCTGGATCTGGAATGGAATAATTGATGCCTTCCTTTTTCAGCCAGGCCGGGGCGATCCTTTGTAAGGACCTTAAGACGGAATTCAGGACCAAAGAGCGGCTCAGCGCAATGGCGTTCTTTGCTTTCCTTGTCCTTCTGATCTTCAATTTCGCATTTAAACCTGGTTCTCCCATAATGCAGAGCGCAGCACCCGGGATCTTCTGGATTTCGGTGACTTTTGCGGGGCTGCTTGGCCTGACCAGATCATTCACCATGGAACGTGAGAATGATTGCCTGATGGGCCTGCTCCTTTCGCCCGCAGACAGAGGTGCGGTTTTTCTTGGCAAGATGCTGGCGAATTTCGTCACGATGATGTTTATGGAGGCACTAATCCTGCCACTCCTGGCGATCTTCTTGAACATCGCCGTCTGGGAGCACCTGCACAAGCTGATTCTGCCGCTGTTTCTGGGAACAGTCGGTTTTGCCTCGGTCGGAACCCTGTTTGCCGCGATGTCTATCAATACACGACTGAAGGAAGCCCTACTGCCGATGCTTACGCTACCGGTGCTAATCCCCGCACTGTTGGCAGCGGTAGAGACATTCCGTGCTGTCCTGGCAGGCGATCCCTTGTCGGAAGTAAGCGCATGGCTCAAGCTTGGTGCCGCTTTCGCCCTGCTTTTCACAACTGCAGGTCTTTTGCTATTCGATTATGTGGTGGAGGAGTGGGATGGGTAGGCGACCTTATGTGTTGACCTCGATACTGGGCGGCTTGGCGTTGATTGGGATGCTGATCGCGCCCTACATGGCCTTGGTACACGCCAGTATCGAGAAGAATATGGGTTTGGCACAGAAGATCTTCTACTTCCACGTGCCCTCCGCCTTCGCTATGTATGCCGGTTTCTTTCTGGTCTTCATTTTCAGCGTGCTCTATCTGTGGAAGCGTGACAAGCGTTGGGATATCTGGGCGTTCTGTTCGGCAGAGGTCGGCGTCCTGTTTTGCACGCTGGTTCTGTTTACGGGTCCCTTATGGGCGAAACCTGCGTGGGGCGCCTGGTGGGTGTGGGACTATCAGCTTACGTTGACGTTGGTGCTGTGGCTGATCTATGTCGCCTATTTGATGCTGAAAAACTATAGTGAAGAGTCGCTGCAAAGCGCCAAATTCCGTGCTGTCCTTGGAATCATAGGATTCCTGGATGCGCCCTTGATCCATTACTCGACCCAATTGTGGCGCAGTCACCATCCTCAGGTGATCCGAGCGGACAAGGTTGGACTGCCGCCGGATATGAAGACGGCATTCTATGTTTGTGTGATTACCTTTTTCATCCTGTTTTTCGCCATCCTGTTCAAGCGGGTTTCCCTCGAGAAGGCGGAGGATGAACTGGAGTCGTTGAAGGCGGAGGTGAAGGACCGGAAGACTATGCTGGGACAAATGGGATATTCCTGATTACCGGGCCATAGGGACAGATCAACACAGACATTACTAAGAAGGAAGGAATCATCATGCAGTTTCTGGGTTATATGGCAGCGGCATATTCGATTATTTGGGCAGCAATCCTGCTGTACTTTCTGAATATGTCCAAGCGAGAGCGCGCGATCTGGACGGAGCTGCAAGAGCTCCGAGATTCCATCAGCCACCAGGACGATTAGAAGCCCAACGAGGGCTGAATTCAGGGAACCAGGAGGGAACGGCAGGTATCGGCAGTGGTTTCTTTGCCGGTAGGTGTCGTTTCGTGTTTATGGCCGTAAAAAACGCAAAGAAAATTCTCTCACTAAAGCATCGGAAGGGTCGCGAGGCCGAGGGAAAATTCATGATCGAGGGCATCCGTTTGGCCGAGGAGGCGCTCGAGTCGGATGCTATTGTCGATCAGCTGGTTTTTGACCGTGAGGCGATCAGGGGAGACATTCGTCTGCAGGAGATGGTTTCGAAGGCGGCAGATATGAAAATCCCTATTCAGCAGACGGACCGTCGCGCCCTCAAACACATGGGTGAGTACGAAAATCCTGAAGGTGTGCTGGGTGTGGTTCGAACCGCCGACTGGGACCGGGACACCGTACTCAAGGGAGAAGCACCCCTGCTTCTACTGGACCAATTGCGAGATCCAAACAATCTGGGATTGATGCAGCGAACCGCGGAAGCGGCCGGCGCGGGTGGGGTGTTTCTGTCCGGCGGGTCGGTAGAGCTTTACAACCCGAAGGTCGTGCGAGCCTCTAGGGGATCTATCTTCAGAATGCCGACGTTCAGGAGTGTCGACCTAGCGATACTCCTTGGCGAGCTGAGGGATGCCGGCGTACAAGTTCTATGTGCAGATCTGGAGGGCACCTCCTACCGGGAGGTGGTTGCCGATAGCAGGCTGGCATTTCTGATGGGGAATGAGACTTTTGGCGTGGATTCTGAGATCCGGGCGCTTGCGCAGCAGTCGGTTACCATTCCGATTTCAACAGGAGTGAACTCCCTAAATGTGGCTGTTGCTGCGGGTGTTCTGTTATTTCATTTCAGGTGATTGTCGTACGCGGGTCCTCCTACCCTCGCTGCCAGGCAGCTACTGCGGGCAAGCCCGTCCACCTAGGAACACTTTGGTCGACACCTCGATCCAGATCCTGTGGCGACACGGTTCTTGCCTAAAGGACACGAAGCCAGGAGGTATACATTCCTCCTGGCTTCGTTCTTATTCCGAAATCTGCAGCGATCAATACACGCCGGAAAGCAGAGAGCCTTTGTTCTCCTCATCGACGTAGGATTCGTAGATATGGGGACGTCGCTGCATCCAGTTTACTTCACGAAAACATCCGCTGTTCCACGTCCGGTAGCCGTCCTCCAGCTCGATGGTGGCTATGATGTGATCGCGGTCTCCTTCGTTCCAGGCTAGGATCTCGCCTTTTCGGTCGATGATGCAACTCCCGGGACCGTAGTTTCGGGCGACAACCATGCAAAGCTGGTTGTCCATAGCCCTCGTCCGCATGATGGCCTTCCACCGATCTTCGCTGAACAGTGGCGATCCCGGGCTCCAGAGGCTCGCGCGATGATCGCCCATGATGGGAAGGAGAAGGAAGTCCGCCCCACTGAGGCCGACCATTCTGGAAGATTCGGCTGCGGAACTATCCATGCAGATGTTGCACCCGATTCGTCCGATCACGGTGTCGAACATTGGGAAACCATTGCCCGGCAAAATGCCGGACTCGCTTTCTCCCCCAACGGCAAGGTGCACTTTGTGGTATCGGCCCTCCACCTCACCATCGGGTCCAAGGAGGGCTGCGGTGTTGTGTACGGCATCCCCATCCCGTTCAATGAGTCCGAGGAGTATGAAATTGCTGTGTTTCCGGGCGATCTCGGCAAATATCTCCGTTTCGACGCCGGGGAGATCGACCGCCAGATCGATTGGGCTTCCCTGTACCTGCCACTGAAGTGCGATTTCGGGTAACACGACAAGATCCACTCCGGTCTCACAGGCCGCTTCCACAAGTGGTACATAGTAATCGATGTTGTCTTGTATCGTTGAAATCAGGCCCCTTCGTGCGTCCGCTTTCCCGGTGACAACAGCGACCTTCACGGGTCTGTGAGAATCTGGTTTGTCAACCTGTTCGACCGTCGGCATCTGCCACAATGACTCTCCTTTGGTAGACCACCGGAATGAGCAACGCAAGGTGAGCTGCTTGGCGCCCTTTGGTGCCAGCAGTACGCGAGTGAAACGCAGCTTGTCTTCGGCAATGCGCTGCGGGATCAAGTAGTCCCACGCGGGAATGTCGTTACTTCTCACTGTCGCGTCGTCGGGAGACATTTCACCCCAGAACGCCTTGCATCGGAGGGAATCTCGCTCGTAGTCGAGGTCCTGGAACCTGACTTCCCACGTGATTCGGTAAGCCTTGCGAGGGCGTGTGCCATCGAATTCTGCCTGCCAACCACCAACACACGTTCTGGTCCCGTTCGCTGCAATGGCCAGCGTATCGCCACTTCTTTCCGTGAGCGGCGCAGCAGTGGGGTGGGGTGCCCACGGTTCTAATGAAACAAGCTCAGGTTGCAACATTTTGATTCTCCCAGGTTTTATGGTTGGAGAACAACCATTCCAGTGACAGGCCCATTCTGTAATTGCTTACTCAAATACTACAGGTATTCCTTCTAGGAAAGTACGTAATTGGGATGCGTCAAGCGAACTCTGGCCAGCAATGTGTCTTCCTTCCAACCCTCTTCCGGTAGTATTTCGCAGTTCATTCCCTGATTCCACAACAGACATCGTTTCACCATTAAAAATGCAGCGTAAGGAGCCTAGGGCACGGTCGGCTCGACCCTCCGGTCCCCCAGGAACAAGGTAGAATGATGTCGCCGGAACCGAGCACACCGCGTTGTGCACAGCCACTCGTGTAGATCTCCGTCATCCTTGGATCGTTCCATTCGAGTTTATGGACGGCCGATTAGGGCCCGTCTGGTTGGCGAACCACATATACCGGGTAACGCTTTCTCTGGGGATTTGCAAGAACACCGTCTTCGTAGTAAACGTTGCGACCAATGCCGAGGAGCCAATTGGACTTCAAGTGCCCGTCGGGCACAAAATCACACACGTCCTCTTCCTAGCTAGGTGATTCGAGATCGTGTCGACCCAGTGAATGGATGGGCTCAGGTTCACTCCAGGATTTACCGAGATCGGTGGAGACGGATTCGTGGACCTGACCAAATACGTCCGATCCTGTGATGGACCGGCAGCACATTACGGCTACGGTGCCTGGCCAGGATCAGCACCAGGAATGAATCCCACCTTGGGGTGAAACCAGGTAACCTCGGCATTACGGCCGTTGAATGGGATGCTCCGTTCAATGGTGGGATGGGCACATCAAACTCCGGTGCTGATTCATGGTGGTAAAATGGCATTATGACTTCAGCGAACCAATGTTTTCCACAACTTTATAGACTGCCCGAACAACATCCTCAGTGACGTCCATGTCTCCGAGGAGCCAGTTCTGGACCGCCCAGATGGTGGTGTTGTCCCGGGCGTGCTCGGCATTCGGGAAATGACCATTTGTAGCCGCGTCGATATTCCGGCCACTGAATCGCTTCAGATCCTCCGGGCGCAGGTTCTCACCATTGCACAGAGGCATCTCGTGTATCAGTGTGGTGTAACCCGTTCTCATCGAGATGCCTTCGGTCGCCAGGGCTTTGAGAAACGTATCCCTGTGGACACCTTCCAATTCTTCGGATTCGTACCGAATGCTGTAGCTCAAGTAACTGCATCTCGTGATGCGCTCGTCCAAGGTGAAGGGGTGTAGACCGGGGACATCGCCGAGTTTTCGGGTGAGGGTCCGAGCGTTTTCGGTCCGCCGGTCTATCAACTCATCCACCCTCGAGAGCTGGACCTTTAGGACGGCTGCTACGAATTCGCTGATTCGGTAGTTCCCCCCTGCCACACCACAGGCATGGTCGCCGTCTTTTTGAGGTAGTCCGAACTGGCGATAGGATCTGCACAGGTCGTTGAGGGACTTGTCGTTTGTGGTAATGATCCCGCCGTCTCCTGAGACCATAGTCTTTGCTGTTTGAAAGCTGTAAGAACCGAAATGTCCTATTGTACCGACCTTCTTTCCCTTCCACTCAGAGCCTTGGGCCTGTGCAGTGTCCTCGAGGACGATGAGTTCGTGGCGGTCAGCTATGTCAATGATCGTATCGAGATCTGCAGGAATGCCTGCAAGATGCACAGGCATAATGGCTTTGGTCTGGGGTGTAAGCGCTGCTTCCACAGCCGCGGGATCGATCGAAAGATTCGAAGGGTCGATATCGACAGGTATGACGACGGCTCCGGCCAGCAAGACCGAAAGTGGGCACGCGATGAAGGTGGTCGTGGGCATAATGACTTCGTCCCCCGGACCGACACCCGCAGCTTTCAGGGAGAGGGTCATCGTTTCGGTACCGTTGATCGTGGAGATGGCGTAGTCTGAACCAATCCACTCTGCGAATTGCTCTTCCAGTTCGGTCCCTTCCTTGCCCAAGCCATACTGCCACTTGCCACTTTTCGCTACGCGGGTAACTGCTTCGACTTCCCTGTCGTCATGCAATGGCCATTGAGGAGGCGGATCTGTACGGACAGGAGATCCTCCGTGCAATGCAAGTTCGCTCATAGATTCATTTCTCTTAAGTGTGCAGGTTTTCTTCGGCAAGGCGTGACGCGAGGTCTGCGTTTAGAAACCCATATCCTTTATAGATGGTTTTTCCCAGGAAATGGAGTAATCCCTTTCCTCAAAGCTCGGGCTGCCACCCGGCCCATATCCTTCCTTGTCCGATACTTTTGAAAGCGGTACGAATGCCGGTTGGATACCTTCATCGGTGACTTCGCATTTGAGGAAACCCAAGGTAGCGTCTCCATCATCCCATCCGGGTACCTTTTGCGGGAATGCGACGGCTGATGAGTATTGAAAGGTAATGTTGTCGACAGTGATTCTTCTGCGACAGTGGATGTGGGAAGTGGTGACCAGATCCGGATCGGTCTTACGGATGATGTCTAGCATTCTTGTTCTGTGCGGGTCATCAATTCCGAATATCCATTCCAGACGATTTTCTTCAATGTCCCAGTTTGGCTCGGAGGGATCCTGCACAAAGAGTGCAGGGTGGAGGAACCACACGTAATGTGCCGAACGAGGTTGGTCCACCTGAGCCTCGAGCCAGTTCCACATGTCGTCTTCCGCGGGCAGGCCCGACCCCGCCGGGAGGGCATTGAATCCAGTGAATCTGACATTCTTGTGCGTGAATGCGAAGTTGTCCGACCCGAAAATGTCGGCGAACTGGTCGACCGCCGCTTGCTTGATGGCTGTGCTGTTGTCGGGTTGGTACTTGTTCCCTACATCGTGATTGCCGGGAATCACGTGATAGGGAAAGGGCAGGCTGTCGAGATCCTTTTTGACCTGTTCCAACTCGTACCGGTGAGTTGAACCGTCTCGCGTGAGGTCGCCCCCGACGATCAGGAGCTCGGGTTCCATGTCTATGATCTGTTGACGCGCTGTCTGCCAGTTTTCGTTCCAGGCGGGTTGGAATCGGAAAGACCGGGGTGTACCCACGTGGATGTCAGATACATGTGCAAAGGTCCAGGTTTTCATAGGATTTCCCATTCATAAATTCTGAGTTACTTTTTGAATACACCGTCGATGAATTCATAGGCCTGTCGGCGGATTTCGGGGGGAAAGTCGTGCTGTGCATCCGGATAGACGGCCTTGAGGTTGTCACCCACCCCAAGCAGGTCGTAAACCGGATTGGCAGCGTATATGCAGTCCTTAACACCAGAGACCTCGAAGTTATCGTCGCCAAGAGGAGCGTTCACGAAGAAGTGCCTTGGCGCAAGGGCGGATACGACTTCGGTGAAATCGAAGGGCATTTGACTCGGGTCCTTCTTGTAGACTTGGAAGATCCGGGGCATGTAACCCTTGTGACTCCACCCCCCAATATCACCTCCGAAATATTTGAAGAATGAATTGAAGCCGCAACTGGACACAAGTACTTTGAGCCTTTCGTCGAATACAGCTACATACATGGTGTTGTGACCGCCCAGTGAATGACCTATGCTCCCAACACGTTCAGCATCCACCTGCGGCAGTGATTGGAGCAGGTCCACGGCACGCATGTGGTTCCAGATCCCTTTCATTGTCGTGCTCACATAGCCATTCTCGTAGGGATTGAAGGAGTAGTCGCCGAAGTTCGGATAGTCCGGTGCAAGCGTTACATATCCCCTTTGGGCCAACTCCAGAGCGTAGCGCAGATTGGGTAAGCCACCGAGTCCGGCCGGTTCACCTTTTCCGATTTTTGTGGTTTGGTGGAGACACAACATTGCCGGTGCTTTTCCTTCAAGTTCGTCTGGCATCAAAAGATAGGCAGGCACACGATCACCGGGTTCGGAGAGATATGTGACTTTCTGCAGACGTACGCCATCCAGTGTCTTGGTCTCAATAATCTGGATATCCAGAGGTGGCAGATTCGATCGATCGGGCAATTCGCCCATTACCAGTTGCATATTTTCGAGGATGTGGGTTCGACGTTTGGGCCAGTCCTCAGCCTTTTCGATCGGGTTGCTGGTCCCTTGGGCGTCTATATAGGTGAGCATATTCACCTTGTCCTGATAGAATGGGGGATTCTGTCCGGCACTTGCGGTTCCGATCATTATCGTCAGAATGAGAAGGACTGAATATCTATTCATAATAAGGTCTCTAACTTTCATTGTGCTGTCCAGCCACCGTCCACGAAGAGGGATGATCCCGTTACATAGGTTGAAGCAGGACTTGCCAGGAACAGTGCTGCACCTCTGATCTCGTGCATTTCGCCCCAGCGATTGAAGGCAGTCTGGCTGAGCAGAGACGCCACTTTCTCCGGCGTTTTCAGCAGAGGCTGGTTGATCTCGGTGAGAAAGGGCCCTGGACAGAGGGCGTTGCAGCGGACACCGTAGGGTGCCCATTCCAGAGCGAGGGTTCTGGTAAGGCCGGCGATGGCCGCCTTGGATGAACAGTACGCGGATCGTTCTGCCAACCCGACAGCCCCTAGGGTTGACCCGATGTTTATTACAGATCCGCTGCCCTGAGGTTTGAGGATTCGCCCTGCTGCGCGGCAGCAAAGCCAGGTGCCGGTAAGATTCACATCGACTATCTGTCGAAATTCATCCAGCGGGAATTCTTCCACAGGGTGGCGAATATTCATCCCCGCGCTGTTTACGAGCACGTCGAGTTTACCACATTCGTCGATCACGTTTTGGAATAACACGTCTACGGCCGACTCGTTCGTGACATCTGAGACAATTCCTGAACAAGTGTTGCCGGTCCTGTTGGTGATATCTTCGGCTACCGATTCGCAATCCGTCTGCGAGCGTGAGCAAATTACGGAGGTGGCGCCAGCCTCCGAAAAGGCGAGCGCCATCTCTCGACCTAGTCCCTTGGTGCCTCCGGTGATCAGTACGACATGATCGTCCAAACGAAACAGGTCTAGGGAGTTAACGTCTGCCATGAATTTCTCCTATGATGCCGAGCGCCGGCAACGACGATTCAGCCAGCTGACAGCAGTCTTTGAAGATTCAAGGAATAGTGAAGGAACCCATGGTCATTCGGGTGGATTCCGTCTTCCAGATACCAGGGTTGATTCGGTACCAACTCCAGTCCGTCGATGGCATCAACGCCTTCGATTTGCTGGGCGATATCAAGGATCGTGCGGGAAAATGTGGGAAGATCCACACCGCCACGAAGTTCGTGCCCGGCCTCGCGCCATATTGGACTAAGGACCGCGATACGCGTGGGCAGGGGAAAGATGTCCCTGAGCTTCGTCAGATAGGTCTCTGCCGATTGACGAATGCCCTCGAGGCCTATTTCACAGCCCCAATCGTTCGTGCCGTAGGCGACGGTGATAAGATCCGGACTGAACGCTAGGTCGGGGTCTAGGGAATCCACATCAAAAATGTGTCCACCCACGCCCTGGTTGAGCAGATTGGCATCCATCATTCTAGCCAGTTGAACCGGATAGGTAGAAACAGGGCTATGTGCATCCATGCCCTGGGTGATGGAATCCCCGAGGCAAAGGATGTTGCAGGACGATGTTTCAACAGGCCAGACCCTGGAATCAGACCTAAGTTCGAGTTTGAGGATCCGAATCTCTATGTTGGGTGACAGGTAGATTCGGACTGTTCGCTCCCTGGCCTCATTGAACTCGAACAATCTCTTCTCGTATTTTCCTTTAGCCTTTTCCACCCGAATACAATGTGAGAGGATTCCGTCAATTTCTATGTCCAGACCAAAATAGGTTCTGGCACCCGGCAGAAACTCCAAACTCATGTTCAGGAATGGCGAGTCCGTATTCAGGACTATTGAGGATCCTGCGTTGCACCTGGATCGAATGTCCCAACCAGGGGTCCGGTCGTAGTAATCGTACTGAGCCGGCGTCATCCTTCGCATACGGATACCATGTCTGTCACGGCTGATGCTCAAGATACCCTGGCAGTACTCTTCAATGGCCTGATCAATAATATTCATCTTGTTTCCTGCACATTCAGAGCTCGACTATCCCGTGAGTTTGGGGCTTAGATCGGCAACATACACACGACGCAATCCGTTCTCACATCCGTTGAAGGCGATCCACCTGAAGGATCTGTCCCACGCAGGATGAGGATCGATTCGAAGTTCCTTCCTGGGTCCTGGGAATGGCGGATTGTTGTTGATCCGGACAAGGGTTTCCTCGCGGCCCTCTTCGATGTCGATCCAGCGAATCGGCGTGGTGCCGTCGCCATAAGCCAGACCTTCGTGTAGATAGACATCGGTGAGCACATTCCTGCCGTTCGGGTGAAGGGTTGGATGGCCCGAACCCAGGACCGCCTCCGTCATTGGCGAAAGATTATTCCCGACGTGGTCCGTGCTGGCCAGTCTGAGCGTCTGGCCGTCCAGCTTGAGATTTATGGTGACGCTATCTCCATCTGGAGACCAGTTGGGATGGTGCCCTCCCTTGCCCCATACCGTATCCGGAATGGCCACACAAATGTCTGTGCCGTCGGCATTCAGGGTGATGAGATCGTGCCTCATCTTGCCGCCGTTGCGGGGCACCCAGCGCAGAACAAACATGAGACGATCGCCGCGGCAGTTCCACTTGACGTGGAACCCGTAGAAATCGCCCTCCCTGTAGGCCTCAGGGTCGATGGAGGGTTCGGCAGATTCAACGATCCGGAGCAAGGAGACCAGAAGCTCAGTCTGACCCGTGTCGGTATCGGTGACAAAAATGCCGTCGTCTTCGGATGCCCAATGATTCGGCGCAACCTGGTCCGGTGGCGTGATGACACCGTATCCCAACTGGGTGATTCCCATTTTCAGGAATGAGGGGCTGGCTGCCAGCCGACCATCGGGCGATACCATGTAGACCGTGCCTTCAAGGTCTTTACGCTCACCCGTCTCAGGATTTAGTTTAACTCCGAAGGGTATCCAGTTGACGGTATCCAGATCGTTGTAAAAGAGTTGAGAATCGTCCACACCCCACTGTGTCTGGGCGCCCAACTGGGTGTCCCACCCCGAGCTCCGTGCGACCACCTTCTCGGTTCCCTCGTGGAGGTCCACAAGGACTACTTCGGCCTGATCGCCGGGAGATGGCACACGGTCTTCATAGGGGAGCCGTGTGAGGGCGAGGTAACGGCCTGAGGGGCTGAAAGGGGAGGTGTCGAAGAATCTGTGAATGCACCCGCCAGTTCGCGGTGTGGCACACCATACAGGTACGGTTGGTGCATGCTCCTTATAGGTAGGAAATCGATCTGATATCATTGCACGTTCTAAGGATTAATGATGGTGTCCGCCAAGTCCGTGGACGTGGCCATGCTCGAGTTCTTCCGGTGTCGCATCACGTACGTCCACTACGTTCACGTTGAAGTTCAGGATTTCTCCTGCCAATGGGTGGTTTCCGTCTACGGTTACCGTCTCGTCCTCTAACTTGACCACGGTTACGATCTGCTCACCCTCGTCATCTTTTGCTTCGAACTGCATGCCGACCTCTAGGTCGTCCACCCCTTCGAATTGTTCACGCGAAATTGTCTGCATCAGGGAATCATCCCTGACGCCATAAGCGTTCTCCGGCTGCACTGTGACCTGACGCTGGTATCCGGCGGTCTTCCCTTCCAAGGCCACTTCCAAGCCCGGAATGATGCTTCCTATGCCCTGGATGTATGCCAACGGTTCCTGACCGTCGGATGTGTCGAGAACCGTGCCGTCGGATCCTGTAAGCGTGTATTCCATGACCACAACTTTGTTCTTGGCGATTTGCATGCGAAGCCCTTTCGGTCGGTTGTCCACTACAGTTCCTGCAGATGCTGCCACCTTGAGGGTTAGGATCGCTGGTCTCAACATGACGACAGTCGCAGCAATGTACCAGATGGTATTCTACACGATAATACGTCAAGGTCCACTGACAAAATGAAAAGGACTCTGCAGCCCGTTAATCGAGGGCTCTCTGACTTGCGACAAATTTTCCGGCAAGACGACCACTTGTTATGGCCCATGCAATGTGTAACCCGTGACCCCAGAGGATTTGCCCGCCTATGCCATTTTGTCCAACGGCATAGAGTCCGGGAATGGGGTTGTCGGATTGGTCCAGAACCTGGAACTGCTCGGTGATCGCGGCGCCACCCTCCGTTGTGGTAAAGTAGGCCTTTGCTGGGCCCAGGAGCGCCCAGTTGTCCACGGTCAGGTCATGACGAGATGATTGGCTGTTCGTCTCTTCGACGGTTCGCCGAAGCTCGGATTCCAGTAACCCGCGGCTGCTCGCAATGTGGGCGAGAGATCCGGAGACGGCAATGTCCGGCCTGAGTTTCAAGTAGTCTCGAACATAAGCATAGGCGATTCTTGGCGCTGTTGATATGAAATGTGGCCACTGGCTGTAACGCTGGATCAATCGGTCGTCCAACAGGATATAGCAGGACTTCTCAGGCTGAGTGGCAACCGCGATTTCCCTTTCGGGCGAGGCGGTTTCGTCACAGAACCTCTGTCCGTTCCTGTTGACAAGGATTGCTCCGTCCTCGAAAAGGGCATCTTCCGGGTGCTGCCAGGTTACGAGAAGTCTGCGAATTGCCATCGAAAGTATGAAAGCGGGTACGATTGGGAGAAGCTTGCCCACAAGGGCAGCTACTGGACCACGCGAGGGCAGGAGTTGCTGAAAGGTCTTTCCGGCCGAAGGGATAAAGCGGAGCTCGGGGCCGTAGGTAACATCCATATTGACAAGCTGTGCACCGGCTTCCTCGGCAAGCAAGTGGCCGTCTCCGGTTGCATTTACATTAATGCCTTCTACGCTGGAGAACTTATGGCCTTTGAACCGGGCGATGAGCTCAGGTGAGTTGGCGTAGTCACCTGCTGCCAGAATCACGCCTTTCCTTGCCCGGAAAGTTTTTAGTGTCCCGGATACATTGGCGGTTACGCCACTCACGCTTCCGTCATGAGAATCGAGTGAGGTTACGTGTGCCTCGCACAGGATGATACCCCCATACTTGAGGAGCCGGGCCTGAAGGGCTGCGATGTAGGCTTTGGCACCGGGGACGACGTTGTGCATTCTCGGTACCCGGTTCGGCGGTTCCGGGTTGGGTCCCTGGAAGCGGACGCCCATGTCCATCAACCAGTGGAGGGAGTCTGCGGTGTGACTCAAGAAAAAGCGTCTGAGTGAGTTGACGTTCCTTGACTCGATGTTCGATGGAGCGAATTTTCTAGCGTCTTCTACATGGTCATCCAGGCTGTCCCAAATCGATGCGTCGGCCTGAGGTCGTGTGCGGTTTGCCGTAAAGGAGCCTACAGCAATCCCTGTGGACCCTCCAAGCTGGCCCTGTTTCTCCAGAAGCAGCACAGTTGCACCGTTCTGGGATGCGCTCACGGCGGCCGCGAGACCACTGCCACCGGCGCCAATTACGATAACATCATACAAGACGTTCAAGGAGACCCTAAGAGGTGTATCGGGTGGAGAGGCTGGTAATGGATACCCTTCCTTAAAGCCGACATATAAGTGAATCCGCACGTGGAGAGGCCAGGAAACTAGTGTGATATCACAATTTGCCGCAGTGCTTCAGAAAAAAATGCCCTCTCCTCCTCCGTCCCTACTGTTACCCTGAAGCAGCGGTCCAAAGGAGGAACTCCCGGTTTTCTCACAAACACGTCAAGATCCTGCAGGGCACCCAAAATGCCGGCAGCCCTCTGCACGTCCCCAGCATCGAATGTGACGAAATTGGTGGCCGACGGCAGTGTTGGAAGTCCGAGCTCTTCACCAAGGGCGGTGTATTCTGCACGGCCTTCCTCCACTGAGGTGATCACACGATTCACAAATGCTCGATCGCTCAGGGCCGCAAGTGCGCCGATCTGTGCAAGACCGTTTACACCGAAGTGGTTTCGGACCTTTTCGAAGGATGAGATGATTTCAGAATCTGCAATTGTATATCCTATTCTGGCGCCAGCCATCCCATATATCTTGGAAAAGGTGCGCATTCGAATCGTACAGGGCAGTATTGGCAGAATGAGGGGCGCGGCATCCTCGGGAGCGAACTCAATGTAGGCCTCGTCCAGAACGAATATGCAGTCCGACGGAAGCGAAGAGACGAAGGCTTCGATTTCTGTGGCTGTGTGCCATGTACCCGCAGGATTGTCCGGATTGGACAGGTATACCATCCTGGCGGATGTCCTGTTTGCGAGGTCGCTGAGGGCCTGTAGGTCGTTTCGACCGTCACGGTACGGAACGGTTTGCGCCTGGTGCCCGAATCCGGCAAGGTGGTAATGAAAGGTGGGATACGCACCCAGCGTAGTGACAATGTGCTCCCCTTGCTCGATGAAGATGCGGACAACCAGTCCTAGGAGATCGTCGATGCCGGCACCAATGCCCACATTCTCCGGCGGGATTCCAAGATGGTCTGCAATACCGTTCCTGATGTCGAAGTTGTCCGGGTCATTGTACCAGGAAATCCGAGATATGGCTTCCGACATGGCTTTTTGAGCCAATGGGGAGATGCCGAAGGCGGATTCGTTGGCACCAATGCGAGCCCTGA
>CEUS01072957.1_pt1 | contig 18912 bp, 21 predicted proteins | sample 427031 | NCBI WGS metagenome assembly CEUS01 (sample SAMEA2622837, study PRJEB7988) | marine metagenome | biome: marine biome (ENVO:00000447); feature: marine epipelagic mixed layer (ENVO:xxxxxxxxx); material: "saline water (ENVO:00002010), including plankton (ENVO:xxxxxxxx)" | depth 140 m | reverse complement strand
AATTCGCTGAGTGCGAATGTTCGCCTTCGATGGGAGTATCGACCGGGTAGCGAATTGTTTGTGGTGTATAACGAGGAGCGCGACACTCTGGTTCCGAACCGATTTACTCAGCCTGAAAACAGGGCCTTCATTGTGAAGTTTAATCGGCTGTTCAGGTTCTAATGGGATTACGGTAGTTTTTGGTTGTTGGATGGTTTGTTCTAGAGCGATTTACAACTGAACCGAAGGAGGCTTTTAAAAATGACCGACGTGTTGACTGGAGCGGAATTCAAGAAGCAACTGCGAGCTGGTACACCGAAATTGGGTCTGTTCGTGAATTCACATAGCCCGACCGTGGTCGAGCAACTCGCGCACAGTGGCTACGACTGGTTACTTGTTGACACGCAGCATGGGCCGATGGGGTTCGAGACCCTATCTACTATGATTGGCGGTATTGCAGGTGGTGGTGCGAAATCATTGGTGCGTGTCGCGGGCGCCCACGATCGAGGCGGCATTCAACAGTCTCTTGATGTCGGAGCTGATGGTGTGCTTGTCCCATACATCAATACTGCTGAGGAGGCGCGTCAGGCGGTCAGCTGCTGTCGTTACCCAACCGCTGGTACTCGGTCTGTCTATTTTCCGCAACGCAGTATGAATAAAGACGGGTTACTCGGGTATGCGGGTGCGGCGAATGACAATGTGATCTGTGCACTTCAAGTGGAAACCGCAGACTGCATAAAAAATATCGATGAGATTGCCGCCGTTCCTGGCGTTGACTTGCTGTTTCTCGGACAAAACGATCTCTGTATGTCCATGGGGCTCTACGAAAAATATCAATTTCCTGACATGTACTTTTCTGACGAGCTTCAGGACGCGACCGATAAGCTCCGTGCGGCGGCCAAGCGGAACGACGTCATTCTGGGCCTGTTTCTTTTTGGAACTGAGCGGGTTGGCGAGTTTCTTGATAAGGATTTTTCGCTGATTAGTGTCGGAAATGATCTTCACCATGTTTTGACGCAAGCTGGCGCGTATGTCGCCAATGTCGAGGAAACCTCGAAAGCCAAAGGGCGACCTTGGACCCGCCGATCAACCGCGCTCTTCTAGCAAGGCTGTTCATGTTGCAGAAGAGAGCGTGAGTTAGAGGGGAAATTCCGCACCTCTTTGTCTAAAGAGTGCATTTGTACACATCGGTCGGTCAGGCGGCTCAGTGACCTTGGCTAGACTCGGTTTTCTTGATGCTATGGCCAACAATTTATTCGGTTGAAAAGTGCATTTATATGGTCTACTCACTAGTAATCTGGATCATGAATTTGGAGGTTTACATGAAACGTGGTCTTAGAGCAGTACGCTTCGGGTTCATAGCGTGTCTGGTTATAGGGATTGGCGTTGGCCTGGCCTACGGCCAGGCGCAGGATGCAGATTCGCCTCGAACTCCGTGGGGGACACCTGATTTACAGGGGGTGTGGACCTCTGGGACGCAAATCAGTTTAGAACGCCCAGAACGCTACGCTGGCCAAGAATTTCTGAGTGAAGAAGATGCGGCCGCTCTTCAGCAGAGCGCTGTTCAGCAGAAACAACAGGATCTGAGCCAGAATTTTATTCCCAATGTTGATCCCGTCACTGGTCGGCCACTTGACCAGATTCAACCGGGACAGCAATTTGGTGTTGGTACCTACAATCCGCAATATTTCGATGGGGGAACATGGATCTATCCGACCCGGCGCACCTCGCTGGTTGTCGAGCCTTCAGATGGGCGGATTCCCTACCGACAGGAGGCACTCCGTTACCAGCGGGAGTATGGTGCTCCACCTTACGACTCTCATCTTGACTTGGACACAGGTGAACGCTGTTTGGGCGACGGGCCACTGGAGATGATTTGGTTGGGTTATAACCCTAATCACCAGATTGTCCAGACTGCTGACCACCTAGTGATTCTCCACGAAATGTATCGTGAACGACGGATTATCCCCATTGATGCCGGACCGCATGTGGATTCAGATATTCGCCAGTGGAATGGGGATCTTCGAGGACGATGGGAAGGAGATACGCTGGTTGTCGAGTCAACAAATTTTGTGGACAAATGGAAGGATTACCGTTTTAACGAGATCTGGAGAGGGGCGTCTAAAACATTGCAATTAGTTGAGCGGTTTTCCAGGCTCGACGATAAAACCCTTTTGTATCGTGTGACGGTCACTGATCCGGTGCGTTTTACTAGTCCGTGGACGGTTGAAATGTATTTAACGACAGATCAGGCCGCTGCCGGAACTACCACGGGCCCTATTTACGAGTTTGCGTGCCACGAGGGGAATTACGGTGGTGCTAATATTCTGAGCGGTGCACGGGCTGAGGATTCCGCGGAGGGGAAATAGAATAGAAGTAAAGGGTGAGCCGATGGGGCGGTTTCTGTTTTAAAACCCTGAGTTAACGGAGCACCCATTGCACACCGGCCATCAAGGTTGCGGCGTTGATGCCAAGATTTTTTCCCGCGGTGCCGGCGTTTGAGATGTGATGGTTACGAAATTCGATCATCAATCCCGGGCCGCGTGGCGGAATAAATCGAATGCCGGCACCATGAATTATCTGAAAGTTGAAGACTCTGTCTAGTTCGGGAATGTCTAGAGGGTTCCAGATCAAACCAGCGATACCTATGGCGTAGGGAGTCCATCCACGGTCGTTCCAGAAGTGATAGCGACCACCGACAGCGGCAAGTCCGCCGCTGATTGTGACAGTTGGCTCGTAGTAGAGGAACAGCGAACCCTCTCCGTAGAGTTCTAGGTGGTCGGTGACGAATCGCCCGAGTTGAGGGTGAAAGGCGACGAGCTGTATGTCGGTTTTAGTTTTACCGTAACCAGGCGTCCACGAATGCCCCCATCCTCCACTTAGTCCACGAGTCCAATTCCCTGTGGCGAGCCGCTGGGTTTGGGCCAGGCTAGGTGACTTGAAGAACAGGATGAGAAATAAGACCAAAGCAATACAGGCGTGGCGTCTGTGGCGACAGGTTGCGAGTTTGTCGTTGGTCGATAGCATGATGGGTCGCGTTTAGCGTAACTTGAGGTGAGTAGTCGTTCAAGATATTGCTTTTGATAACGTTTCCGAATTTTTCCATCAAGGGTTTACGAACACATCGGAGTTGTATCAATTTTGGTGTCCGGTTACCTAATCTCGCCGGCGTTGACGGTGAAGTCGATGAAGTATGCGTTGTGTTGTCGATGAAATCTCCGAATTTCAGGAGGTAGCGACATGAAGGAGGCGCGGCGTGAAGGGTTTGGCGTGATTGCGATAGTGGTCGTTGTTTTAGCCGTGCTTCAATTTGAGATGATTCCAGCGAGTGGTCAGGTTTCCGCCACAGATGCTTGGGGAAATCCAAGTTTAGAAGGAATCTGACTTGATGTGTACACCACGCCTTTTGAACGACCACCCGAGTTTGGCGACCGAGAATTTACAACACCGGAAGAACGAGCCGAACAGGATTAGATCCGATCAGGAAACTCGGGACGTGATCGTCGTGGTCCACGCGGAAGTCCGCAAGATGTATCTGGCGCATATGGTGAAGTCTGGACCTCGGTGAAGCCCACGGGGCCACGTACCTCGCTCGTCGTAGATCCGCCGAACGGAAGAATTCCTGCCCGACGACTGAGGCGAAGCAGGATGATGAAATCCAGCTCGAATGGCGGGTGGCACTGATGCAGAATACGCCAACCTGTGAACAACAGGCACGTGCGTGTGAGGGCAGTGAGTACGGGCCAATATCATCACGCCGTTTTGATGTCCCGCCGTTCTATAACACCAACCGCATGAACCGCCATGATGGTCCCGAAGACCAGAGCTTGGGCGATCGCTGCATGCTTGGAAAAACGCCAGACTTTAATGGGTTTCGTCGCATTGTGCAGGGTGAAGATTCGATTGTGTTGGCTTATGACACCGGGCAGGGCCAAGGGTACCAGCGTGTGGTAAACCTCAGCGGCAGTCATCCGCCTGCCAAGATTCGCTTGCTCCATGGCGACTCACGTGGCGATTGGGAAGGCGACACGTTGGTCATCGAAACGACAAGTTTTCACCTAAGTTTCCGTATCGCGGGTGCGTGAACAGGAATTTGCTGCAGGGTGTGGGCCTGATCCGTTTTCATTGGACACCACGACGGGTGGTGGGGGAGCAAGGTAGTACAACTTGAACGAGATGCTGTATTTTTCTGAATTGATTGCCTTTGCCAGTCTTTGGGAATACTACTCAGGAAGCGTGACTGGCGCTGATGATTTAATGTCTGCACCCATCTCCTAACAGGGTGCGGCGGAGTAGCTTTGCACGTGGCCAGCGACGGTCGAATGTTATCCCGTGGTCCTACATCTTACTGTTGCGTGAGCACTTGGCCATCCCACGTGAGGCTCATGAATTGGTCTGAGGGAAATGTCACGATAACTGGTTGGGATATGGAGTATTTGTCATCGGGGCCGTCGTAGTCCCGAATGGTGAGGACGGCACTCAGGTCGACGATACCGTAGGTCCCCTCTCCTTCACCCTCCGCGTCTTCGAATTCGAAGACGCCATCGCCCTTGAACTCAATACTCGGCGTGCCACCCTCTGCTTCAAACGCTAGACCGTCTCGAAATAGGCCACCAGGTGGGGCGGCGACTAGTTCAATGCTTAGCCGTCGGTTCTCGCTGAGTCGCCGGATGGTTACTCCGGACAAGATCCCGACATAGCCGTTGGCAGAAACTTCAATTTCCCATTCGCCGGCCGCCAACTGCATGAACTGGAATCCTCCGTCGTCGCCCGAGGTCGTTTCCTGTACGATTCCTGTGGCCGCAGCTGTCATGGTCACTTGTGCACCGGAAATGGGGTTGTCCCACTCATCAGTTAAGTCTGCTCGGAAGATACCTTGGGACCAAGCGTTCAATCCCGTAAACAGAACGAGCACAACCGTCGACAACGTTACGGATATCACCTGTGTTCTACTACGCATCGATTTCCCCTTTTACAGTGGATTCATGCCGCTAAGCAGCCACTCTAAGTTCCTTGGGACGCAGTACAGTAAAAGTCTCACTTTCCCTAAACTGCAGACTAGCGCTATGTGCAGGTTATTTCAACCTTGACTTTATTCTAGTGTCGAAACGTATGTTGTTACTGAAAACAAGTCACTTATATAGGCGTCTACTTTGCCCCTAGGGGACGCTTATGCAGTCGGTTCATAAATCAGCTCTGTCGAGCCCAATTTGGATAGTGAGATGTAGCGGATGGCGTGGACTTATGAGGTTCGGATGACTCCTACGCCATACTGGTAGACGAGTTGTCCACCACGGTCAGGTTTCTTTGACGAGCCATATCCCGGCAATGCCCGCTAGCAGGAAAACAATTCGGATTGTCAAAGGGCTCCACGAAAGTCTCAGAGTTGGGTAATCGCGGGTGGATGTGGAAGGGTTCGTCGAGCTGGAACGGATGTGCATCGCGAGCCGTCCAGGTGTGAGGATGACGAAATAGGACAACGTCCACGTCGCCCATGACCAGTGTTTATTTACCAACCCATGGGCTAGGCCGGGGGGGAATACTGTCGCTGCGGTTTCCTGACCCGTAACGTAGCTCGCTCCCATCAGCATGGTGCCGATGACGTACAGCGCAGTTGAGCCATGTCTCCATGCGATTTGTTGGCGTAGCGCAAAGCCGAGTCCGTCAAAGAGAACACCGGCGGTCAATAATGCAATCGGAAAATACACGAGTGGGAGATGGGCATTTGGTAGCCATTCCGGAAGGAGCCAGATCGAAGCAATATCGATCATGGTGCGACCCGCCAAGATGACACGTATTCCCACTGCCGCAATTCGTTAAGTGCCCACTCATTGGTTTCTTCACGATGGCAGCTAGTACAAGGGTTTGGGATGCCGTGTTGTTCGGTTAGTGCCGGGGAAATAGATTTAAAAGTATGGCTTCGAACATTTGTTGTACCCACCGTCCTAGCAATCTCAGGCATGTCACAGGCAACAAATTGGCTACCCTCCGATTCTATGGCATGTCGATTATGGTCCGTGACAGACTCAGCTGGTCCTGGCTGGAGCTGAGGTTGATAAAACGTGAGACACAAGTCAGTAGCGGGCATGATAAGGTCAGCCTCGAATTCAGTGCCGCTGAGCGGCCGGGTGACTCTAGCTAGTTACACTCACAAGTTGAATCTAGAATGGGACACGGCATTCTTGGCTTTTCAGTGGTTGCCGGTGGATAACATGTGGAGAAATGTCGAAATTGAAGGGTCTTTAGAATATGTGGCGACGGGTTTGCCGAGGCTTGGGGGATCTCGTGGATGTTGATCGGTTTCTGACTGATGACAGTCCTTGGTCATTCTCTATCGTTATTTGTGTTCCCACTGGCCCCGCTCGTTCCATGGTCTGTAGGAAGGAAGACGGTGTTCCACTGTGATGGAAGCGCCGAATGTCTAGATGACACATCAGCGCCTGCTGCAGTTGCTTCTTCGTATCGCTGGCAGCTTTGAGCTGCTCGCACTTGTATTCGTGTTTGCTCCGGAGTCATGGATGCGAGATATCCATGTGTGGCTCGGATTGGGACAACTCCCGGACACACCAATTACGTGGTACCTGACGCGTTCACTATCAGCGTTCTACGCATTGACAGGAGGGTTGTTCTGGATCCTGTCATCGGATATTCGTCATTATCATTCTTTATTGTTCTACGTGGGTTGTGTGTCGATCGGATTTGGATTTGTGATGACGGTGGTTGATTTGTGGGCAGGTATGCCGGCGTCATGGACTCTAACTGAGGGGCCGATCATAATTCTTATGGGTGTGGCAATGGTATATCTACTTTCACGCATGGCCTCGACAGAAACTGAGCAACTCTAACAAGAGACGACATGTTCTGTGGAGCGAGGTCGGATAGTGACATTTGACAGCAATCAGGTCTATTAGGATGTTTATGGCGATGCGGACTATTGTAGGGCCGCTATTGACCCTTGTTGCGGTGTTGACTTGGCAGCTGTCATCTCCAGCGGTCGAGCTTGAACCCATATCAGAAGTCACGAGAGTATCGGTGGGCGCTTGGTCTGATGCATCAGAGCTTAGGAAAGTAGATGCGCTCATTGAGGACATGATTACTGCCGGTGAACTGGTACTGGAGGCTACTCATGTTGATACTCAGATTTCTGGACGGAAGCATGAGGGCTTCGTTCAATCATTTCAAGGTATTCCAGTCTACGGCGCGAATATCGCTCGCCAAACGGATCGCGGTGAAACCATCTCGATTTTCGGTTCGATTCACACCGGGATTGATATCAATCCAAACCCATTATTTTCGGTGAGCGACTTGGTTGCTTTACGGGACAAGAACATTAGCTTGGCACCGCGTCAACCAATCCAGCCCTTAAAGATTGTTCGTCGATTGGACGGTTCCTACTCTCTGGCTTATGAGTTAACTGGCGACGATGCGGTCAGCTATTTCATGGATGCCCATGATGGTCGCATGGTGATGAAACTTGATGAAAAACACAGGCAAAGTGCGGTTGGGTTTGGCAAAGGCGTACATGGCGATTCAAAGAAGATCAGCGCCACGAAGTCTTCAGCGAGATATGAAGCACGCGATCAGTTGCGACCAACTGACATCGTGACGTTCGGACCGTTGAAGAGTGACGATGATTTGAATCGTCTGGCCGGTGGGGTCGTGCTTCCGAGCGATATTGCGACTAATCGTGATAACAACTGGACTAGGCGGGGTATTGTGGATACCCATGTTCACATGGGATGGACGTACGATTATTTTTTTAAGCGACACTCATGGGGTGGTCTCAGTGGACAGAATTCAAAACTGTACGGCGTACGCTCCTCGTCAGCGTTTGCAAGGAACAATGCGTTTTTTGTTCCTCCTCCATTCGGTCCTGAAGGTCAGGGTCTGGCGATTTTCGGAACTACGTCTCAAGGTACTCCTATCACTACACTGGACATAGTTGCCCACGAATTGATGCATGGTGTTACTGAATTTGGAGTCAGACGGAGAAACGGTGATGGCTTGGTCGCCACTTATGAAGAAACCCTTGGGCCAAGTGTTATTCGGGTTGATGGGGATCCGATTCAATGCGAAGACCTTGTCTTGCGGTCATCAGATGGAATTGGAAGGTCTTTTGTATGTTCGGGAGGCCGGTTTGTGGTGGTATCGAATCACGGTGGTGCGATCGGTGAGGCATTGTCCGATGTGTTCGGGACCGCGACCGAGAACTTTTTTCACCCACCGGGCAACGGGCCATTAACCGCCGATTACTACTTGGGCGAAGATCTTCCAGAACTAGGGCGACTATCTGGTAACCGCCTCGGCCCCACCCGGTCGTTAGATGATCCGGCTTCATTAATGATTGATCCGGTTGGGGCAATAGGATACCCGGACCACTTCAGCCGTTTGTTGAGATTTGCACTGGTCAAAATGGGTGGAGGGTATTTGGCGATCGCTCCTGTTGTACTTGTTGGCGATGAGTTGTTTGTCGTGCGCAGCGCTGATGGTGGAGGTGTTCACTGGAATTCGACCCTTCTTAGTCATGTCTTTTATCTTGCGGTCGAAGGTGGTCGTAATCGAACTTCCGGAAAAGATGTGCGTGGCGTTGGGTATGTGAACCGTGGGCAGATTGAACGTGTGTTCTTTCGAGCTGTCACAGAATTAATGCCAGGCTCGCTTCTGTTCTCTGATATGGCGAATGTAATAAGGCAGGCTGTAATTGACCTATTCGGTCGAAGTAGTTTGGCGGGAAGCTCGGTATTTGATGCTTTGGACGCGGTGGGGCTCTAAGAGTGTGCGATGACTGATACGAATTGGCGTGGTGTGGTTTTATGTCTGGCTCCACTTATCATCGGGTCGGTTGGGCCTGCGTTGGCTCAGGATGGTCCCGTTTCGTCGGGTGTGCTCTCGATTAATTTAGGCGTGCAGACAGCGTCAGCATTTTCGGCCGCTCTTCCTTTTACAGTGAATGTGGAGCAGGGAAGTCTGACGGCCGATTACGAAGGGGGCCAGTTGCCCGGCATCGATGTCAGCATCGGCATGCGAGTATGGAAGAATCTCGGCGTTGGCGGCGGAGTGTCGGCGCTTAGGGGTGGCTCCTTCTCAGGTAAGGGCATTTCTGTAGACGTCTCCGCGCGTGTTCCGCATCCGATTCACTATGACCGCCTAAGAGATGTTTCTGGCACCGGGGAGGGACTAGCGAAGACCGAAATAGGTCTTCATCTTCAAGCAATGTGGCTGATTCCACTGACAGAGAGATTGTTGGTAACTGTTTTTGCCGGACCGACCGCATTCGCTGTGGAACGAGACCTCGTTATTGGAGTTGAAACCCAGGAGACCTACCCGTACGACAGCACTGAGTTTAAGGGCGTGTCTGCGAAGAATGTCTCTGATTCGACGGTCGGATTTAATGTTGGCCTAGACTTCGGTTTCTATTTCTCACAACATATCGGCGTTGGCGGTTTGCTTCGATTTAGTCGCGGAACAGTCTACCTGGACGTGCCTGAAGGGGAGGCGTTATCTGTCGAGACTGGCGGGGTGCAATCTACAGCTGGACTCAGGATACGTTTCTAGTAAGACGGTGGTCGTTCGCTACTCCGCGATCCTATTTAAGTGACAGTCTGTTGTCAGGGTCCGGTCGAAAGATCCGGTATTCGATGTCAGTTTCGAGCGATGCTGCATCCTGTAACGCGTTAATAAACTTCTGAATGTCGGCTGATGTCACATCGATCGCCTGAGGGGCGTCCTGCGCAAGCAGGGATGTTGACAGAAGAATTGTCAATAGTGTCCCGATGACGTAGCTCACATTAATCTCCTTCAACGGCTATAGCTATCGATGGGGGACACATCGAGCTCAAGGCTTATCGACCGCCGTGATCTAAGGTTGTTTTTGTTTGACTTGCTGTCTCGTTGGATTAGGCATTTGGAATACGGTAGTGGCGACCTCAGGCGATGCCTGCACCTTGGGTGCCAATGTACACTGAGTAGAGTGACTGACTCGCCGTCATGAATAGGAGGTTGTGTCTCACACCGCAAAAACAGACATTGGCACAAACCTCTGGCAGTCGAATTAGGCCAATAGTGTGTCCATCTGGTGCTATCACCTGAACACCCGGTCGCGCCCCAGCCCAGATGTTGCCCTCAATGTCGCATCGGATGCCGTCTGCTCCAGTGACAGTGTCTGTACCGGGGAGGGTAAGTTCGACATGTCGTCGACCATAGACCGAGAAGTGGAGTTCGGACGAGCCGGCGATACCTTCATAATCGCCTCGTATTCCGGAGGGTGGGTCAGTGAACCATATGCTGCCGTCGGGATGAACAACGACGTCATTCGGAGAATTTAGCGGCTTGCCTTGAAAGGAGTCGGCGATAACAGTGACGTCACCGTTATATTCGTATCGCACTAGTCGTCGCCCGCTATGTTCACACGACAGTTGACGACCGGCACGGTCAAAGGTATTACCGTTGCTGTTTCCCGAAGGGGCCCGGAATTCTGAAACTCGCCCATCATCTTCAATCCAGCGAAGCTGCCGGTTGTTCGGAATGTCACTCCATACCAACTATCGTCCGACACCGCTCCAGGCTGGACCTTCTGCCCAAAGAGTTCTGACATAGAGTCTTTGAATCGGCGTGTTAAACAGGATGTAGTTCCTGAACCGATCATCCAGCGCGATGATGTCTGGGTCAGGATAGGAAAGAGGGTCACCATCCTAATCTCGGGGTTGATACGGCGGCAAGTCAGCTTGTTGCGACGCGACCGCAGGCACCACGAGACTGAAGCTGAGGCTCGCTTCAAGAAATACTCGTTGAGTGAAGGTCATTGTATGACGATGTCGTATTGCTGATTCTCCTGAGGACCACGAGTGTGGCCATCACCTTATCTAGCTTGATGCACCAGCTGCCTGTTCTGATTCGAGCGCGGTAGACGACCTTGAGCTACTAAAATGAAAACGGGCGACAGCAGATTGCCGTCGCCCGTTGCATGTTTTGGCAGCTTTGCGGGGAAGCAAAGCTCGCTGATTTAATTCCCGCCGCCCGCTTCAGTCATCGCGGCGTCGCGCTCAAGGGCACGGTGACCGGCCAGGATTCCGTCCATACCAATATTGCCCTCATGGCATGCATACTCAAAAATTGGTTCTGGGCTGTAGCGTAGTGGAATCAGGACAGTCCACGGTTCTTCCCACACGGCCGGATCGTCGAATGTGACCTCATAGTTGAGGATCTCAGGACTCACCCGGGTGATTCGTTCAGTGACGGTAAGATCCGTCGACGCGGTCGTAAATGACAAGCCGGCCAACACCACGTTCTGACCGTTGTAATTCGTTGTCTCAATGACCAGCGTGTCGCCGTCCCAGTGTCCTCGGGGATCCCCGTGAAGCTGTTGAATCTTCTTGTCGAGGTGTGGAGGCCCGTCAATCGGAATGATGCGAGCGTCGTGAATCATCTCTTGGACGATAGACACATAGTCAGCACCTTGAATGAGTTGGAAGTAACTGTTGTAACCCGCGAATATATTCGGTGCGCCGTAAGTGATGCACCGCTCGCTCAGCGGTCGGTCAGTGGTCCAATCGGCTGGATGATCCACTAGTCGTTGCGTCGCACGTTCAATCGCGGCATCGGCCGCGGCTGTCGTGCTGGGAATACGGCCATTCGGCGGATTCACAACGAGAGATGTTCGATTGGTATTGAAGACCCGGTCGGCAATCCAGAACTGATTGTAATTTCCGGTGGTTGGGTCGTATGACGTCGCTTTCGTTTTCTCGATAGCCGCGAGAATAAGCTGGTCTCCGAAGAGTGCGTCTTGTCCAGGGTCACCCGCCTCTACTGCGGCTGCCATAACAGCGGCTAGCTCTTCATCGCCAAGAACGTCTTTGCCTTCCCAGGCCTCCGGTCGTTCAATAGGAGTAGCATTGTTGTTTGCCCAGACGCCTCCTAGATCAGGTCGTCCGTCTGCCGTGCGGGGCGCTGTCCATCCCTCTGGGGCTGATTGCGCCAGTGCAACCGTCGGAATCAATAATGAGACGACTGCTGCCGTAACAGATAAAACAGAAATTAGTGATATCTTCACCAGAGCCCTCCAAAGTTGAGTCACGTCGTTGAAAATCATACCAATAATACCCTCTGAGACCTCTAAGGCAAGTAGTTTTCCTTGCTGGCCGTGTTCAGGCAGTTTGAGTTTCCCGGCCGTTGAAGATGCTACGAACAATTTTTTCCCGGCTGGAGGGCGGGTGCGGAATCGTACAGCGAGTGATTTGGATTAGTTTCCGATTGGCAGGACGACTATTTCGGTGTTGCGATCCCTATGTTGAGGTCCGAATAGTTCTTGACTCGAAATAACCCAAACGATACCAGATAGGACAAAGGACGAGCCCGATTAGCAGCAGCATGCCGATCCAGAGCGCTCTCGACGGCATGCCTAACGGTGCCGGACTTCCGATGATCCAGGTGCCGGCGCCCACCAATAAACAGAACACACTCAATGCGCACGTTGCCGTGGCTGCCAACGCCCGCCAGAACCGTCTGGAGCTTGGAGCGTCAGTAGCGCTCAAAGAGCGACGCACGGGTCCCCAATATCCGACTGGACGCACGCGGGCGTAGAAGGCCTTGAGGCACTGGCTGTTTTCTGGGCCCTTCAGCCAAATGGCAAGGAGTGCGGCCAATGTCGCTACAGTCGCTACGGTCAGTAAACGCAGAGCCTGTTGGTCATCGTCGTATACGACCATCAGCAGCGGGGCGGCAACGGAAGAGACGAGCATCGCGGCAATTTCAGCCCATGCATTGACGCGCCACCAAATCCACCGTAGGACCAAAACTACACCGAGACCGGCACCAAAGAGGAGAGTGGTCTGCCAAGCCTGATTAATGGATGTGAGTTGAGTCATGATGCCAAGCGCGATTCCAAGGATGAGCACGTTTGAACCGCGCGCGATCCAAACGAGCGAGCGGTCAGTCGGCTCAGTCTTTCGCCAGCTCTGACAGATAAATCGTTTGTAGATATCGTTGGTCCAATAGGAACTTCCCCAATTGAGGTGTGTATCGACGGTGGAGGCTATGGCTGCCAGCATGCCGGTTAACATCAGTCCCATCAGTCCGGGTGGTAGCAGTTCGGCCATGCCACGAACATAGGTAGATTCACGGTCGGCCTGAAGTAGGTCGGGCGCGAGGCCAGGCGCAGGCGGAAAGAGTAGTAAGAGACCGATTCCCAGCGGCAACCAGAGCAGACTCCTCGCGAGGATTTGAACAAACGTAAGAATTACTGCAGCCGTGGTCGCGTCCCGGTCGCTTCGGCAAGCCATAGACCGTTGGGCCAAGTAGCTAGTGCCGTCTGAGTAGGCGTTAATTAACCAGAGCACACCGAGAAGTGAGAGGACTACTGCCGTGACGTCCTTGCCTAAGTCTGGAGTAAAGGCGAGAAGTTCTTCGGCTGTGATGGTCCCGGGTTGTCCGCCTGCAAAGGTGTCGTAAACCCGACTGCTCATCACGCCAAGGCCTCCGACTTCATTGACCACGATGACGGTGAAGATGAGGGTTCCCACGAACATGATGGCGATCTGGACGATGTCGGTTGATGCAACGCTACGCAGACCACCGGTAGCTGAGTACAAACCAGTAACTGTCAGAAGTAGCGTGAGTGAAATAAGGTTGTTCGCACTTTTGACCCAGACCTCCACGTGATGAGTCTCTGCAGTCAGAGGTATACCGATGACTTCCAGTAGTTCGACTAAAGGCTGCAACAGACCCGATGGAAGCCACTGGTTCCAGACTAGAAAAGGTTCGACGATCTTTGTCGCGGCGAATAGGACCCAGGCCAGTACTGTGCAGTTAATGAGAGTGCCGAGGTAGAGGGCTTTAATACCTCGAAGTACAGCCGCCGGCGTTCCTCCGTAGCGGACTTCCGTGAATTCTGCGTCCGTGACAATTCCCGCACGACGCCAAGCGCCAGCGAGGACGAATCCCATAAAGAGAAATGTGACTGCGAAGATCCAGAGTTGCCATAAGCCAAATACGCCAGCTGTGGCAATGATTCCGGTAACAAGTAACGGCGTATCAGCCGCAAATTGGGTGGCTGCCATACTCAAGCCAGCTTTCCAACCAGGTAACGTTCGACCGGCTAGAAAGTACTCCTCAAGATTTTGTGATGCTTGCCGTCGATGTTTCAGTCCGACGGTGATCGAGTAGCCGATGAATGCAAGAACAATTAGTCCGTCAATGTTGTGCACGTGTAGATCCAGTAGTGCAGTATGAGAAAGCTGGATAAAAATGGAAGGGCCCCGAACCATGTAGGATCGGAGCCCTTCGTCCGTTTCAGTGACGTTGGGTTTCCCCGTTAGGGGTTCCCCGTTGTTGCGTCATACAGTGCCGCGGGAGATCTCTAACAGGACGTCACCTCGACAAGACTTTGACTGTAGTTCCCCACTAGACCACCTCCTATCTTGGGTGTGCTTGGTGTGGTGGGTCCCAACCCACCCAGTCGGCCAGACCACCCAAATCCGCCCAGCTGCCACATGAGTCGTGGAACGATTGCCGATAGTGTGCCACAGAACACGTAAAGAGGGAGTACTATCCATAGAGAGTCCTTTGTCCATGAGATTACTAGTCAAACTGGGAGTGACGGTCGGCGTTTTATTTGTAGGGTTATTTGTGTTTGTGTGGCTGACAGTGCCACTCAATGTGCCGTGGCGTAGCATGTTACAGCAGGCCGGAGCCTTGCCTCGGTGGCTTGACCCACCGCCGATGACAGTCGGGCGTATGGGTGAACGATTGACGGTTCCCGAAGGCTACGGACTAACGCTGTTTGCCCAAGGAGTGACTGAGGCGCGGGGATTGGCCGTGACGTCGGGAGGCGATGTTCTGGTGTCGACTCCGCGAGACGGACGCGTTTTGTTGCTTTATGTTGACGACGATGCTGATGGTTCGACCGATGGTCAAGTCGTTCTCTTGGAAGGACTGACCAGACCCAATGGACTCGCTGTTCGTGATGGGTATCTTTATGTGGGTGAGGAGGACGGAGTCGGACGGGTTCTCTTTGATGCCGAAACTCGTGCGATCATCGGTGAGTACACGCGAATCATCGAAGGGTTGCCTCCGGGAGGAAATCACTGGAAGAAAACGATCCGGTTTGGACCTGATGGTTTGCTTTATGTGGCGGTCGGTTCGAGTTGTAACGTGTGTATCGAGGAGGACTCACGCCGGGGGACTATTCTTCGCTACACGTCGGATGGCGACTTTGTTGACATCTTCGCGACGGGACTCAGAAATAGTGGCGGCTTCGATTGGTCACCTTTAACGGGAATTCTTTATGCAACTGATAACGGTCGAGACTTATTGGGAGATGAGTTTCCACCGTGTGAACTCAACGAAGTGGTAGCCGGCGGTTTCTATGGGTGGCCTTTTGTTAATGGCCAAAATGTGCCCGATCCTGATTTAGGCGAGGTGCAGTCGGCAGTCATCGAAACAGCGATTCCACCGGTGCACGAATTTAAACCGCATAATGCACCACTGGGCATGGTGTTCTTTCGCCAGGATTGGCATCCTCCCGACTATCGTGGCGCGGCTGCTGTTGCGTTGCATGGTTCTTGGAATCGCCGTGAAAAGGATGGCTATAAGGTTGTTTCTCTTCATTTTACTTCGGACGGGTCGATTGAAGAGCGTGATTTTCTTACTGGGTTCCTAGTCGATGGCGAAGTAGTTGGCCGGCCGGCTGATGTTGCTGAAAGTTCAGATGGCAGTGTGTACGTATCGGACGATCTTGGAGGCGCCGTTTATCGCATTAAATTTGACACTGACGACGACCGAGCGTTCAATTTGCCGACTCCTAGAACTAGTCAGGGTTATGACCCAACAGAGATAGGCCCGGACGAGCGCGAAAACGCACTTGCTATTGGCGAGGCTATTCTCGTAGCCGAAAACTGCATGGCATGTCATGCGAGAGTTGACGAGGCGGCGGCGGACCGTGTTGTTTTGAGGAATCTCAGAACTAATTACACGGTTGAAGAATTAGCTGAGTATTTAGCCGCTCCGCAGCAACCGATGCCACCTTATGAGGCAGATAGAGCGGAGCGGCGAGCATTTTCGATTTTCTTGTTGGAGAGTTTTTAGGGCAGCGCCTACGAATGGTAGCCGAAAGGGTGAGTCATTAATATGGATAGCTTGATGAGCCGGATTGGGATGAAGTCGCCGTCGTCAGTACTATCACGTCTGTGCGTGACCGCGTTCTTGCTGGCTGTGGGATTTTCTGCGCAGATTGCGACGTTAGATGCCGATGACTGGCCGCAATGGCGCGGTGAAGACCGTTTGGCGGTATGGTCTGAAACGGGAATCGTAGAAGAGCTTCCTGCCGAGTTGAAAGTCTCTTGGAAGACTCCAATTAAGTCTGGGTATTCTGGACCGGCTGTCTCCAACGGACGCGTATTTGTAACGGATTGGGAAGAGGATCCGGACTCTCGAACTATGGATGGCGCGGAACGTGCCTTGGCCTTAGATGAATTGACTGGTGAGATCTTATGGGCAACTGAATGGAATACAACTTACAGGATGTTAATGGGTTCTTATGCAGTTGGTCCTCGAGCAACACCTACTGTGGATGGTGATCGAGTTTACGTGATCGGTGCAGCTGGCGCGCTGATTTGTCTTGATGTTGAAACTGGTGCCATCTTGTGGCAGAAGGATTACCGAGCCGAGTACGATTCGTTCGTGCCGACGTGGGGTGTAGCCAGTGCTCCATTAGTTGATGGGGATCGATTGATTGCAGTCGTTGGTGGAGAGCCTGGCGCATTAGTGGTTGCATTTGATAAACGGACAGGGAACGAATTGTGGCGTGCTGTTGATGTGGTCGGCGAGATGGGTTACGGGCAACCAGTAATTTATGATGCTGGTGGAGTCAGGCAATTAATTGTGTGGCACGCTGCGGCGCTGGTTTCACTTAATCCCGAAACTGGTGAAGTCTATTGGGAAGAAGCTTGGGATGTGGGTATGGGAGTGTCCGTCGCAACGCCGGTGAAAAGTGGTGACTATCTGCTCGTCTCTCAGTTTTACTATGGGTCAATGATGATGCGACTGAGTCAGGATCGTCCCGCAGCGACGTTGTTGTGGAAGGGGGCAAGTCGAAGTGAAATGCCGGATGAAACCGAGGGGTTGCATGCGATGATCACTACACCCGTGGTTTCTGGCGAATATGTATACGGTGTTGGTAGTTATGGTGAATTACGAGGATTGTCTGCTCGAACGGGTGAACGGCTGTGGATGAGTCCGGCACTAGCGGCACAGTCCAGATGGGGCACAGCCTTCATGGTGCGAAATGGGGACCGCTATTTTGTGAACAATGACGAGGGAACACTAATCATGGCTCAGTTTACTCCTGAGGGATATATAGAACTTGGCCGTACACGATTACTCGAGCCGACGTCGAGTGCGGGCTATGGTCGCAGGCGTTCGTTCGATCGACTGGTAAATTGGTCTCATCCTGCGTATGCAAACGGCCACATCATTTATCGAAATGATCACGAGATTGGCCGGGCGTCACTGAGAACTGTTGACTATGAATAGGGCTGTTTTATGCGAATAACACTCGTGGGCCTGATGCTTGTTATTTGTGCGGACGGCGTGTTCGCGCAGCGTTCAGACCGTATTTCCACGTCTGGCGGCGACATTGTTATCACTCCGGTCATTCACGCCAGTGTGCAGATTGAGCACGACGATTTGGTAATTCACGTAGATCCGTGGAGTGCTGCCGAGTTATCCACATTGAAACCGGCGGACCTTATTCTAGTGACAGATAGTCCGGGGCATCATTTGGATCCTGATGCGATAGAGTTTCTTGCAAAGTCAGGCGCACCTGTGGTGATTACCTCAGCCGGGAAAGATGCGTGGCCTGACGGAACAGTGCTTGCGAATGGTGAGAGCGGCGTTTTTGCAGGCGTGGAGGTAGAAGCAATTCCCGCCTATGATCTGACGCCGGGACGTCCTTTTCATCCGAAGGGTGACGCCAACGGCTATCTGGTGACTTTGGGAGGACAGCGTATTCTTTTGGCAGGTGTCACCCAATGCGTGCCTGAGATTCAAGTGCTCAGCGATATTGCTGTTGCATTTCTACCGATGAATCTTCCAGTTGATCGCATGCGACCAATCGCTGTGGCTGAGTGTCTTAAAACGTTCACTCCACAGATCGTGTATCTCTATCATTACGACCAACGTTATGCGTCGTGGTTGGGGGCTCCTGAGGGAACTCCCCCTGTCGATATTCAAGATACGCCGGCTACAATTCGAGCATTCCAGGCGGCGATAGAAGGGCTCTCAATCGACTTTCGAGATCATCGCTGGTATCCCGAAAGATAGAAGACGGGCGAGCGACGGATCTTGGAGCCTACGAGTCTTGTGCAGAGAGTTACCCGGCGTGTGTGGCATCCTGTGCTACTGAGATAGTCGACTGATTTTTCACTCGTTGACCAGTATTGACTTCCGTGGTTTAGAGATTTCCCTTGGAGTCGATATTCAAATTGGGTAGGCGATAGAATTGGCCGGCGTTTTTGCCAAGGTGGCCAAAGTGACTCAGCACTTCAAGTGATTGACGCTCAACGATCCAAATGACGTTGTTGGTTCCGTCAGCGATGAAAAGCCAACGTTGTTCGGAATCATCGGATAGCACGAGTGCGGAAACGGAACCGCTGCCAAGGGTTGCCGGACGGACAAACGCTTCCGTTTGAAATGTGCCGTCCCTTTGAAATACCTGGAGGCGATTATTAGTTCTATCTGCTACTTATACGAGGCCGTCGTTCGCCAAAGTAACGTCGTGCACTGGCGTTCGAAACTGAAGGGTTGGTGCTGCTGAGGCCGGTGTATATGGGCCCGGGTCAAAGTCGATTGGCTGTTCTCCGTACGCAACCCAGCGCCGTTTGTATTGGCTGGTCATAGCATCGAAAACGACAAGACGCTGGTTGCGGTATCCATCTGCTA
>CEUS01022816.1_pt1 | contig 18925 bp, 17 predicted proteins | sample 427031 | NCBI WGS metagenome assembly CEUS01 (sample SAMEA2622837, study PRJEB7988) | marine metagenome | biome: marine biome (ENVO:00000447); feature: marine epipelagic mixed layer (ENVO:xxxxxxxxx); material: "saline water (ENVO:00002010), including plankton (ENVO:xxxxxxxx)" | depth 140 m | reverse complement strand
TGCATTGTAAATACTATAAGCATTGCCCAAATCAACTCAGGGACACTTCGAGTAACGGTATATAAGGCCCTCAACAAATAGAATATAAGACTTGAAAACGGCCTTCTGATAGGAGAATTACCCTCCATAGCCAAATTTCTGGAGCCAGATGCAAAAGTCAGGAGAGCAACAAATCCGGCTAGACCAATGGCAAGAATACTGACCAAAAGAGTCCGAAAACTTAGAAACACTGCCCTATACCACGATTCAAAAGATAGAAAAGCAGGCTCAGACTGACCGGAAATTTGAGAATTATAGATATGTCTGAAATTATCTAATACCCCATTGAGTGATCCTCCAGAAAAAAATTCTAATAGGTCTGAGTCCTTTAAAACTATCGTCCACGAGGTCAACGCCAAAAAGCAAAAAAGTAAGAAAGAGCAAAAAGGCCATGAAAAGATTTTGGTATACATCATTCAGCCAAACTCCTCCGGAGCTTTGACCCCCACCAATCGACAGAAACTATCAGCGCTATAAGAAAATAAATAAGGACCCACACTTGACCGAATTGTAGATCTTGCATAGAGACTTCGATTTGGTATCCGATCCCCTGCAAACCTATAAAGCTAAGAACGGCTGCAGAGCGGAGACAACACTCAAATCTGTAAAATCCATAACTAAGTATATCCTTGTAAGCCGATGGAAGCCTTCCATATAACAAGGTCTGGATATTACTAGCCCCCGAAGATTGTAGAGCTCTCAAAGGAGGTTGAGGGACATCGTTCAAAAAGTCAGCAAATACTCTAGCGAGTATCGCACCATAAGGGATTGCAAGAGCTAAAACCCCCGACATGGGGCTAAATCCAAATAGAATTGCCAATATCCAGGCCCAAATCAACTCATGAATGGAGCGAACCAAAGCAAGAAACATTCGCACCACTGAAACAGAAGTTATCCGGACGACGAAGGATCTAAATAGCGTGCCCGACGCTAAAAACGAAACAGGAATGGCAATAACAAGTGCCAGAAAAATTGCCGAAGTACCAAACGTAATGGTCGTCCACGTAGCTTGTACAGCTACAATCAAAAACTCCTGACTAAAATCCGGTTGCGAAAATCCCTTTAAAATTTCATATATACCGGAAAGTCCAGAAGTTCTAGGAATAGCCCTGTTCCAGTCTGCAATGTAAACACTAGTAAGAAAAGCTGTCGTCAAAATAATGACAACACCAAGCCTCCCAGTAATAACCTTCCTGACCACATTCACGATACTTACACCCCTAATCAGTTGGGTGGACTGAATACAATTTTTCCAGATCAACTTTCGTTAGGTGATCTACACGCATGTCAAAACTGACCTTTCCACTTTTTAAACCTATCACTCGTTCAAAGAACTGAGTCGTCAAATCGTAAGAATGTAAAGCTGCTATTAAAGTCTTATTACTAGGAGACGTAATACTTTCCAGTAAAGACATAATCTCAAAAGCTCTCGTTGGGTCCAAAGATGCCACAGGTTCATCAGCAATAATAATAAGAGGATCCTGAACAATTAATCTTGCAACTGCTACTCGTTGTTGTTCACCACCAGAAAGTCGCGATAAGCGTTGATGAGTCTTATCGGATAATCCGACCCTTTCCAAGGCGCTCGCACTTATATCCGAATCAATCGAGGAAAGCAGTGTCAGAATAGACCTCCATATATTCCATCTGCCAAGATTTCCAGCCAATACGTTATTTCGCACAGAAAGTTCCTGAATAAGGTCGTATTGTTGATTAATAACGCCCACATACTCGGATAGCTCCACCCCTGAATTCAAGTTCCTAGTATTCTCATTATGGAGAAAAACATCTCCGGCACTGGGCTTTATCTGGGCAGCAAGTAGGCGTAGCAATGTCGTTTTACCCGCCCCGCTAGCGCCTAGTATCGCCACTCGTTCACCAGAGTCTACCGAAAGTGACACGTTTTGAATTATCTTGGTATCTCCTAATTCAAAACTGACCTTGCTCATTCTGTAGGCGAGTGTCATATCACCCTCTATTTCAAAATCCCCAAACTTCTTCCTACATCTTCTATTTGGGCATAATTACCATTTTCTGAAGCTATAAATTTCTTAGCCGAAAACAGTTCAAGCAGGTCTGCTCGATCGATCCCCAAAATGGCACTAGTTGACATCTCAATAAACCCTTTTCCAAATTTATCTTCAACGTCGGGACGAATTGTCCAGTTATAGTCAAAATATGGGGGCGTCACATAAAACACTCCAATCTTTGATTCATCTACCTTGCCAGTGGAAACTGCCTTTTGCCAAACAGCTTCACTGAGTGCCCCAGCATCAGCTGCGCCTCCTTGCACTAATAGCCAGGTCTGATCATGAGATCCTGAAAACATGGGAGCTCCGTCAAAATCGGAGTCTGCATCTATTCCGTTTTCGGATAGGAAATGCCTTGGCATAAGATGACCAGACGTCGAACTCTCGCTGCCGAAGGCAAATCGTAGACCTTTAAGATCATGCAATGTGACTACATCGACATTCTTATTGAAAACAAAAACACTATGGAATTCAGTATCTCTTTCCCTTTGGGCTATTGCCTGTGACCCAGGCACAGCCAACCGTGCCTGTACTCCGGTTAATCCGCCGAACCAAGCCATTTGCACATCCCCACGAGAAAACGCAGTTACAGTTGCGGCATAATCCGTAGTTGGTAAATATTCAACAACTACTCCTAGCTCATCTGAGAGATACTCAGTGAGCCCAGAATATCGACGCGTAAGATCCGAAACATTCTGGTCTGGTATTCCTGCAATTACAAAGGGTTCTTTTGGTTCATCATCCGACGAACATGCAAAAAGAACTAATGCACTCAATAGAAATAAACTAAGAATCGACAAAATTTTGACCATTGCTTGAAATCAACCTTTCGAAACGAATAAATGAATTGGAACCGTAATAGACTACTATAAGTAATTATTATTGCTAATATAATCAAAAATATATGCAATGGCCAAAACATAAGTTTTATTTATGAGAGACCCTGTTTATATCTATTGCCAAAATATTCAGAAGCACTGATGCGCAAATAGTGTCCATCTTCATAAAGATAGACGTTTACCACATAGGATCATAGAATGAGTGTCACTAAACAGGAGAATTTTTCGCATGATCAATAGGAACCGCTTAGTAAAAACATTCTGTGATCTGGCTAGTATTGACAGTCCCTCAGGGGAAGAAGAAGAGATGGCCCAGGAAATCATCACAAGACTGGAATCTCTTGGATTCAAAACCAAAAGAGACTCTTACGGAAATGTGGTTGCAGGTGACGGCAGAACTAATCCTATTTTGTTGTCCGCACACTTAGACACAGTGGAGCCGGGTCGTGGAATAAAACCCAGCATTGACGGCGACAAAATAGTATCAGACGGAACAACAATCCTAGGAGGCGACTGCAAGGCTGGAGTTTCCGCAATCTTGGAAGCTCTTGAGTCAGTGATAGAGGATGGCGGAGACTACCGACCAGTAGAACTAGCATTTACAAGAGAAGAGGAAATAGGTTTAGTCGGAGCAAGAAACTTAGATTTCAATTTGATAAACGCCAAAGAAGCGATCGTATTTGACGGCGAAGGCCCCGTTAGTCAGATTACAGCTTCTAGCCCGACATATATAGGCCTTGATATAGAAATTACAGGCAGAGCTGCCCATGCTGGGGTAGAGCCTGAAAAAGGATTGTCAGCAATACGAATAGCTGCGGACATAATAACGAGGCTGCCACAGGGGCGATTGGACGAGAACACTACCTTCAATATAGGGAATATAGAGGGGGGCACCGTTAGAAATGCTGTTCCCGAAAATACAATTATCAAAGGAGAATTTCGAAGTACCAGCCTAGAAAGTCTAGATGGCCTTCGAGTTCAAATTGCTGATGTGATCAAGGAAGTACAGGATATCTACCCGGAGGCATCGCTTGACGATCATCTCCACACTGAATTCGAAACCTACACCCTCACAGACGACGATCCCGCCACTTTAAGAACAAAGAAAGCCTTGGCAAATATTGGATTAACTCCCACAATGAAACCTTCTGGTGGTGGTACGGACGGAAATGTCTTCCGACTTAACGGTATTAGTTCGGTTGTGGTTGGAATGGCTGATCACGGAATGCACACAGTTAGAGAATTTGTGACCATACCCGATTTAGTTGATGCAGCGCACTTGTGCGAAGCCCTTTTAAGAGATACTGGGGACTAAACCCAATCATGAAAATCCAACTCGCTTATGGCAAAAATGGGCTATGCGTAGAACTCCCAGAAAATGTTGTCGTAATCCAGCCCGATTATCTGCCTGCCCTACCTGATGAAATAGGTGCACTAAAGACGGCAATTCGAAATCCATTGAACAGTAAACCTTTGAGAAGAAATGTACTCGAGGACCAAACTGTTGGGATCAGTGTATGCGATGTTACCCGACCCATGCCGAGTAGCCGTGTCATTCCAGTAATATTGAATGAACTCTCTCATCTATCTCCAGATAATATAACCATATTCATAGCCACAGGAACACATAGAGCAAACGATGCCTCAGAGTTGGAATCAATGCTCGGGAAAGAAGTCATCAATTACGGCTGCCGAATAGTCAACCATGACGCGTTCAATACAGAAACCATTCGGTCAGTCGGACAAACTTCAAGAGGAATCCCCATATCAATAAATAGGGATTGGCTCGAATGTGATTTCAAAATAACAACCGGTTTCGTCGAGCCACATTTTTTCGCAGGTTTCAGTGGCGGCCCTAAAATGATCGCCCCGGGGCTAGCTGGATTCGAGACAATTATGCACCTTCATAATGCGGATATGATTGCTAGTCCATACTCCAAATGGGGAGTTACAGAAGGCAATCCAATTCACGATTCTATCCGAGAAATAGCCAAAATCACACCTTCGGATTTTAGTATCGACGTAACAATAAACAAGGATCACGGTATAACAAGCGCATACGCGGGTAACATGTTCGATGTGCACAAAGCAGCGTGCCGATTCGCAAAAAGTACTGCAATGCAAAAAGTTGATAACCCATTTGACTTAGTGATAACTACTAATAGCGGGTATCCACTAGACATGAATCTTTATCAAACGGTCAAAGGCATTTCTGCTGCCTCACAAATTGTTAGAAACGGCGGAGGAATCATATGCGCTTCAGAATGCTCCGACGGAATTCCAGAACATGGACTCTACAGAGAACTACTGTCCTCAAAAAATTCACCTAAAGATCTCTTGGATTTAATCGAATCTCCGGGTCACGACCGGCATGACCAATGGCAGGTACAAATCCAGGCGCAGATACAAATGAAGTCTGATGTATATCTGAAATCAGATAACTTGACACCAAACCAAATCAGAGAAGCTCATTTACATCCAGTCGATGATATATCGGAAACAGTGTCCAAATTGATGAAGGACAAAGGAAATACCGTCTGCGTCCTTCCCGAAGGACCTCAAACAATACCTTATATAGGTTGAAGGGAACCGACAGATTTCTTCTAATCAGTCCCCATCATCATTAAGCTAAATACATTGAAAGTCTGGCGAATAAGTTACGCTACTTCCACAACGGCTCCAACTTCTTCAAGCTCTTTTTTGAGACTTTCAGCATCTTCTTTACTCGTATCTTCTTTAATAGGGGCAGGAGCACTCTCTACGAGATCCTTTGCTTCCTTAAGCCCTAAAGACGTTGCCGCCCTTACCGCCTTAATAACGTTTATCTTCTGATCGCCTATCTCTTTTAGAGTGACTGTAAACTCTGTCTGATCATCTGATCCTCCTGCATCACCTGCTGCTGGAGCTGCACCGGGGGCAGCTGCTACAGCGACAGGCGCAGCCGCGGCAGCGCTTACGCCGAACTCTTCCTCTAGATCTTTTACAAGACCAGCAAGCTCAATAACAGGAAGCTCTTTGATCGCTTCTAAAATTTCATCCTTCGATAGTGCCATTTTGTCTCTCCTAACTTATTCTAAAATAGAATCTAATTTTTACTGTTACCCCTGTTGGGTTCTTCCATTCAAGACAGTGACTAGCCCGGTAATCGGACCATTCAATACTCGTGCCGTACCAACAAGAGGACTATTAAGTGTGTAGACCAAACCTGCCAGCTGGCCATAAAGTTGACCAACTAGTTTAGACACTAGCTCATCTTTTCCTGGAAGAGATGCTAGCTCCTTTATTTGCGAAGGATCTAAGGATTGGTTACCTATTAAGGCAGCCTTTAGTTCAATCTCTATTCCACTATCCCGAATAAAATCCGAAATCACTTTTGCTGGGACTTGCTCCTCACCATAGCCGAAAGCTATTCCTGTCGGACCATCAATTAATTCATTAATTTCAGGCCATTCCTTCTCATCTGCCGCAATCTTAAGTAAGGTATTTTTTACAACCTTGAATTTGACCCCATTTTCTCTTAGCACAGTTCTAAAAGCGCTAATCTCTGAGACATCTAACCCAGAATAATCAGTTGATATAGCAATAGAACAATCCTCCATCAACTGCTTTAACTCTTCTATAGCCTCTGCTTTCCTTTCCGTGGGCATAAAACTCTCCCAATTACAATCGTCCAATAAACCCGGAGCAAAAAAAAATCCGGGTGCAGACCCGGATTACTTTGCAATATTCCTCTTGACATATCATTGCAAGGATCACCTATGCAGGCTGGAATTTTAATCTGTCAAACAGAACCCACGGTCTACGGCGCTACATCTATTCTACTGTGATGGCCCCCAAAGAGGCAATATCAATAGGAACACTCGGTCCCATTGTTGACGTGAGAAAAGCAGATTTCAAAAACTGCCCTTTCACTCCTGAGGGTCTTTGCCTCAGTATCGTATCCATGAGAGTGCTCAGATTCTCAACTAGTTGTTGCTCTTCAAAACTGGCTTTGCCTATCAGGCTGTGAATTATTGAAGATCTATCTAATCTGAACTCTACTCTTCCTCTTTTGGCTTCCTCAACCGCTCTCCCTATGTCTTCAGGTGGTACTACTGTCCCAGTCCGAGGATTAGGCATAAGGCCTCTCCGACCGAGTATTTGTCCCAATCTACCAACTTTTCCCATCATGTCAGGAGTTGCTATGGTGACGTCAAAATCGAGCCACCCATCCTGGATATCTTTTACTAGATCATCATTCCCAACATGGTCTGCCCCAGCCTGTCGAGCCACATCCATTGCATCCCCTTGGCAGAAAACCAGTGTTCTTACAGTTTTACCCACACCATGGGGAAGAAGAGCCACTCCTCTAACCATTTGATCCGCGTGTCGAGGGTCTGCTCCGGTTCTTAAATGAATTTCAACTGTTTCATCAAACTTCGCCGTAGCATTTTTTTTGACGATAGAAACAGCCTCTTCTGTAGAGTAGTTCCTGTCTTCATCAACTGACGATGAAGCATCATCATATCTTTTACCGTGTTTCACCATGTTAATTCTTGCTACTCCAGTTTCTCCGAAATTCGACCTATCTAACCTGTATGCCCATACTTCTGGCAGTTCCTTCAATAATCTTGATGGCACCTTCTATATCAGCAGCGTTGAGATCTTTGATTTTCGTTTCCGCTATTTCCTTAACTTGATCTCGGGATATAACAGCTATTTTATCAATAAGTGGATTACCACTTCCCTTCTCTACACCCGCGGCCTTCCTCAGTAGATCTGAGGCAGGTGGGCTCTTAGCTATAAAATCAAATGATCTGTCTTCATAAACCGTTATTTCAACTGGAACAATAGAACCGGCTAGAGAAGAAGTTCTCTCGTTATACTCCTTTACAAAACCCATGATGTTTACACCATGCTGCCCTAGAGCAGGACCAACTGGGGGAGCCGGAGTTGCTTTTCCAGCCTCTATTTGAAGTTTTATTAAACCTATGACTTTCTTAGCCAATTTTACCTCTAATCAATGTATCCTTTGACATTACTATGCTTTTTCAACCTGCAGAAAATCTAACTCTACAGGAGTTTCCCTACCAAAAAACGAAACCAATACCTTCACCTTTGCCCGGTCTGGGTACACTTCATCAACAGCTCCCATAAAATCCACAAATGGGCCATCCGTTATACGAACCGTCTCACCTTGAGCAAATCCAACTCGAACCCTAGGTTCCTCTGAATCTATTTGATTGAGAATATTATCGACTTCATGCTGTTCTAATGGTACCGGTTTGGGTCGGTTGTCACTTTCATCTTCAGCTGAAACAAACCCAGTCACGCCCGGCGTGTTGCGAACGACGAACCAACTTTCGTCGTCCATTTCCATTTGTACCAGAATGTATCCAGGAAAAACCTTCCTTGCTACAGACTTCTTTTGGCCGTCTTTATACTCTAATTCTTCCTCGGTCGGAACAACTACCTGAAATATCTTGTCACTGACATCCATTGTCTGTATTCGTTGATCGAGATTCTTTTTTACTCGATCTTCTTGACCTGAATAGGCATGGATTATGTACCAGCGTTTCTCTTCCACCTGTTCTTGTGTCATAAAAACCTCCGCCAAGACATCCTAAAGAATTCGTCCGAATATCCAGCCGAATATCAAATCTGCAGCTCCCAAAACCACTCCAATAACCACTGAAACCGCTAAAACCATAAGAGTCAACCTTAGGGTTTCATTCATACTGGGCCAAGTGACCCTACGAAGCTCTCCAACTACCTCGCCAAAGAACTTAAATCCTCCACCTCTGCCGGTATTCCCGGTACGAAACCTGTCTTGCAAATTTATCTCACTTCCCTATGGAGAGTATGTGTCCTACACCTCGGACAATACTTCTTTAGTTCCAATCTTTGAGGGTCGTTCCGACGACTTTTGTTTGAGTTATAAGTTCTTTGCCTACAGTCTACGCAACCAAAAGTGACTAATATCCTGTTTTCTCCCCGACGAGCCATTTTAAAAATCCTATGTGAAAATAAGGAAAAGAAACGGCCAGACTATCAGATTTATTTCCGAGGAATCTGACCGTTAATTCTTCTTCAGCCAATTACCTTGGTAATTACACCAGACCCAACCGTTCTGCCCCCTTCTCGAACAGCAAATCTAAGCTGCTCATCTAGGGCAACAGGAGTTATAAGGCTAACTTCCATTTCAATATTATCTCCCGGCATGACCATCTCCACGCCATCAGGGAGTTTTATATCACCCGTGACGTCAGTTGTGCGAATATAAAACTGTGGCTTATACCCGTTGAAGAAAGGTGTATGCCTGCCGCCTTCCTCCTTACTGAGAACATATACTTGGGCCTCATATTCTGTATGTGGTTGTATGCTTCCTGGCGCACAGAGTACTTGACCTCTTTCGATATCTTCTCGGTCTATACCACGCAGCAGAACCCCTACAGCATCACCAGGCTCCCCAGTTTCCAAAGTCTTATGGAACATCTCTACGCCAGTAACCGTAGTGGTGTAGGTATCTTTGATTCCCACAACTTCTATCTCATCACCAACGTTCACGATGCCTTTTTCGACTCGACCGGTAACAACGGTACCTCGTCCTTTAATTCCAAAAACGTCTTCAACCGGCATCAAAAACGGCTGGTCTTTAGGCCTATCTGGAACTGGAACATATTCATCAACAGAGTCCATAAGTTCCCAAATACCTTTGCCCCATTCGCTATCGCGTCCCTTATCTTCAGCTTCAAGGGCGTTCAAGGCACTCACCCTGACAAACGGGATGTCATCACCTGGAAATCCATACTCTGTGAGCAATTCTCTCATTTCGAGCTCCACAAGTTCGAGTAGCTCTTCGTCATCAAGCATATCAACTTTGTTTAGAGCTACTACTATCCTGGGAACTTCAACCTGCCTCGCTAAAAGTATATGCTCACGAGTTTGAGGCATGGGGCCGTCCGGAGCACTCACAACCAGAATAGCACCGTCCATCTGAGCGGCACCTGTGATCATGTTTTTTATATAGTCCGCGTGTCCTGGGCAGTCAACATGAGCATAATGCCTGCCTTCAGTTTCATATTCCACGTGGGTGATCGCGATCGTAACTCCCCTTTCTTTTTCTTCGGGAGCGTTATCGATAGTGTCGAAAGCCCTGAAGTCCGCGAGGCCTTCAGAAGCCAGAACTGAAGAGATCGCCGCAGTAAGTGTTGTCTTACCATGATCAACGTGACCAATCGTACCGACGTTCAAGTGCGGCTTTGTCCTTTCGAATACCTGCTTAGCCAATTGCTATATCCTCCACTAGTCTGGAGCCCACAAGCAGATTTGAACTGCTGACCTCGTTCTTACCAAGAACGCGCTCTGACCGACTGAGCTATGTGGGCCCGTTTTTTATTTAGATACTCCTTACAAGTACCCATTTATCCGGGCCGATCAACTTTTCCACGGAGCATCAACTCAGTGGTGGAGGGTGTAGGATTCGAACCTACGTAGCCCTTCCGGGCGCCAGATTTACAGTCTGGTGGATTTAACCACTCTCCCAACCCTCCAAAAAAGCCATCCATCAGTTTAGCATAGGCTAGGATTGATGAACGGCTCCTTACGAAAATCAGGCCAGCACCGCTACCGCGGTAACTAGCCTGTCATCGCCATACTATTTTAGTAAATGACTCTGTAACGGTCAATATACTCGTCACATCTGTAACCTCAATTATGGAGTTACTATGTATTTATCAACTTCATAACAAACCACTACCTACCAAGAAAGCGTTTGTCTGCCTCCGACTGAACTATTTTCATTACTTCTATAACTGGAATACCGACCTGTTCGGCAATATTTTTACAATCATCAAATTCAGGGGAAACAGAAATAGGTTTACCTTCGATTGATTTGATTTTCACACTACAGGTACCAATTGCCAAATCCAGCTCCTCTATGGAGCGTTCGGCAATAATTCTGTCCACTGGCCGAGTTCTAACGCCCAAAGATGACGTTTCCTTAAGAATAAATCTGGCTGTTTCAGCTTCAACACCGGATTCAATTAACACTGAGAGCATTATGGCAGGTCTATTTTTTTTCATACTTATTGAGGTAGTCCAAACGTCCCTAACACCTGCCTTAGCTATCAAAGTTTGCTGCACGTATCCAATTATCTCGCCAGTGCTATCGTCAAGGTTTGTCTCGAGAAGCTTCAAATCTGCAAAACCCTTTTCCTCGTCCAATTTTCCTACCGTCAAAGAGAGTGCATTAGGATAGGAATCTGGGTCCCGAGTGCCAAGGCCATGGCCTACTGTTTCAATTGTCATTACAGGGGCTTGGAATTCAGCCACGGACCCCAATATTGCTGCCCCTGTAGGAGTCAGCATCTCCCCCGTAGAAGGCATATGGGTAGGGGGAGCATGAAATGGAGCAGAAGTCATAGCTAAAATTTTCTCGGTAGCAGGTGCTGGAATCATCAATCTCCCATGAGCAGTATTTACAGTCCCCGACCCTGTTGGCAGTGAAGAGCAAAACAGCTTTTCTATGCCCAGCATTTCAAGACCGACCATAACCCCAACCACATCCACAAGTGTATCTAGAGTACCTAATTCATGTAAGTGCACATGCTCAATATCCGACCCGTGTACTTGCGACTCCGCTTCCCCAATAAGGGAGAAAACCTTGCTAGACATTTCTTTTACATTGGAACTAAGAGTGGACTCTTCCACTATAGCAACGAAGTCCTGCCACCTTCTTGATCTCTCTGCCTCGGAATCTAAAATTACGTCAATATGTGTCCCTGAAACTCCGTTCCTTTGAGCTTTACTCTCCTTAAAAGTGATTCCTTTAACATGAAGAATATCCACAATTTCTTCAAGGAATTGAATCTTGAGACCAGCATCGATTAATGATGCTATAAGCATGTCACCGCTGGCTCCACCAAGAGCTTGGACATAGGCAACCTTCAAAGAAGTAACTCCCCAGGAAACTTGATTTCGAAACCCTACTGCATCAAATCAAACATGTTCTAGAGACTCGTATTTGACAACCTAGAAATTCAGGATGCAGGGGCACTTAAGGAAGCTGGCGATATCGCCTCTATAGTGATTCCGTCATCTTCATTTGCGTCAACAATCGCTGTGTCAGCAGGGCCAAGCTCTCCATTCAAAATTTTATCCGATAACTTGTCCTCAACATGATCCTGAATAATGCGACGCAGCGGTCTAGCTCCAAATGTCGGATCATACCCATTTTCCGCTAACCACTCCTTGGCATTATTTGTGAGTTCCATCGAGATACCTTTCTCAAGAAGATTTGATGAAACCTCAACCATTAAGATATCCACTATATCTTCCATATGTTCCCTACTCAAAGAGTGGAATACAACAGTGCCATCAATACGATTGAGAAATTCAGGTCTGAAGAAGTGCTTAACTTCATCCAGGACGTTATCTTTCATCCTTTCGTAAGCTTCCTTCTCCCCTTGCGCAGTATCTGTTCTAGCGTTGAATCCAATTGATCGGTCCTGTCTAATTAAATCCGATCCAATATTGCTAGTCATAACAATAATAGTGTTGCGGAAATCCACCTTTCTACCTTTGGAATCGGTTAGGTGACCGTCATCAAATATTTGTAGAAGGATATTGAAAACCTCAGGATGAGCCTTTTCGATTTCATCCAGCAATATGACACTGTAAGATTTTCTACGGACTGCCTCGGTTAGCTGCCCACCTTCGTCATAACCTATATATCCAGGAGGTGCGCCAACTAGGCGAGCAACGGCATGCCTCTCCATGAATTCAGACATGTCCAGTCTAATCATCGCATCTTCGCTACCAAACAAAAATTCAGCGAGCTTTTTTACTATATAAGTCTTACCCACACCAGTCGGTCCCAAAAATATAAAAGCCCCTGTTGGCCTTTTAGGGTTCTTAAGACCCGATCTCGCTCTGCGTACAGCTTTAGATATGACCTGAATTGCCTCATCTTGACCAATAACGTTTTCGTGGAGAACTTTCTCCATATTAATCAATCTTTCGCTCTCAGTAGCAGCGAGACGTGTGACAGGAATGCCTGTCCACATACTGACGACTTCTTCAATGTTCTCTTCCTCCACTACCGGTTGGTCTTCGCCCCTCTCTTCCTCCCATTCCCTTTGGAGAGTTTCAAGTTTTTCACTGAGGCCCATCTCACGGTCCCGGAGCTCTGCAGCAAATTCATACTGCCTCCCCGAAATAGCCTCATCTTTCTCCTTGCGAACCTCTTCCAACATTCTGGATACTTCTTTTACGGATAATGGTGCCGAGCTAAAATTTATTCTGACCCGTGAGGCTGCCTCATCTATGAGATCGATGGCTTTATCAGGTAGGAATCTATCAGCTATAAATCGAGAAGCTAAACTAGCAGCTGACCGCAACGCATCATCTGAAATCTCCAAATTGTGGTGTTCCTCGTATTTCTCCTTAACACCTCTCAAAATATCCACTGTTTCATCGACTGAGGGTTCTTCTACTCTAACTGGCTGAAACCGCCTTTCCAAAGCAGGATCTCTCTCCACGTATTTCCTGTAGTCATCCAGGGTTGTGGCTCCTATGGTCTGCATTTCTCCCCTCGCTAAAGAGGGTTTCAATATATTTGCCGCATCGACTGCACCTTCAGCCGCTCCGGCGCCCACCATAGTATGTATTTCGTCAATAAACAAAACACAGTTCCCTGCACCTTTTATCTCCTCGATAACTTTTTTTAGGCGCTCTTCAAATTCTCCTCTGTATTTTGTACCTGCTACCAAAGACCCCATATCCAAGGTAACCAGCCTTTTGCCCTGCAAAGTTCCAGGCACGTCATCAGAGGCAATTCTCTGAGCCAATGCCTCGACTATAGCCGTTTTACCGACACCTGGCTCGCCTATTAATACAGGGTTATTTTTAGTCCTTCTGCTGAGAATCTGAGTAACTCGTTCAATCTCCTTCTCTCTACCGACCGTGGGGTCCAATCCACCTTCATTAGCCCGATCTGTCAGGTCAATTCCTAGTTGATCCAGGGTCGGGGTTTTAGTTGTGGCACGAGAACCTCCCTTTGTCTGAGAAGATGAACCTCTTCTGTTCAATACACTGCCCGTCTCACCCCTGACTTTATCTAAAGTTACCCCTAGACTCTCCAGTACTCCAGCGGCGACACCTTCTCCTTCACGCATAAGACCGATCAGTAGATGCTCTGTACCGATATAGTGATGATTTAGTCTTCGGGCTTCATCAACTGCAAGTTCAATAACTTTTTTTGCCCTCGGCGTCAATCCAATTTCGCCGGAAGAAGTAGATTCTCCTTTACCGATTATAAATTCCACCGCGGACCTAATTTTGGTCAACTCGATGCCTAGTCCGGCGAGAACTTTTGCTGCCGTTCCATCACTTTCCCTAACGAGCCCAAGCAATATATGCTCCGTGCCAATGTAATTGTGATTAAACCGCTGCGCTTCCTCTTGGGCAAGTGAAAGCACTCTTCTAGCTCTCTCAGAAAATTTCTCAAATCTACTAGCCATATAGCTTGACTCCTGAAGTCTTATTCGTCTTCGTGGCCATAATCGTCGTCTGCAAAAGTATGGTCCCCAGAATCAGTCTCATCCGCCTGTTTCAAAGAAAGACCCAATCTCTTTCTTTCCATTTCTATTCTCAAAATCTTTACCTTGATCGCGTCACCCTCTGAAACCACCTCTCGCGGGTGAGTCACAACCGCATTCGTAAGCTCAGTAACGTGGATCAAACCCTCTATAGAATCTTCGAGTCTAGCGAAGGCTCCAAAATCAGCAAGCTTGGTAACTGTCGCGCTAACAACATCACCGACTTGGTAACGATCATAAATCGTATCCCACGGCTCTGGTTGCATCCGACGAAGACTCAGGGCAATTTTCATTGTATCCCTATCTACACGAAGGACATAAACATCAAGTTCTTGACCCACATTAACTATCTCTTCAGGTGAGTTCACCATCCCCCAGGAAAGTTCAGATATATGTATCAGACCATCAGCTCCACCCAAATCCACAAAGGCCCCAAAATTACTTATACCTGTAACCCTGCCTTTTCTTATTTCTCCTTCGTGCAACTCCTCGATGAGAGCAGCTTTCTCAGCTTCTCTCTGCTCTCGCATAGCAGACCTTTCCGAGAATATAGCTCTGTTTCTAGATCGGTTGACCTCAAGAACTTTCACGGTGAGTGGCGATCCAACAAATTCCGAACCCGCAGAAGAGTCTTCTGTATCACCTGCGTCTTCTGACGATTGATTGAAATTATCATGGGATATCGTCACTAACTGTGACATGGGAACAAAGCCTTGGACGTTTGCTACTTCAAGAATGCAGCCCCCTCTATTGAAACCAATTATCTTGCCCTCAATAGTCTCATCAGCTTCCATGTATTTCTGTAGATCCCGCCAACCCTCTTCACCTTTAGCCTTATCGATCGACAATATAGGACCGTCTTGTGAATCCGGTCTTATGACGAAAGCAATCAAGGGATCTCCCTCATTGATATCTTCCAACTGGCCTGACTCCAAAGTCCTCATCTCGTTAGGGGGTATGAATCCTTCCTCTTTATGCCCTATATCAAGATAAATACCTTCAGGGTCCGCCCGCATAACCGTTCCCTCAACTATCTCGCCTCTTCTAAGAGACTTAAATTCCATTTCGTCTAGAAGTTGTTGCATGTCCAGAGGAGAATCGTCCTGAGTAGTTGGAGGCATAATATTTGAACCGTCACCAAAGTAGATTTAGCCAGAGGCTAGCCCAATTATATGTAAAATCGAGTATGCAGGTAAAGGGAATAACATCCTTTATATGTGCAGATAGCGGATTTATGGCCTCTAGAAAGGATTACTAAAGTACTTAAATACTTCCTAATTACGACGTTGGCATATCTGAAATAAAGCTGTAATCACTAAGAAAAAAAGTCCCCTGGCAGTGGCCTATTTTCCCACGCCGTTACCAGCGCAGTATCGTAGGTGCTGAAACGTTTCACTTCCGTGTTCGGGATGGGAACGGGTGGGTCCGCCTCGCCTGTACCACCAGAGGACAACTAATATTAACATGATAAGTAAAGTTTAAGAAGATCTAGTCAATTTGAATTGACCATTCTAGACTCGTTTGCTAGCATCCTTCTGGATAGTAGCGTTGAGCTGCTTGCTGTATTTTATGGAAACTGGGCTCAAGCATTTAGGAACCCTATAGCGAAGGAGTAATGAAAGTGGCAACAACAAGCCTTATACAAGTATCAGAGGCCGCCGCAGACAAACTTTCTGAAATATTGAAAGAGCAAGGAGAAGACGGTGGAATGCTTCGAGTGATGGTCACTCCCACACCAAATGGCGGATTCCAGCACGTACTTGGAGTGGAAAGCGACCCTAAAGACGATGATATCGTGATAGAAGCTCACTCAATAAGCGTGGTAATTGATGGTGAATCTGCACCACTTCTAGAGGGTGCAGAAATAGACTATGTAGATGGATTAATGAGAAGTGGGTTTGTTATCTCTAATCCCAACATCGAAGCCACTGGCGGCGGATGCGGAGGAGGTGGTGGCTGCGCCTGTGGCTGCGGAGGCGGCGGATGCGGAGGAGGAGGAGGAGGATGCGGCGGCGGTGGCTGCGCCTGTGGCGGTCATTAGTCACTGGTTATTATTAATATAACTTCAACTAAAAAAGAGGCGGAATCCACCGCCTCTTTTTTAGTTTTATAGAGCACCCAATCTCATGATCCTGCAATATCTCTCTGAATTTCAGCAAGACCCCATTGCAACAACGTTGTTCATAGGAATCATCATTATAGCAATAGTTGTCGCAGTAACGATCCATGAATTCTCTCATGCCATAGTCGCTGACCAGCTCGGAGATTTAACCGCGAGAAAATTGGGAAGGCTCACGTTGAAACCCTCAGCTCACCTAGACCCCATGGGTTCAATTATATTTCTGGTTGCTGGTTTTGGTTGGGGAAAGCCAGTACCCATTGTGCAAAACAATATCAAAAAACTCAATCCACAAATCGGACTTGCATTAATATCCCTAGTTGGACCAGGTTCAAATTTTATATTCTCCCTTCTACTGGCAATCCTTATTAGATTTGAACTGATCCCTAACTCAGTATTAAACATAGACTTAGTGGCTTCATTTATCTTCATATTAATTAATGTAAACATACTTCTGTGTGTATTTAATCTGCTTCCTTTACCTCCCTTAGACGGGTTCAAAGTAATTTTGGGAATTTTACCCAGTAGGTTTTCAAATTCCCTCTCACAAATGGAGAGGTACGGTGCCATACCATTATTTGGAATACTGATCTTGGACATGACTTTCAACAGCATTAACATCTTCGGCACGCTTATCGGTACGCCTGTTGGTTTTACTCTCGAACTGATGTTAAACATTACAGGTCGTGTATGATCTTCCGTACTCATGATTTATGTGAACTTTAAATAACTCAACCAGCCGTAATATCGAAAATTCAAACATTCAATCTGAGAGGCACAAGTTGGAAAGAATAGCAGTAATTGGAACGGGACCCATTGGTACATCTATAGGCCTCGCACTAAAAAAAGTGGGCCTTAAAAATACTGAAGTAATAGGACAGTGTTCAGATCGGGATGTACTATCAATTATCAAAAAAATCAATGCCTTTGACGAAACAGTATCAGGAGTAGACGAAGCACTTGAAGAGGCACAATTGATAATTGTTGACTCGCCGGTGTCAGAAACCCGAGACATCCTTCAAATGATGAGCCCTTACCTCAGTGATGGGGCGGTGGTAACAGACACAGGAAATTCTAAGGTCCGATGTGCAGTTTGGGCAGAGGAATTCTTACCCAGTTCAGTTGCATATATAGGTGGCAGACCTATTGTAAAAGATTATGACTTCAAGTTGGAAAGCTCGTCAGGAGAACTTTTCAAGGACAATCTTTACTGCGTTATGCCAAGTGACAGGGCCGATGAACAAGCTATTAAAACTGTGGTCAGTATGATTGAAGCAATGGGTGCGGTTCCGTACTTCCTTGACCCAGCTGAGCATGACAGTTATTCAGCTGCAGTGGACATATTGCCGATGGTTATATCCGCTGCCTACGTGAACACTACCGCCGGAAGCGATTCTTGGAAAGAAATGCACAAGACCGCATCCGGAGCATTTGATCAACAATCGTCAGCCTCCTCTGATGATCCTATTGATATTGAAACCCAGTGTCTTACGGTGTCACAACCCTTGATACATTGGATCGACCAAATGATACTCTCCATGCATAAGATAAGGTCTCAGCTAAACGAAGACAGTGATGATCTTATAGAATCATTCATAACAGCGTGGGAACAAAGAGCTAGATGGGAAACGGGTGCTATTGGGTTTGATGATAATCGACCAGCGCTACCGACGGCTGGGGAGTCGATGGCATCCGTCCTTCTTGGGGACAAGCTTGCAAAAAGGTTCACTAAGTTAGGAGATGCTGACAAACGATCTTCCTGGAAATATCCGAGAACTCTATGATCAAAAAAGTTGCTGAAGCGAAAAAACTCCAAGGGATAATATCACCACCAGGTGATAAATCTATCTCACACAGAGCCGCCTTGCTCAATAGTATTTCCGTAGGGACTGCTCATGTTTCTAACTTCTGTGTAGGAGACGACCGATCTTCGATGCTTGGATGCCTTCAATCTCTTGGCGCCTCCATAGAAAAGCATTCAAACTGCCCAGTATCAGGATCCAGTGAGTGCTTCGAAATCAAGGGGGAAGGTCATCAAGGACTAACTGAGCCAGAAGACGTACTATTTGCAGGAAATAGTGGAACTACGATGCGACTAATTTCCGGTTTGCTGGCAAGCATGGACTTCTACTCAGTAATAACAGGAGATGATTCGCTAAGGAATCGGCCCATGAGAAGAATAACCCAACCCTTGGCAGAAATGGGAGCTGTCATTGAAGGACGAAACAATGGGTCTCTTGCACCACTGTCCTTCCGTGGAGGTAATTTAAGTGGCATTGAATACGATATGCCGGTGGCAAGTGCCCAGCTAAAGTCTTC